>VAPK010910636.1_pt1 | contig 10439 bp, 12 predicted proteins | sample 3395031 | NCBI WGS metagenome assembly VAPK01 (sample SAMN08290443, study PRJNA428436) | hydrothermal vent metagenome | isolation source: Deep-sea hydrothermal vent chimney 1 | place: Pacific Ocean: Juan De Fuca Ridge
ACAAAGATGACCACCTAGAACGTGCCCGAGAAAAAATGGCAACAAGCAACGTCAGGGGACTCCCTGTGGTCGACGACCATGGAAAGCTGGTGGGAATCGTTACAAGATCCGATCTCATAAAGAGATACGCTAAAAAGGTTATATTAATGGACCACAACGAGTTATCTCAAGCCGTGGATGGCATAGAAACAGCCGAGATAATTGAAGTAGTCGATCACCACAGGCTAGGAACAATCAAAACCACAAGACCAATACATTTCTGTGCCAAACCTGTAGGAAGCACATCAACATTGGTCTCTGAACTATACAGGGAATACAATATAACACCTGATCCAAGTACGGCACTCATTTTGCTAAGTGGAGTATTATCTGATACAATCATACTAAAGTCTCCAACAACGACGGATGAAGATATGAAAGCCGCAGAAACGCTATCAAAAATAGCTGGTGTTAACATAGCTGAATACGGAACAGAACTGTTTTCATCAACAGACTCCCTAAACTCAAGAGAACCTCAAGAAATAGTAAACTCTGACTTCAAAATATATGAAGAGTATGGAGTGAAATTTGGAATCGGACAGGTCGAAGTTGTAAATCTGGAAGAAATAAGAGAGACCAAAAACAAACTTATAAAAGAACTTGAAAGAATCAAAAATGAGAGGAATCTTGACTGGACAATGCTACTCATAACAGATATAGTGAAGGAGGATAGTGTACTGCTCACAACAGGTTACACGTGTGAAAAGGCTTTACCATATATGAAACGTGGGGAAAAGGAATACTTTCTCCCAGATGTGTTGTCAAGGAAAAAACAACTTTTACCAACAATACTCGGAGTGTTAGAAAGCTACAGCAAGAAAATGATTTAGGGAGGGCTTGTGATTAGAATAAGCGTGACAACTAAAAACAGAAAGGAGGCCGTGGAAATCACGGGGAAAGTGGAAAGTCTCGTAAAAAACACCAAAGAAGGTATCATTGTGTTGTATGTACCTCACACAACTGCCGGCATTGTTGTAAACGAATCATACGACCCCGATGTGGCAAGGGATATCATGAATAAGCTCTCCGAACTTATACCTCACGGGGACAGATACAGACATGTAGAAGGGAACGCCGACGCCCACATTCAGTCCTCAATAGTTGGTTCCAGTGTTACATTAATTGTTAAGGATGGAAAACTTGAAATGGGGAGATGGCAAGGGGTATTCTTCCTTGAATTTGACGGCCCAAGACACAGAGAGGTTTGGGCAAAGATTCTGGAGGGATAATGAAGTACATGATACTGCTCGGCGATGGAATGGCAGATGAACCCATAAAGGAATTGAAAGGTAAAACGCCTCTAGAATACGCTCACACCCCCAACATGGATATCTGCGCCGGACATATGAAAGGTATGCTAAAAACCGTGCCAGACTCACTTCCTCCTGGAAGCGATGTAGCCAATCTTAGCATCCTTGGATATGACGTTGAAAAGTACTATACTGGAAGAGCCCCTCTTGAAGCAGCGGCAAAGGGCATAAAGTTAAGGGAAAGAGACGTAGCCTACAGGTGCAACTTTGTTACCATAAAAAACGGTGCAATGGCAGATTTTTCAGCCAACCACATAAACTCAAACAAAGCACACCTCCTCATAGATATGCTAAACAGGGAAATGGAAATACCAAATGTGCGGTTCTACCCTGGCGTAAGTTACAGAAACATCATGATATGGGAAAATGGGGAAACAGACTCCACTACTCCCCCACACGATATATCTGACAGGCCAGTAAAACACTATCTCCCTTCAGGAACATCAGGTGCATTTCTAATAAACATAATGAACAAAGCATCAAAAATACTTGAGGGTAATAGTATTTATCCACAAGCAAACTCAATATGGCTATGGGGCGAGGGGAAAAAGCCCAACCTGCCAGCATTTTCAGACCTATGGGGAAAAGATGGTTGTATAGTATCAGCAGTGGACCTCATGCTCGGGATAGGTACACTTATAGGATTTCACATACTCAAAGTACCAGGTGTTACAGGTTTCATTGACACGAACTACAAAGGAAAAATAGAAGCCGCTACGTCCTTTTTGAGCAGCGGAGGGGATTTTGCATACGTGCATGTTGAAGCCCCCGACGAAGCATCTCACATGGGGGATGTTGAAAAAAAGATTGAAGCAATAGAATTGTTTGACAAAGAAGTAGTAAGCAGAGCAATTGAGTTTGCACATCAGTATCCGGACAGAATAAGAATAGCTGTATTGCCAGACCACCCCACTCCCATCAGTATCAAAACTCACACTAGAAATCCCGTACCATTTGCCATCTTTGACTCTTCATTAGATATCAAACCATCCACGTATAGTGAAATCAGTTGTTCAAAGGGGATCTTCATAGCCAAGGGATATAAATTCATAAAAGAAATCCTGTTTTCGGAGGAACAATGGTAGGCCCAATTGACGTGCAAAACGTTATACTAAATGCATACGCCCAGAGTGCCTCAACTGTTAACAATCCAGTAAATCCCGCTCTTGCAGCAGAAGCCTTCAAAGCCGCCCTTGAAAAAAGAGAAAACAGCGAAAAAACTTCCCGGGTTAACGAGTCAGAGAACGATGTAGATCCTACAATAAACCCGGACAGAGAACACACCAGAAAGAGAAAATCAAGCCTCAAGGATGAGAACGAACACATAGATTTAAAGGCTTGATTGACAAGCACGTACGGGCGTATTATATTCAAGCAAATATTCAAGGGGGTACAAAAATGAGTGAAGCCCATGTAGCATCTAACAAAAAACTTTTAGGCTTTTACAACGCCTCTGATTGGGCCATGAAGGGAGAGTGTTACCTTGACATTATAGCTGTTGATCTGACAAAGGAAGAAGAAGAAACGCTCAGAAGACATCTGGATGAGATGGGCATAAAATTTGACGTATCACCTCCAGGAACAATAAAGGGTTACTTTGAAGGCACATATGACAGAGTTTTTCCAATCATGAGAAAATTACTGAAAGAAGGATGGAGTTGGTGAAATAAAAACATGGAGCTCGGGAAACTAAGAAACCGATTTAAACAGGGTAAATTAGTCAGTATTGAATACAATCCCCCAAAGGGAACTAAACCTGAACTCTCGCGTCTGAGTTCGGTAGCCCATATGATAGACTTCATCAATGTTACAGATTCCCCTATGGCTTCACCCAGAATGAGTGCTATAGTAACAGCATATATCGTAAAGAACTCAATAGGGCTGGAATGCATATTCAACATGACATGCCGAGACAGAAACATACTCGCCCTACAATCAGACATGCTTGGAGCGTATGCTCTTGGCCTTGAGAATGTTCTACTCGTTGGGGGTGATCCATCAAGAGAAAGTAAAAACAATGTTTATTCTCTGAATACATATGGGCTACTGAACCTCACCAATCGACTGAACAATGGGATCAGCGCAGACGGGAAGAAGCTTTCAGCCCCCACAGACTTCTTTGTGGGCGTTGCCTCTGACATACCCAATGGAAAAAACAACAAAGCTATAAAAAGAAGACTATCTAGAAAGGTTGAACTCGGAGCATCGTTTACCATCACACAACCAATCTACTCCGTGGAAACGCTAGACGAGTTTCTCAACTTGACATCCAGTATAAACGTCATCAAAATCATAGGGTTTTTCCCGGTCACAAGCTACAAGCTAGCCTTATATCTGCACAAAAACGTAAAGGGAATAAGCCTACCTGAATCTATGCTCATACACCTTCAGGGAGCCCCAGATGAAAAGACTGAAGGCAAAAAACACTTTGAAAAATTGCTATTGAACATAGAGAAGTCCGGTCATTTGAAAGAGATATCCGGGATCCATCTTATGAGGTTCGATTATGAAATGGTTGAACTAACAAGACAAGTCATAGGGGAAGTGACATGAACATTATAGGAGAGGAATTGAAACCTGTAGAAGAACCAACAGAAGAGGAGGTCTTTGACACAATAACTATGATACTCGACAGGGGTTCTCATTCAGCTATAGTAGAAGAACTTGAAGAAATAGCGGAATATATACTATCACTGGAACACTTACTTGAAGAACACGGTATAGAATACGATAACAACCATTTAAGACGAATAAAGGTTGAACAAGGTGAGGAATTCAACAAAGAAAAGAAGTGGCTGCTCCTCCACTTTGCAGGTAAAATCATTAAAAAGGAAGGACCATGAAATGAGCATCAAATCCGACAGATGGATCATTGAACAAGCAAAAAAGGGTATGATAGAACCTTTTGTAGAACATCAGGTTAAAGAAGGTGTAATAAGCTACGGCGTATCAAGTTATGGATACGACATGAGAATAGCGGACGAGTTCAAGATATTTACCAATATAAACACTACTGTAGTAGACCCCAAACATTTTGACCAGAGAAGCTATGTGGACTTCAAAGGACCAGAATGCATCATACCACCTAACAGCTTTGCCCTGGCAAAGAGCGTAGAATACTTCCGAATTCCCAGAAACATACTCACCATATGCGTTGGAAAATCAACATACGCGAGGTGCGGTATAATAGTAAACGTAACCCCCTTTGAACCGGAATGGGAGGGGTATGTAACAATAGAGATCTCAAATACCACCCCACTGCCAGCCAAGATATATGCTTTTGAAGGAATCGCACAGGTGCTGTTCTTTGAGTCCGACGAGGAGTGCATAACAAGTTATGCGGATAAAAAAGGAAAATACCAAAAACAGCAGGGCCTTACTATAGCAAGAATCTAAGGAGGGGACCCATGTCAGGACACAACAAATGGAGCAGTATAAAGCATAAGAAAGCAAGGGAAGACAGCAAAAGGAGCGCAATATTCACAAAACTTATAAAGGAATTAACCGTAGCAGCAAGAGAAGGCGGTGGGAACCCGGAAACCAACCCAAGATTAAGAATCGCCATAGAGCGCGCAAGAAATGCTAACATGCCCAAACAAAACATAGAAAAGGCCATCCAAAAGGGGGTTGGAGCAGCATCCGGCGAAGGATACGAAGAAGTCGTGTATGAGGGCTATGGTCCAAAAGGTGTCGCAATGATAATAGAAGCTACGACAGATAATCGACAGAGAACAACAGCTAGCATAAGACATATACTCAGCAAATATGGGGGAAGCTTGGGGGAAACTGGCTGTGTCTCATGGATGTTTAACCACGTAGGGTGCATTACGTTCGATAAGAAATCAATAGATGAAGAAAGTCTATTTGAAGCAGCCATAGAAGCTGGCGCAAAAGATGTGAACGATGACTTTGGAGACAATACATACGCAGTTATAACAGAACCAAAGAATCTAATGAAGGTAAAAGAAGCATTGGAAATGCAGGGGTTCAAGCCAGTCAGTGCTGAATTTACCAGGATACCTCAAACAACTATCAAGCTTGAAGGAGAAGATGCCCAGAGAATGCTGAAACTCATGGATAAGCTTGACGAAGACGAGGACGTAGCAAACATCTACGCGAACTTTGACATAGACGATGAAGTAATTAGCAACTTCAACAAATAATCGACCTCAATCCGATGAATCAAGCAGTTTCCACTCTAAAAACCCAAAAAGAGAAGTTGTTCAAAATATGGGCAGAACAAAATAAGATAAAAAATAAAGTAAGATATATAATGCACGAACATACAAAGTTTGTAGATTGGGTAACAAAAGAAACAGTAAAAGCATTCTATCCACCTGAAAACTGGTGCATAGTAGCCCTTGGCAGCTACGGGAGAAGACAAATGAATCCCCACTCTGACGTGGATATAATGATAGTCACAACTGATACAAACGAAATGTTGGCAGACATTTCAAGGGAGATATACGACATATTCTATGCACTGGACTATGAAATAAGCATAGTAACACGAACAGTAGACGAGTGTATAAAACTCTCCTCAAGAGATGATATTATAAAGACATCCCTCTTTGACCACAGGTTGGTTTACGGAAACAGAAAACTGTATGAAAATTACACCGATTCCATACAATCAGGCGTAATACACAGAGACATATACGAATTTGTATCAAGAAAAGTAGAGAATCTAAAAACAAGGCATTCTCATTTCGGCAACACAGTCTTCGTGCTTGAGCCGAATGTCAAAGAAGGTGTAGGGGGTATAAGAGACTACCACACCCTCCTCTGGCTGGGAAAGGCATGGTTCTCAACGAAAAACATACTGGATATGAGAAACAAGGGGTTCATTAGCGAGGAAGACTACTCAAAACTCAGAAATGCCCTATATTTCCTATGGCAACTTAGAAATGCACTGCACCTCATTTCAGGCAAGAAAAACGACGTGCTATACATAGACCATAGACCAACAGTGGCAGACATGCTGGGGCTCCCCAAAACAGACACAAAATTTAACGACAGGTTAATGAGAAAATACTACTACTACGCTAGCAATCTTCATAGAATTTCTGAAAAATATATAGATATGTTCAACCACAGAGAACCCCTAAATGTCACACCTAAAACATTCTTTATAAGTGACAAAATACTCCTGAGAGAAAACCATGTTTCGTTGGTTTTTCAAGAAAATATAAGCCTTACCGACATATTTGAGCTCTTCTACTATTCTTCTCTGTACAACAAAACCCCAGACGAACATATACTTGAGCATACCCAACACATTATAAAAAGGGAGGTATGGAAAGAACGAAACAGCAGGTTCATAAACTTCATGTTTAAATCGTTGCTATCGCTCAAATCATCCATATCAACACAAATAAGAAAGATGCATGAATCAGCGGTGCTTGACAAATTTATCCCTGAATTTGGAAACACATACTGTCTCACTGAGGCAAGCCTGTACCATAAATACACAGTTGATGAACACTCCATACAGGCACTTGAACACATAGACAAACTATTCACTATAGAGGAAGGAAGCAACTTCATACTGAGACTAAAGGAAATACTAACCACACTTGAGGCCCATGACATACTCATTCTCAGACTATCAATCTTGCTTCACGATATAGGAAAGGTAAAACAGGGAAAACACACCGATATTGGGGCCAACTTGTGTCTTCCTATAGCCGAAAGAATGGGTCTTGGAAAAGACTTATCCGAAAAACTTATATTTCTTGTAAGAAATCACCTTGTGATAAATAAAATAATATCAAAGAACGATGTTTACAGCCCAACCGTAATAAAAAGATTCGCTGAACTCGTCAAGGACGTGGAAACATTAAATCTGCTTGTATTGCTGACGTACGCTGATATGAATGCTGTAAATGATAACGTATGGACAAATTGGAAAGAGGACCTCGTAGATGACCTTTACACAAACACAATCAGATTCTTTGAGTACAAAAACTACAATGCATACATATCCACACAAGCCGAACAGTCAAAAAAGAGACTCCTGGAAGAGTTAGGTGCAGACTACATGCAACTCATCTTATCCCTACCTCCAGCAATACTCACAGATGAAAATAGGGAACACCTAGAGAGATTCATCAAGCATCTACTCTGTAAACACAGCTTCGTCAAAACATACAAAACAGGTTCAAACCTACTGAAGGTTTTTGTATACTACAGGGACGAGTTTGGATTCTTCAACAAGATCAGTGGAATCTTGACATGCCTGGATGGAAACATACTGAGGGGTAAATCCTATGCGCTGGCGAACGGCATGATAATAGATGTATTCACAGTGAGCGGTACAGAAGATATTGACGAAACAAGGATCAACAATATGCTCAGGGATATTCATAATAATAAAGCGAATCTTGACAATTGCGTGGAAAACAAAAGAAAAAAATTTCTAAACAGATTCCAAAGGGCAAAATTAACTATGTCATTGGATAGGATAAGAGTGAAGGTCAACAACTCTCAAAGCGACGTCTATACAGTTATCAGGGTTTACGCACCCGACAGGGTAGGTTTGCTTTATGATATCACCAAGGTATTTTCTTCATTCAATCTGATGGTCGGTATGTTTATATTGGACACAAAGGGTGAAGTTGCCGTGGATACCTTTTACATATGCACCCGCAGCGGCAAGAAGATATTTTCTTCCACCCTGCTTGATTTGATAAAAAATAAGATATTAGAGGTAATTTACAGATGAGAAAAGAACCTATATCCAGCAGGGCCTTTAACCCCGAAAAACTTATAGGGCAAAGCATAGCGGTAGAAATCTACGAGGGAGACTTTAAGGGCATTTACTCCAGCTTCGTGTACGATGTGGACGACAACTACATATATGCTCTATCTCCAACAGATGAAAGAGGGGTACGTGCCTTTATCCGGCCGAACCAAAGAGTTGGAGTAAGTTTCCTCGATGAGCGCAAAAGAAGGATAGGCTTCGACACCACAGTAATTGATATAATAAAAGACGGTGACAACATACTTTGCAAGTTAACAATTCCAGACGAGTTCTACAGGATAGAGCTACGGGAAAACTTCAGGGTTGACGTGTTCATTGAAACGAAGTTTTTCAGAATAGAAAAGGGCAAGCCTACGGAGAAAAAGGCCACAATACTGGATATCAGTGCAGGCGGCCTCAAAATATCAACAGAAGAAGAACTTAAAATAGGCGAGGTGATAACCATAAGTTTTTCGGTTGATAACACATTCTTTAATTATCTGAAAGCAATGGTGGTGCGCAAAATAAAAGCTGGCGATGGAACTGTTAATCACTACGGATTGAAATTCATAGAAATGGACAAGAAAGCAGAAGATTCAATAATAAAATTTTGCCTCAAGAAACAGATGGAAATAGCAAAGAAAGAAAGAGGGATAGAATGAAACTACCCAGGATGAATAAAATAAGGATAGGTGTAGTTGGTGACTTAATATTTGACCACTTCATCATTGGAAAGGTTGAACGCATATCACCTGAAGCACCTGTCCCCATAGTAAAGGTGACAAACGAGTACAGTTTTCTTGGTGGAGCTTCAAACGTAGCAAGAAACCTGAAGAGTATAGGAATCGACGTAGCTTTATTTGGAGTCGTTGGGAGCGATATCACCGGCAAAAAGCTCATTGACATGGTAAAAGCAGAGGGGATAGAATCAGATTATCTCATCGTTGATAAGCATAGGTCCACAACCATAAAAACAAGGGTAATTGCCCACTCTCAACAAGTGGTAAGATTTGACAAAGAGGAGATCACCAGGATAAAACAGGAAATGGTTGATAAAATAATAGAGAACGTAAAACATGCCTCCCTGGATGCTCTAATAATATCCGACTACGGCAAAGGGGTTATAACAAGAGAACTCATCGAAGGGCTTACTTCCATGAATGGATTATTCATAAGTGCTGACCCCAAGGTCAAAAACGCTAAGTATTACAGAGATGTAAACCTGATAACACCAAACCTCAAAGAAGCCGAAGAAATGAGCAGAATAGACGTAACAGGGCTTAAAAACGGCCTGAAATTAGCAGCAAATGTTATACTGAAAGACTCAAACGCAGAATACGTATTGATCACTCAAGGTGAGAAAGGAATGACACTTTTCTCACGAGACGGCACATCCTTCTATCAGAAAGCAAAAGCAAAGGAAGTTTATGATGTAACTGGTGCAGGGGATACAGTAGTTGCCACGGTAACAGCATTCTTTATCCACGGCTTTGATATAAAAGACGCAGTAAGGGTAGCCAATGTAGCGGCCGGCATCGTAGTTGGGAAAGCCGGAACTGCAACCGTAACATTAGAAGAGCTGGAGAAGGAACTGGATTTATGACAGCTATATTAATTCCTGCAAGAATGGAATCCAGCAGATTTCCCGGAAAACCGCTGGCAAAAATACTGGGAAAACCCATGATACAATGGGTGTATGAGGGGATAAAATCATCAAAGTTGAGCGGATTCAAGGCTGTTATAACGGATAGCCCCCAGATAGCCAAGGCCATTGGAGATATAGGGGGCAAAGCATTCATAGTGCGTGGTGATTTTAAAAGCGGAACAGATAGAATAGCTGAGTTCTGCAAAGACAAAAACTTCGATTACATCGTAAACGTTCAAGGAGACGAACCACTTATTAAAGGAAACGAACTAGACAAACTGATAAATTTCTCCATAAAACATTCTGTTGATATGGCCACCTTCGTTGCAACCTGCAACCAAGATGAGATAAACAACCCAAACGTTGTCAAAGTAGTAACGGACCGCTCTGGGAAGGCACTATACTTCTCAAGAGCCGTTATTCCTTACTCAAAAACCAAATTTAGCGGATATAAAAAACACGTAGGAGTATACCTATACTCCAAGGAAACACTCTTAAAATTGTCAAGCACTCCACCTGGAACTCTTGAAGAAACAGAAAAATTGGAACAGCTCAGAGCACTGGAAACAGGAATTCCCATATACACTCTCAGTACAGAACTCACCTTGATAGGGGTTGATCAACCGGGCGACGTACTTAAGGTTGAATCTATACTCAAAAGGAGGATAAACAATGCTTGAGGGTAAGAACATCTTGCTTGGGG
>VAPK010891574.1_pt1 | contig 10432 bp, 7 predicted proteins | sample 3395031 | NCBI WGS metagenome assembly VAPK01 (sample SAMN08290443, study PRJNA428436) | hydrothermal vent metagenome | isolation source: Deep-sea hydrothermal vent chimney 1 | place: Pacific Ocean: Juan De Fuca Ridge
AGTCGTATCTGGGTGCAAAAAAGAAACGATAAGAATAAAGTTTACAGTGTTCATGAACCCCATGTCGAGTGTATCAGTAAGGGTAAAGCCCATAAGAAATATGAGTTTGGTTGTAAGGTAAGCATCGCTACCACCAGCAAGGGTGGGTGGTTTGTCGGTGCAATGGCGATGCATGTAATCCTTATGATGGTCACACCTTAGCGCAAACCTTGGATCAAGTTGAACGGCTATCCCAGAAGCCTGAGTATGTCTTTGTGGATCGAGATTACCGGGGGCATGATTACAAAGGGGAGATCAATGTTCATGTGGATAAAGTCAGGAGAGGTCGAACCTCCAAAAGTCTATGGCGTTGGATGAAACGTCGTGCAGCAGTTGAGCCAAGCATTGGTCATTTAAAACAAGAACATCGCATGGATAGAAACCGCCTAAAAGGAGAAGATGGAGACCAGATAAATGCCATCTTGAGCGCTGCCGGAATGGATTTTAGAAAGCTAGTCAAGTGGCTGGCACAATTATTATGTTTTTTATTCAACTTGGAATTGGCTGCCCACAAGGAATATGCCGGTACGGCATAAGAAAGTAAGTGGCTTTTTCAGGACCGACTAGGTATAGATGCTGAAATGATAAAAAAATACGTAAAGTATCAAGACAACAAATAAACAATAAAAAACTGTGGGAATAGCTCGGTTTTACTTCAGCAAGGCCCTTTGGGTTTTGCTGAGAACGGCCTTACAGGTCGAAAACAAACCACGTTTTTTAAGCGTGGTTGTTGATTCCGAGATGTTATAAACTCAAGAGTGTGGTTTGTTGAGCGCTTACGCAAGATTGATGATTGACAAGCCACTTATGCTAAAATCATCCTCATTTACTGCCAATTACAACCAATTCAATGAAGAAAAGTGTGAGTAAAACCAACTTAACAGGTGTCGGAATTATAGGGACAGGACTTTATGTGCCCGAAAAAGTATTGGACAATGAATGGTTTGAGAAATTCTCATTACCTCCTTTTGACGATTTTTTGGATAACTCTGGAGTTAAAGAACGACGAACTTGCTCAAAAGAAGAAACAGGTTCTGATCTTGAAGCCAACGCCCTACTCTCAGCTGTTAAAAATGCTAACATAAACATTGAAGATATTGAGTTGATTTTAGATGGCCCAACACTCCAAGACCAACCAATGCCGGGCAATGCAGCAATGTTACAATTTAAAGCAGGTGCCACAAAGGCTGCTGCGATTAATGTTGAAAGTGCCTGTACTTCACTACTTTCACAGATAACTATCGCATATGGCCTGATAAAGTCAGGTACCTACAAAACAATTGCCTGTGTTGCATCGGCAACATGGACAGCCGTAGCAGATTATACAGAAAGAAGCTGTATGTTACTGGGAGATGGGGCCGCTGCACTGATTATACAGCCTGTAACTGAAGGAAAAGGCATCTTAAGTGTTCATCTTGAAACTGATGGAAGTTGTTGGGGGGCACTAGGCTGTAATTATCGGCTCCCCCGTAGACTTATTCAGGAATACCAATCAGAAAACTTTCTCAAAAAGAACAGAAAAAAAATCTACTTCTATATCGACCGTGATGGCGGAGGGCTGGAAGAAATAAAAAAATCAGGTCCAATCAAAACGCCTCGGGTAGCTAAGAAAGCTTTACAAAAGGCTGGTTACTGTGAATCTGATTTAGATTTCCTTATTTGCCATAATCCCACTGAAATACTCGTTGAATCTTGGTGTCGAGAATTTAATATCAGTAAAGATAAAACACATATCACATTACACAAATATGGGAACATGGGTGGTGCTTCCATTGGTGCCAACCTGCATGAAGCCGTCACTTCAAATAAAATTAAAAATGGCGATCTCATTGTAATGTGCGCACCTGGTGCGGGGTACCACTATGCAGCTATTGTAATGAGGTGGGGACAGTGATTGCTTTGGATCATACCAGCTAGCTTTAAAATGTTTATTGAAATGCAACTATTTAATGGTTTAACCTAAAGGAACCATGCATGAACACTGCAGATTTAATGATCGATCTCCTTGGAAAAATAGGCGTTGAATATATTTTCGGAGTACCGGGCGGGGCCATTGAGGATCTTAATATGGCCATCCATGATAACAAGGCAGGCATCAAACCAATTGTTACCAAACATGAACAAGGAGCTGCTTTTATGGCCGATGGGTTTGCCCGAATCTCAGGGAGACTTGGGGTTTGTACCGCTACAGCCGGGCCGGGGGCATCCAACCTAATCACCGGCCTGGCCTCATCCTCAGCCGATTGCGTACCGGTGTTGGCCCTGACCGGTCAGGTTGCCACCTCGGTCTTCGGCAAAGGAGCAATCCAGGAGTCTGGCGCTGAAGGGATGAATATCACTAATATCTTTCGTAATTTCACGAAATACAGCGGCATGCTGATCACCGAAAGCAGGGCCCAATACATGTTGCAAAAGGCAGTCCGTCTCGCCATGACCGGCCCCACCGGCCCAACCCATCTTAACCTGCCCACCGATTTGATGAAAAAGGATGTCATCGACCAGGGACTTTGTACTCTCATGGCCGTAACCCGTCTCTTTGATAAAGAGGCGGACAAAAAAGCGGCTAAGCTCCTGGTTCAGGCCAAGAAACCGGTTATCATTGCAGGGTGGGGGGGCGTCTTGTCAAGGGCCGCCTATGAACTCCTTGAACTGGCCCAGCTTCTCCAGATTCCGGTGGCCACATCGCCTAAGGCTAAAGGCGTATTCCCCGAAGATCACTCTCTCTCCCTTGGGGTCCTTGGTTTTGCCGGCAACCCAGTGGCAAAAGAGTATATCACCGGGGAAGATATTGATGTTCTCCTGGGGGTTGGCACCAGTTTCAGCGAAATGATGACCAGCGGCTGGGATGAGCGGATCGGCCCTGCTGACCATCTGATCCATATTGATATTGACACCGAAAAAATTGGCAAGAATTACTGCGCCTCTGTAGGTCTGGTTGGTGATGCCCGGATGAACCTTAAGGAGCTCAGTAAAGCCATTGTTGACGAACGTTCGGCTCAAAGTACGGCAGGCACTTCCTCGAAAGTGGTGGAGCGATTGGTGAAACTAAAAGGAAAACACTCCATCATAAAGGAAGATAACAGCGCCAGTGAGAACCTCTACCATCCGAGACGACTGGTCATGGAACTACAGCATTATTTCCCAGCCGACAGCATCTATTTTGCCGATATTGGTACCAGCATGGCCTGGGCCATCCGCTATATGGTGATCCGCAAACCCTACTCTTTTTTTGTCTCATTGGGTTATGGCTCAATGGGATATGCTGTGGCCGCCCCGGTCGGCGCCAAACTTGCGGTACCGGATAGACCGATAATTGCCATGGTTGGTGACGGCTCTTTTTTGATGAATGGCTTTGAGGTGGCCACCGCCGTTGAAAATAACGTGCCGGTGATATGGGTAGTATTTAATAACGCAATGCTGGGTATGGTCTATCATGGCCGCCGTCTCTTTAAAAAACCCATACCAGAGGGACTTCCCTCCCGTTTTACTCGGGTAGATTTTACCAAAATTGCGGAAGGTCTCGGGGCAAGAGGTATCAAGATCGACACAGATACTCCCCTGACCCAGGAACTCATTGATGATATTATTGCCTCTGGGAGACCAACTGTCCTGGATGTCTGGATTGATGATCAGGTTGTGCCGCCAATTCATAGCCGAATTGCCACAGTAGACAAACATTTTGGCTAATAAATCAAGAACGAGGACGAAAAAAATGACAACTCTTGTTGTCGAAGACGAGTCTATCTGTCGTCACTTGCTGATGGAAGTTGTGTCGGGCTGTGGCGTGACCCGTTGCGCAAATTCCAAGAAGCCCTCCTCGAAAAAGAACATTACGCCCTGGCGGGCGAACTGCTTTTTATTAGCCACAGAAACACAGACAGGTGCAAGACATAATCGTGAAAACGCAATAAATTTTGTAGTACAAGATAAAAACTTAACGTCCAACACCGAACATCAAATGGAACAAAAACAAACAAAAACCGTATTTACAGTTGTTTGGCAATGATGTGTCGATTAATTATGCAATAAGTTTTTGTCGCTGATTTATAATTCGATGTTGAATGTTCGGTGTTGGACGTTCATTTCTGTTACATTTCACTTTTTTGTATTGCACCCCACACAGACGGTTAACTGCAACTCCCTCGTAGTCCCAGTAGGTTGGCGTTGAGCATAGCGAAACCCAACATTTACTCTACAGAAACTTTGATTTTCCGATACATGAACATTACGATCTCGGCTGCCTCGATATCATGATGCCAGGGCTCGATGGGCAGGAGGCCCTCAGGAAGATTCGTGCAATTGAAACAGACCAACATCCAGCCACAAAGAAGATCAAGATTATTATGGTAAGGCACTACAGGACAATAACAATATTGTTGAAGCGTATGGAAACGGGGCATGCCAAGCATATCTCACCAAACCGGTGCCCCCCCATCAACTAGAGGACAGGTCGCAAGAACTTGGCCTCCTGAGGCAAGACAACGCCCCACCTTTTTCAATCTTAGAAATCCCCCTCTCTACTCACCAAAAATTGTGGTAGCCATATTCAAGGCGACATTGTTGATTTTGAGACCAATCCTGTTGGTTGTTTTCAAATTAACTGAAATGTTTGTCCCCAAGGGTGGCATCACCCCTATTTCCTTAATCGTTTGATGGCCGTCCAGAATGTTTCTGGCCAGTGAGGCTGCCTGGCTCCCAACATCCCTGGGATCGATGCCCACTGAAAAGGAGAGGCCCTCTTCGGCAATATTTTTCGATTGACCAAGACAGACCAGCCGGTCCTTGATGCATTTTACGGTAATCCAGGCCATATTATTCAAACTATAGGTGATGGGATCATTCAAAACCCAGAAGGCGTCTATCTGGCCGCGGATCTTCTTGTATGAACCCTGAAATTCTCCAGGGCGGTCAATAGGCACCGCAATAAGCTCCAGCCCTAGTAATTTCGCGGTTTTTCGAGCCTTTGCAATAATATCGCTTGAATTCTTAGCGCTGTAGATAACACCAATTTTTTTGACCGTTGGCACAAAGGTGATCAAATTAACAAACTGAGTTCCCGGAGCAACCTCGGCGGCAATACCGGCAATATTATCCTGTCCCCTTAACAGACCGTACTTCTGCCAATTAAGAACCATGGCAAAGAGAACCTTGATATCCGGCCTCTTCCTCGTCCACAATTTCGCCACATAGGCGGCCTTGGCTCCCAGGGCAAAGATCAATCCCGGATCGCCGGCCAACAATTCCCCTTTGAGTGAGGGATTCCTTTTAATATCACCCTGAAGATTAAAGATGCGGACAGAAGCGCCTGCCTCTGCCTTAAATGAGGTAGCCGTATTCGCATATACCTGTTCAGAACTGCTGAGCAGCACGGCAATAGTTCTCCCCTCCTGCGCCCCGGCAGGGAGGACAGATAACGCCAGAAAGAGAAAGGCGAACCCCGTTCGGGAAAAGAGAAGGGATAAGCACCTTATAAATTCTTTTCTAAAAAAGCACGGAAACAATCTGCAAGGTACTAATATGCTAGTTAGAGTATTCTTGCCAGCCATCGAATTCCAACATCTCCATAATAAGATTTGTCTTGCTGTTACTTGCTAAAAAGAGATTTTTTATCTCGTCAATTTTATTTTGAGAAAGCCCGCCCTTTAGGTAACACAATATCGGCAGAGAAATGGGCTCTGATTGAGCCAGAGGTCTAACGGCCTCTGATATCCGAGGATTTATCCGGGCAATATTATCCAAATTCACCTTGCTGACCAGCGCCATATCAACCTGCCCCAAGGCCAAGGCAAAGAGGGAGTCAGAATCTTTGGGTGTGATAACAATATTGAGATCATCAACGCTCAATTGATGCCGAGCGAAGAGAAGTCTGTTGAGCCGGGCGCGGCCTCTGTCTCCCATAAAGGTCATGGCAAGGGTTTTTTGGGAAAGAGTCTGGAGCGATATATCCGATTGTTTTGAGGTCAACAACACCTTACGGTAAGAACTTGGTCCATCTCTAGTCGGCACAAGGAGCGGCACAAACTGCATCTTATCGCGGTTTTCCTGAAAATACCATTGCGGCAGCAAGACAAACTTAGGCGGCATATCCAAGGTAAGACGGTCAAAGTCGTTGAACCTGGTAAACGGCGTAAAAGCGACAGGAAAGTTGGCCTTTTTTAGAAAAGAGTCCATCGCCCCCTTTAAACGAGCCATATTACTCTGGGGCGAATCAGGATTAAAATAGTAAAATTTTTCTCCATGAGAGGGGAGGACAACCTCTGTTCTGCCAGCGTTGCCGAGTAAAAAGGCGGTAATGACAAGGAATATGGTGAAGGAGATGAAGGAGAATCGACCGCTCATGGCAGGTTATGTCACCGAGGGAAAAATAAAAAAATACTACTCTACTTCCGCCAATATAAACTTTCCGATGGGAACCGTCAACTAGGGAAAACACTCAATAAACATTCTGGTTGACTTATTACAAGGAGTCAGGTCTATGATTAATAGCTTAATTTTCCAAAACCAACGGGATTAATCTTGTCGAGACAAGCAACAACCAGCTTTTTTGCCGCCCACCGACGGCCTAGCATCAAGGTGCATCTGATCCTGATGAACCTGATACTTCTCTGTCTGCTCTTCCCCACCATTAGCATCTTTCTCTTTAGCGAAATCACCACATTTCGAGATGCCCAGCTTGAGCGCACGATCCTCCTCCTGCGCCAGGGCCTTGAAGATCGGGCTGTTTCCATGACTCGAAGCCTTGCCCTGAGCGCCGAACAGGCAATGGCTGGCTACGATTATACCTTCCTGAATAATATGATGGCCCAGATCGTCGATAACGATCCTGAGATCATCTACACCATGGTCATGAGCGCCAAAGGCCAGGTGATCGCCCATAATAGAATTGATATGATCGGTCTCACCCTGGAAGATCCCCTTACCGCTGAGGCTATGGCCATTCTTAAAAAGAATATTACCAGCCTGGCAGCAGGCCCTCCTAATAATGGTTTTCAAGTCATTAAAGGCCGGATGGAGAAGAATGACCGATATATACCGGTCATGGAGATAATAGGCCCAGTCCATAGCGGCAAACAATTACTGGGAGTTCTGCGCTGCGGCTTCTCACTGGAAAGACTTAACAATGAAATCAACCGGACGAAAGAGGATTGGACCGGACGAATGTCCAGAATGAAGCTGTTTTTTCTGAGCATTACGGCCATTTTCTTTATCATTGGCCTGCTGGTCGCCCTATTTTTCAGCCGGTTTTTTATCCGCTCAACCAGCCGCCTGAGCGCCGGAACCAAACTCATTGCCGAGGGTAACCTCGAATATAAGATCACTATTGACCAGATGTTCTGTAAAGAATTTGCCCAGTTTGCCGAGGGCTTTAATACCATGACCTCCAGACTGCGGCTCTCTCTCAACCAGCTTGACGAATACAACCGCTCCCTTGAACACAAGGTTCAGGAAAGAACCCGTGATCTCGAAGCGGCCCAGGCGGAGCTCCTCCAGCAGGCCCATGAAGCAGGGATGGCTGAGATGGCGGTGGGAGTTCTCCACAATATTGGCAACGCCATAACACCTGCAAAGGTTGACGCCACCCTCCTCAGCCGTCATCTGCGCCAGAGCCCTATTCGTACCTCCTTAACGGAACCTGTCAGAAAAATTATTGCGGCCCTCGATAATCCCGAACAACTATCCACCGCCGAGAAAGAGAGGCTCTGTGAGATTATTACCCTCCTTCCTGCCACCATTCGTGAGGAGTTTGACCATGCCATTACAAAATTAAGCAGAATTTCCTCCCAGCATGAACATATCGAAGGAATTATCGGCCTCCAGATGCGTTATGCCAAACTGCTTGGCAGCCATGAAGAGGTTGACCTCAATCTCGTGATTGAAGATGCCCTGAAAATGCTCAACGAAACAATCAAAAATCGTGGCATTGAGGTCAAAAAAAAGCTGGCTGAAATCCCGCTGATCAAGATTGAGCAGGCAAAGGTCATCCAAATAGTCATTAATCTCATTAAAAATGGTTACGAGGCCATGGATATGGCTGAACTTCCTGAAAGATGCCTGACGATTAGCACCTCCATTGAACATCAACAGGTTGTTCTCTCTATCAAGGACACGGGCTGTGGCTTTACCCCGGAAGAGAGCGAAAAAATATTTCAATTTGGTTTCACCACCAAGGGATCAGGCTCTGGATTTGGACTCCACTCCTGTGCTAATTTTATGACCGCCAATAACGGTTCCCTCACCGCCAGCAGCCCTGGTAAGGGACAAGGTGCTGAATTTATCGCCAAATTTCCCTCTTTACAACCTCCAACTCAACCGACTATACTTAAAACATGACACCACCTGAACAGATCTCCCGTAAGATCATTGTCATTGATGATGACAAGGCAATATGGCAGGCCTATACAAGCGTCCTGACCTTCCCCGAGACAGAGGCAAACACCCCCGGCCAGAGAATGGCTATCCTACTCACCCCGGTTAAGAATTCCGCCACTCCGGCTGCCCCCCTTTTCGAGCTGACATTTGCCTCCCAGGGCAAAGATGCTCTAACGATGATTCGTGAGGCTGCGGCGGCAGAGCGGCCATTCTCTGTGGCCTTTATCGATATTCGGATGCCGCCGGGCTGGGACGGTATGGAAACAGCGGCGCAAATCCGGCAAATTGACCTAAATATTGAATTTGTTTTCGTCACCGCCTATAGCGATCGAAGCAGAGAAGAGATTGTCCAAAAGGTAGGCGACCCAAGTAAGATTCTCTTCCTCCGAAAGCCCTTTGACCCGGAAGAACTCTATCAACTGGCCCTCTCCCTAAGTGAAAAATGGCGCATAGCCCGACAGGAGAAAATGGCGGCGGCCTCTCTCGCTGAATCAGAGTCCAAATTCCGGGCCCTGGTGGAAACAACTAACGATTTTGTCTGGGAGATAGATGCCAATGGCCTGTTTGTCTATTGTTCACCTCTCTGTAAGCAGATGTATGGTTTCACCCCGGAAGAGCTGGTAGGTAAACCATTTACCCAGCTATTCAAAACAGATGAGGCAGAGGCGCACCACCTTTTCTTTGAACACTGCCGGGATGAGGCAGGCATCTTTCATGGCTGTCAGCGCAATTGTCGGCATAAAGACGGGAGAGAGATCATAATAGAGACCAATGGCGTGCCTATTATCGGTCGGAACGGCAAGGTATGCGGCTTTCGGGGAATTGACCGTGACATCACCGAGAGATTACGAATCCAGGAGGAGAAGTTCAAACTGGAGGAACAGTATCATCAAGCCCAGAAGATGGAGGCCATAGGTACCCTGGCTGGCGGCATTGCCCATGATTTGAATAACCTCTTGACCCCTATCCTCGGCTACACCGAGATCAGCCGCCTAGGCCTTAATCCGGACAGTGCCCTGGCAAAGAATCTGGAAACCGTTCAGATAAGCGCCCAAAAGGCAGCCGGTCTTATCCGGCAAATCCTCACCTTCAGCCGCAAGCAGGTAATCTCCCTTGAGACCTTCAATATCAACGACTTAATAAATGGCTTCATAAAGATGCTGCGCCGGATGATCCGGGAGGATGTCGAGTTAGTGCTAGATCTGGCCGATCAACTTTGGCCTGTCAATATGGACAGAGGCCAGGTGGAACAGATTTTGATGAACCTGGTGGTCAACGCCCGTGACGCTATCGATAATGGTGGCGTGGTCATCATTCGCACCGCCAATACCGCTATTGCCTCTGACCAAAAAGTCGCAGATACCGCAGGAACGATCTTTAACGGTAATTATGTTGTCCTGACGGTAGAAGACAACGGCGAAGGCATGGATCAGGATACTATCCAACGAATTTTCGACCCATTTTTCACCACCAAGCCTCTAGGCCAAGGCACTGGTCTGGGCCTTGCCACCGTTTACGGGATTGTGAGACAACATGACGGTCATATCCTCATTGATTCAATCTCGGGCAAAGGGAGTGCATTCTCAATCTACCTGCCTCGGACACAAGAGAAGATTGAGCCGCTGCCTGCAAGCGCTATTTCTATGCAGGGCGGCGGAGAAACCATCCTGCTGGCAGAAGATGACAGCAGTGTCCGAACCCTGGCCGCCACCCTCCTGGAAAGTTTGGGATACAAGATGATCAGCGCCGAAAATGGCAATGATGCTCTCGACCAATACAAGGAGGCAGATGGCCGAATCGATCTATTAATAACGGACGTGATCATGCCAGGTCTGGGCGGCAACGAGCTGGTGACAAGAGTTCGGGCTATAGAGCCGGCGCTGCCGGTGCTTTTCGTCAGTGGCTACCCACAGGATATGACGAAAGAGACCTTGATAGACTCTCCTAATACTGACTTTATCCAGAAACCATTTGTCCTCCACATCCTGGACAACAAAATACGAGAACTGCTGTCAGGGCAACA
>VAPK010012505.1_pt1 | contig 10430 bp, 8 predicted proteins | sample 3395031 | NCBI WGS metagenome assembly VAPK01 (sample SAMN08290443, study PRJNA428436) | hydrothermal vent metagenome | isolation source: Deep-sea hydrothermal vent chimney 1 | place: Pacific Ocean: Juan De Fuca Ridge
AATTTGTCCGATAGTGAAGGTGCTGAGTTAAATGAGCAAAAGAATTGCAATTACAACAATTGGCACCAGGGGTGATGTGCAACCATATCTGGCACTGGCGCTGGAGTTGCGTAAACGAGGCTATAGCGTTGTGGTGGGTGCCCCGACGGACTTTGCCGATGAAATTTTAAGTCTGGATATCGAATTTTGCGATCTTGGCGGGAATATTCGCTCATTCCTGAAGCAATCCAACTTCGAACATGCAAGCGAAAATTTTCTGGTAAATATGCCAGCCCTTTTGCAGCAAGGTCAGGAAATTGTTGAGCAGGCCGCTCGCAACTCATGGAAAATGGTACAGGGTGCCGATGCGATAATCATGAATATCAACACCAGTTTTGCCATAGATTTTGGCGAGGCGCTGGACATTCCAACTATTATGAGCGCCCTGCAGCCGCTCAATTCAACCGGGGAATTCCCCATATGCTCTTATGATATTCCTGATATGGGACCAGCGCTTAACTGGCTGAGCCATACGGCAACCATCGTTCAACAAGCCTATTACGACTTCCCCCGCGATAAATTACGCAAAGAGCTTATGGGGCTTAAGCCAAGGAAAAACAGTGGTTTTTTCAAGGATACAAATGGCAAAAACCTGGTAACCTTATATGCTTATTCCCAGCTTGTTTCTCCAAGACCAAGGGACTGGCCCAAAACCGCAATCGTTACCGGTTATTGGCCGCTTAAAGATCAGACAGGGTGGCAGCCTTCAAGAGAATTTTTAGACTTTTTAACTCACGGGGAGCCGCCGATTTATGTGGGATTTGGTTCAATGCCATTTGGGGCCGAGCGCAATACCCAATTGTTAAAAGATGCCGTCGCCATAAGCAGAAAAAGAGTGGTCGTGGCCAGCGGATGGGGGGGGATAAATGGCGATAATCTCCCGGAAAATGTCTTTGCAATATCCAAGGCGCCCCACGACAAGCTGTTAAGATATATGGGAGCTGTCGTCCATCATGGGGGGGCCGGAACAACCGCTGCCGGGCTTTATGCGGGCAAACCAACCTTTGTGGTGCCTCAGGCAATTGATCAGCCCTATTGGGGACGCAGGGTACATGCACTTGGTTGCGGACCCGATCCGGTTTTACTCAAAAAACTAACACCACAAATTCTGGCAAACGCTTTTAATGAAATGACAAATTTTTCCCCGTATAAAATCGCCGCTGAAAATGTGGCTGATGAGTTGGCAAAAGAAGATGGGCCTGCCAAAGCAATTTTACATATTGAGCGGGTAATGAAAAATTTTATGCCAAAACAATCCAGTCCTTGGGTAGAGCACCTAAAACAGCGCGCCTTTTAGGCAAACAGCAAAAGCATTTGCCCCTGCCTCATGAATAAACATTCGGTTGTCGCAACCCTAATTCCACTTGTTAAATCTGCCATTGCACGTTTGCTAAATGATACTATTATGGAAATGTGGGATTAATAATTTTATTTGTTTAACAGGGGAATAAAATGAAAAAAACACTTTTTGCCAACGGTATAGCAATTTTTTCTCTACTAATGATTCCGGGTGCTACCTTCGCCAGTCCTGGCGGCGAGCATTCTGACACCATACCACATGAAGGCGTTGAAACAGAACTCGAAATTCCTGAAATGAATGCAGAGCGCGGCCGGGAATTATTTGCCACCAAGGGCTGTGCCGCCTGTCACTCTGTCAACAACACAGGTGGAGAGGATGCGTCCCCACTTGATGCTCATAATATGGATGCCAATATGAATCCATTTGAATTGGCTGCAAAAATGTGGGCTATGGCACCCTATATGATTGCTGCTCAAGAAGAAGAAATGGGAGCACAAATCCTGTTCACCGGTCAGGAGCTGGCAGATATCGTGGCGTTTTTGCATAATGATGATGAACAGCACAAATTCACCGATGAATACCTTGAAAGCCTTGGCATCGAAATCGGCCATGGAGAGGGCGGTTAAAGTAAAAGCCATTTCGATCAGTTATTGTAGCTGATTGAAATTCGTAACGTTGCAGGCACCCTGCAAGGACATTTCATACAGGGACGTCTCTTACAAGGACGCCCCTGCCGGGGATAATGACAGTTTTCCGGCTGGAATTTTTTTGTTTTTATGACAGGGAAATATCGCCAACCCAATTGGCAGGATCAACAAACAGCCCAAACCAGATTGACCACAGGCCAAGCAAGATGAATATTGCACCTATTATCCATGTGGATTTTCGAAGCTTTAATGCCAACCTTGCCAACCAGTCCCCAAGTTTTGGCACAGCAGCAAAAATTATCAGCGGCAGGGAAAGAAAAAGCCCAAACAAGAACATCATAATGAACCCGGTCATAATTGTTCCAGTAGTTGCCGCCAATCCCAAAAGGCCAAACAGTATGGGAGCCGAACAGGCAGGGATATTAAGGCCAAAGGCCAGACCCAGCACAAAGGGATTCTGAGCCTTTTTCCATGCTGATGGTGCAAGATTTATCCGTTGTTTGATCAAACCGGCCCTGCCAAAAATAAAAGCCATGCCAATCAGCAAATAAATCGAACCAAACACCAGCCACATTCCGGTTTGTACGCCAATGAGCTTTTGCCCCAAAAACGCAATAAATGCCCCAAATGCTCCGGTAACAATGGCCCTTGCAGCAACAAATACGCCAACAGACTTGATTTTTTCAGCTTTAGAGCGGGCTTTTTGAGTGTCCAGAAATACTAAATGCCCACCAATTGTGCATGGCTCGATGAACCCCAAAAGCCCAAGGCCGACCGGTAATAAAATCAGGGTAATCAGCGAGATTTCCATCGGAAAGCAGCCTTGATACACAGTTAAAACTGAAATGATCGCAAAACTTACCGCGCATTTTCTAAATCTCCAAGTCAAAATAAAATGAACAGATTAGGATTTTGTGTCTTGAGTGCCGAACATAAAAATTTGCAGGAATGTGCATTTTTCTCTTGAACCTATAGTGGCTAGAGGTCTTATACCGGCCGCTCAAATGTTTTTTACCGGGATAGAATCACATGGCCAATACAAAAACCCTGCTCGTTGACGGCATGGATTGCGCAAGCTGCACTGCAAAAATCGAAGGGGTGGTTTGCAATATTCCCGGCGTGGAAAACGTCAAACTCAATTACACCACCCAAAAGCTCAAATTTGACCTTTCAGATGCGGCCAATGATGCGCGCCCGATAATAAAAGCTGTCGAAAAACTGGGCTACAAAGTCACTCAACCCGGCGAAAAGGACCGTCTGGCCAATCTGCACTGGTGGCAAACCGGCAAAGGGCAACTGGTCATTGGCACCGCCGCTCTTTTGAGCATCGCATGGGGTCTTGTGCTGTTTTTACCGCAATATTCTGGTTATGTATTTGCGGCAGCCGGGCTGATTGCGCTGGTCCCGCTGGCAAGAAAAGCCTGGGCCGCAGCAATTGCCGGACAGCCATTCACCATTGAAACCCTTGTGACCATCGCGGTAATTGGAGCAATATTTATCGACGAGGCGGCAGAAGCCTCGATTGTGGTTTTCTTCTTTTTAATCGGAGAACTATTGGAGGCGATGGCCGCTGCCAAAGCGCGCAAATCCGTGCAGGCGCTGGCTGATCTGGTGCCAAAATCGGCGTTTCTTGTCACCTCGGAAGGCACGACGGAAGTAAGTGCTGACGAATTGGCAATTGGCGACATAATCGAGGTGCGCCCCGGTGGTCGCATTCCGGCCGATGGCATAATCAGCAAGGGGCAGACCTCAATTGATGAGGCAGCCGTAACGGGCGAATCCATGCCCAAACGCAAGCAGGTTGGCGATAGTGTTTTTGCCGGTTCAATCAACGCCGAGGGCGTTATCCGAATAACAGTAGAAAACACCGTGGAAAACAATATGATTTCGCGCATTTTGCAGATGGTGGAAGATGCGCAGGCCAGCAAGGCCCCTACTGCCCGATTCATTGATGATTTCTCCAGATATTACACTCCGGGTGTAATTGTGGTTTCGGCGCTCATTGCCATTATCCCGCCAATGTTCTTTGGCCAAAATCTGGATGAATGGATATATAAAGGCTTGGCAATCCTACTCATCGGGTGTCCTTGTGCGTTAGTTCTATCCACCCCTGCCGCCATTACCTCAGGAATTTCAGCCGGTGCCAAGCGTGGCTTGCTGATGAAAGGCGGTGCCGTTCTTGAGGCCATTGGCAAGGTTAAACTGGTTGCATTTGACAAAACCGGCACCCTTACCAAGGGCGAGCCAAAAGTAACCGATGTCGAAACATTCTCAGGGGATGAAAAGACCCTGCTCGAATATGCCGGAGCTGTGGAGGCAAGTTCTTCGCACCCATTGGCGGTTGCCATTGTTGAAGAGGTGAAACAGCGCGGATTTGCCATTAAAGATACCACGGATTCCTCGGCGCTTAGCGGACGTGGTGTGCAGGGAAATGTTGGTGGTAAATTGGCGATAATTGCCTCTCCACGTTATGCCAGTGAAATTTCTAAATTCAGCGACGAACAGCAAAAGACAATTGAAACGCTGGAAGACGAGGGTAAAACTATTGCCGTGGTTATTCTCGAAAATGTAATTCTGGGTGCAATCGCCCTTAGGGATGAATTACGCGAAGACGCCACCAGCGCCATGAAGCAGCTCACAGATGCCGGGGTTGGCGCTGTAATGCTGACAGGTGACAATAAACGTACCGGCAATGCTCTGGCAGCGCAGCTAGGTATTGAAGTTAAAGCCGAGCTGATGCCTGAGGATAAGCTGGTTGAAATCGAAAGGCTAAAAGAGCGTGGCAATGTTGCCATGGTGGGCGATGGTATTAATGACGCCCCGGCTCTAGCCAAAGCCGATGTGGGTATCGCCATGGGTGGAGGAACCGACGTTGCTCTGGAAACAGCCGATGCCGCTCTGATGCATGAGCGTGTCTCAGATGTTCCCGCTCTGGTGAACCTTTCAAGAGCCACCATGAGTAATATTCACCAGAACATCACCATTGCGCTTGGACTAAAAGCTGTGTTTTTAGTCACAACAATGCTGGGAATAACCACCCTGTGGATGGCAATTCTGGCCGACACCGGTGCTACTCTTCTGGTAACCATCAATGCCTTGAGACTGCTTGGATATAAATTCAAAAAATAACACAAATGGTCATTTGAAAATAGTCATTTGAAAAATAGTCGTTTTGTAAATGGTCGTTTTGCAAGTGTTTGGTATCACCCATTTTATCTATCGTGCGGCCCGTGCCGCCCCGAACAAGATCTGAGACCTAGTACAGACCCCAGCTCGTTGACCGGGCAAGTATATGGCTCTCGTTGACCGGGGCAGTGTAAGATCGTTGCAGGGCAGTGCAGACTTTCGTTCCTGCGTCATGCTCGGGCTTGACCCGTGCATCCATCTCTACCCGGCGCTGATTTCATCTCAAGAGTCCCCCCGCAATAACGAGGAAACGTTTTGGTATTTGCCTGTTAAAATAAAAAAGGCTCCCAAACGGGAGCCTTTTTCGTATCTTTTGAAATTTATCAAGCCTTGCAAATCCAATAAAATGCAAGCCGATAAAATAAAATCAACGCTTGGAGAACTGGAATGAACGACGGGCTTTGGCCTTGCCGTATTTCTTACGTTCAACAACACGACTATCGCGAGTAAGAAAACCACCCTTTTTCAATACCGGGCGCAAATCTGGTTCAAACAGGGTCAGCGCTTTGGAAATACCGTGACGCACCGCACCCGCCTGCCCTGAAAGACCACCGCCGGAAACCGTAGCCACCACATCATACTGATCTGAACGTTCAGCAGCAATAACAGGTTGCATAAGTACCAGACGTAAAACCGGACGAGCAAAATATTTTTCGAACTCGCGGCCATTAATGGTGATGCGGCCGGAACCGGGTTTAATCCAGACACGGGCAACAGCGTCTTTACGCTTACCGGTAGCATAGGCGCGGCCATGCTCGTCAAGCTTTTGCACATAGACAGGAGCTTCGGGTACGTTGGTTTCGGCAACCTCTGCCAACTCTTCAAGAGAGCTTAGTGTTTGATCTTCGGCCATCTTTAACCAACCTTCACATTTTTGGAATTAAGAGCGCCAACATCAAATGTGGTGGGCTGCTGAGCTTCATGGGGATGAACAGAACCAGCATAAATGCGCAGGTTTTTTAACTGAGCGCGGGTAAGAGGCCCGCCGGGAAGCATGCGACGAACGGCATTTTCTAATACCCGTTCAGGAAAACGTCCCTCAAGTATCTGCCGCGAAGTGCGTTCTTTAATGCCGCCGGGGTAGCCCGTGTGCCAGTGAAATTTACGCTGGTCGAGTTTTTTGCCGGTAAGTCTTATCTGATCAGCGTTGATGACAATGATATTGTCGCCGCAATCAACATGGGGGGTGAAAATTGGCAGATGCTTACCGCGCAATCGAGTGGCGATGATGGCAGCCAGACGACCAACTACCAAGCCTTTGGCGTCGATCAAAATCCACTTTTTTTCGATCTCGCTGGCCTTTGCCGAAAAGGTCTTCATGATTTGATTTCCTAAAATTTTTGCAATTTACCGGGATATTTTTTCGAACTACCCAGCCTATTGCGCGCGTGTTACATTCTCACCTGATGCACGTCAAGCACTAATATATTATTGTTTGATTTCAATAAGTTATGACTACGGTATTATAATACCGCAATCAATTTACCTAAACCAAAGGCGCTTTGCTGCTGGTATCGGCAAGTGCGGCCAATATTGATGCAAGTAAAATAAACGCCAACGCCTGATGTCCCAGGGCCAGCGGCACCGGAACCACACTCACAAGTGTGACTATGCCAAGAATTATTTGCAATATTACAATAATTCCAACAATGCGCATCCAGCCCGAAAGCAGGCTCGACCTGTCTTTAATGCCATAGGCCAGCATGATCAGGCCAAAAATTCCGATAATATATCCCATTATACGATGGGAAAATTGCACCGTCAGCAGATTTTCAAACAGGTTCAACCACGCCGGTTGCAGTGAAAGCAAGCCAGCAGGTATCCAGCGCCCATCCATCAGGGGCCATGTATTAAAGGCATATCCCGCATCAAGACCGGCAACAAATGCCCCTTTGATTATTTGCACAAAAACCAGAAGGGCCATAAATTTCAATGCCAGCCGCCCCCCGGAGTGCACTTTCATATGAGAGGTAGAAGAAGTTTTGGGCTCCAGTCTTCGCGCTACCCAGATTATCGCGGCAAACAATATGCTTGCAGCACCCAAATGGGCAGCCAGTCGATATTGGGAAACATCAACGCGAGCGCTCAGGCCAGATGATACCATCCACCAGCCCAAAAACCCCTGAAAACCACCAAGTACAAACAACAGCGCCAGCGAAGGGGCGAGCTTTTTTGACAAGCGGCCCTGCACAAGAAAAACCACAAAGGGGATCGCAAATAACAAGCCGATCATTCGACCCAAAAAACGGTGTCCCCACTCCCACCAGAAAATAAATTTAAAGTCAGAAAGTTCCATCCAGTAATTCTGCTGGATGTATTCGGGTATTAATTTATAGGCATCAAATTCAGCTTGCCAGTCCTGAGCAGACAGCGGTGGCAACATGCCTGAAATTGGTTTCCAGCTGGTTATGGAAAGACCAGAATCGGTTAATCTGGTCATGCCACCAACCGCCACTAGCGCCAATATAGCAGCGGCAAGCACATAGAGCCAAATGCGCACAGGGCGCAATCTGTCGGGGCTGTCTAGGGATAAGGAATTTATGGCTGATTGAACCGAATGTGTCACGGAATTTCCCACTAAATTTTGTTAGGGTCAGGACTTATTTACGATATATTATCTGACAAGAAGTGGTAAAGGGAGTTCAAACAATTGGCAATCATAGATTTGCAAGAACTTGGAATTGCAAGAACTTGGAATTGCAAGAATTTGGATTTACAGGAAATTGCTTGAGTTCTAAAGACAGCTGCATAAGTTCTGAATTTATACGGCGAATGCCACAAAAAAAGATGCAAAGACAAGATATTGAAACAAAGAGCTAGAAAATTTGTTGGCATCTGGCTGATGCTCGCGCTGTTGATTATTTACCCACTGGTGGCAATCGTAATTTATTCGGAGCAATTAATGTGGCTGCCCGTATGGGCCTCGCTGATTTTCTTTTTGATTGTCGGGCTGTTTTGGGCGGTTCCGGCGGGAATGATTATAAAATGGATGGCACGCCCTGATCCTGAATAGATTGGGGCAAAAGCAATTCACATCAGGCACACAACATTTGTGATCAAGTGCCAGAGAACATCGAAAATATGGCCCCGGTTGTCAAAACTTCCACATATCTGTGTTCCTGAAAACTCCCGTTCAGGGAAATTCTGGGCAGGGAAGTAAGCTGGTTTTTATGGCGGTAATAAATTGCACCAGGGCGAGTGGTGACCGCAGAGGCCAGCCCTAATTGTTCGGCCAATGCATATTCACGCGGACCCGCCGATTTTATTCGGCCAATCGGGTAGGACAGGTGAGTTGGCTCAAACCCGAATTGGGATTTAATGACCTGAATTGACAGTTCAATTTCTTCCCTCGCTCGCTGTTCCGCAAGCTTTGCAAGCTCATAATGATGAACCGTGTGCACTCCAATGGTGCATAATGGCTCGTCTACAAAGGTTTTTAACTGCTTCCATGTCATTATAAGTTCACGGCAATGCTCATCCATATTCAAACCATAGCCGTTGGTAAATTCACGAACAAAACTCACACGCTTGTCTTCAGGCAGGTTTCGCATTCGCCAATAAAGCTTTGAATAGGTTGCGTATTTCTGGGACAGTGATTTGGTATCTGCATAGGTAATTTCATCACGGTCATCCATATAGGCAATCGCTTCCTGCCCGGCAATCACGTCTTCAAGCGCCTGCCACCAGACCCCCCCTACTCCATCAACAAATGCTGTTGGCACATAAAGAATAAACGGACATTCCCGACGCTTTAGCACCGGCAACGCATATTCCAGATTATCCTTATAGGCATCATCAAAGCTAAAAACGACAAACTTGTTGGCCGGTTCCGTGGTTTTTATGCGCTCAACCGCCTCGTCCATACTGACAATATCCAGACCAAGTTCGCGCACCCGGACAATGACATATTCAAGATATTGTGGTGTCACCTGCAAAATAGCATTGGGAGAAAAATCAGCCGGAGCGCCGGGCAATACACGGTGCAGGGTAAATATAACCCCGCGAGCCCGTGAAAGCGCTCGAATAAGATGGGTAACCTGACTGGCCCACATAAGCTCAAAGAGCCCCTTGTAGGCGGCATATTTCAAATTCATATATTGCCTCTTAATTGTCGTTTAAGTGCCACTTGGAAAACAACTCCACACCCGCAAGGGGCTTTGGAGATCGGGTAAAACTCAAGCAACATTTATACGGCTGTTGTTTGATCGCTTCTTCGCCAAAGTCAGAATGCTTGTATTCTCAAAGCCAAGGGCTTTGGTTTGGGCAAGGGTTTCAATTACCTGTTGATCATCAGGATCGCTCGCAGCAACAAGAATCAGATGGGCATCAAGGCCGGCAAAAACCGGCAGGGTGGATTTATTTCTCGCCCCGCCAACCATTACAATCACCACTTCACAAATATCACACAACGCCTCGACCAGAATTTTTGGCCGCTCCGATCCAGACGAAATACTTCTCAAGCGTCCCCAGTTTACAATAGTTGGCTGACCAATATCTCCGTGAAAAACCACCTCGCCAAAATCAACATCCCCCGCCGCCAAATCGCTAATTCCCGGATAATCAGAAATATCAGCGCTTCCAGCATCAATTACAGCAACGGAGCGACCAGCTTCAAGAACGTCGTCACCAAGCACTTCCACAACACTTGCTGCATCGCCATTGCGCCCAAAAGAGCCGACAAAAACCAATTGCTGACGTCCATCAACCAGATCGTCAGCAAGGTCATAAAACTTCTGCTCGTTTCTGGCTGCAAACACATAGTCATGTGGCACATCGTCATGTGGCACATCGTCATGTGACCCATCGACATGTGGCACATCGTCATGTGGCCCATCGTCATGCGTTTTTGGTTTCGTTGCATTTTGGTTCTTAGCGGATGGAGCTTCGCTCAAGCCCGGATGTGATTTGCGAGTGGATTCTCGACCAACAGATTTTTGACTGACCAGTTCTTGATCAATAGTTTCTTGCCCCTCGTCATCAACACGCTCATCCTGCTCTATTCTCTCAACAGCTGGATCAATGCGATCCTTTTGCAGGATATTTTTCAACCGGTTTTTGATTTTTGAACCAAGCGAGGATTTATCTGAGGCTTTGTCAGCAACTGCCACCAGTGGCGGGCCTTCTGAAAGATCTGCCACAGGAACTTGTCCCACAGGAACTTGTCCCGCAGAATCTTGCCCCACAGGTGCTTGCTCCCCTTCCCGCCGTGACGACATGCCAGACACATTGGGGATGTTCACTGGAATATTGCGCGACAA
>VAPK010197621.1_pt1 | contig 10430 bp, 11 predicted proteins | sample 3395031 | NCBI WGS metagenome assembly VAPK01 (sample SAMN08290443, study PRJNA428436) | hydrothermal vent metagenome | isolation source: Deep-sea hydrothermal vent chimney 1 | place: Pacific Ocean: Juan De Fuca Ridge
CGAATGGTCTTTTCAAAATTTTCTATACAGACCAATCCTCTTTCATTTGGCGGAACGATTACTACATCTGCTATCGTTTCGATCCATGTGGTCTGGTTTGAGTGATGTTCCATATGGGTAATGAAGACTATGGGCCGTTCTTCTTCAGAGAAGGGAATACGGTCTTTGTACGACTCGTGAATCTTGAGTCCCAATATCCGTTGAAGTTTGTTTACGACACCAGTCATGCCCGAATTAGATGAAATCAACACATCTTCTTCTGTTGCATTCACATGTTTTTTGATAATCTGTTGTGCTCTGTGATAGGCATAGGTCATTGTTAGGCCCGTATCGGTAGTGTCAGTATGGGTGTTTGCCACTAGGGGAAGAAATTTTTCAAGTATCCGTTCCTCAATGGGTAGATATGATCTGCCACTTGCCGTCCAATCTGCATAAACAATTCTGATGGCCTCGTGAAAAGGTGTTTTGATCGTTTGGTCTTGGCCAATGATATGGTTTCTGAATTTCGAAAAATGTTTTTCCATAGATAACATAAAGATACATTTAATTTAGATTTTCAGTTTACCTATGGCTCCAATCAGAGGCATCGCCGCTATCATTTGGTGAAAGTCCTATGATATCTCCTTTTGTGCTAACGCCCAAACCTACGACCATTCGGTTTGCATAATTAAAATAACTGGTGACTTGGTTGATTTCAAGTATTTCGCCTTCCGAGAAGCCTACTGATTTTAGAAGCGTTATATCTTCTTCGGTAATTTCAGCGAGGTGCAGCGTCAGCATTTTAGCGTAATTCATTCCCTTAAAATACTTTTCCCCAAAATAATCGTTCAAGGTGTCGTTTTTTACCGCCTTCGAGAATAGTGCTGTTTTGGCATCATCGTTTAAAAGCCTTTTTACCCCTTCTAAATGGTGCTGTACACAATAATTACATTTGTTCAGAAAGCTCACATAAACCCCGATCGATTCTAAATACCATTTAGGGAGTTCGTTATTTGAATTATGCAGTACGCTTTTGTACAAGGTCATATGCCCTACCAAAGTGTGGGGGCGTAGGCTGTGTATTGACAGAACATTGTCAATACTATTGTTCGGCCCCTTTACACGATCGTAAATTTTCCTCAAAGATGCGTCTGCATCTTGATAGCTGATTTGTTTTATCCAACTCATACTTGCATATTTGGCTGATCAGTAATCGGAATATTCAGTTGGATAAAGAAAACTGGTGTCGTTGTGCGAAACATTGTTCTGGTATTTGGGCATTGCTTTAAGTACGTTCCACTCAGGGGAGTCTACGAACATTTTCCAATTGGCATCCCTATCTTTTTGATTTGCATGTGTGGTCATGTACATCAGATTGGGCATTTGGGCACCCGAAATCACTTCGGCATAAAATACGGCATTGAAGCCCAACTTGTCAAAAAGCTTGACTTCACCACCTGCGTTGAACATGTCCACTTTGTTTTTGTAGATTTTTTCGGTGGATGATTCATAACTGCGTAATTCGTAAATTCGGTCTTTACGGGGGCCATCTAATTTTGAGGCTTCTAACATTGGCATATCGGAGAAAGCTTTTAAAAGAGTTGATTCGATCCGGCCGTAGGGCGGGTTGTCATGCGCGGCATTTAAGTAGTCCCCTCCGGCTATGGTATACTCCGGATCGCTCGACAAGTTGTCGTCCAACGATTCAAACTCATCCAAAGAATTAAACGGAATCAAAACATAGGTCTTTTTGGGAGTGATCGAATCCTTTTGTCTGGGCTTGAAAACACCTATTGGAGAAATACCTAATTTCTTTAAGGCGGGCAGGTATGCATTTTTCAGATACGCATCGGTAGTTTGAATTTGTTCATCGGTTTCAAAACTATAGGTTTTCAACTGATAATACTGGCGGCTCTCTTCTTGGGAGTAAAGTGATGCTGAGAGGCAAAGGAAAATTCCGAAAATTAGAACTGTTTTCTTCATTTGTGTTGGTTTAAGAGGCTGTTTGAAAATATGAAAGTTTTTTTTATCAAAATTTCAATTTTTGAAAGATACGTTTTTCTGAAAGCAAACACTGTTTTCAATACCTTCATATTGTCCGTAGTTGGCTATGATGGTATACCCGTTCTTTTTATACAGTGCAATGGCCTCAGGTTGTTTTTTGCCCGTTTCTAAAATACAGTGGCTGTAGTTCAATTCTTTGGCCCAAAGCTCTAATTTTTTCAAAATCATTGTCGCAATGCCTTTTCCCCTTGCTTTTGGGGCGACATACATCCGTTTTACTTCCACGGTGTTCAAATCAAAAGCCTTGATTGCCCCACAGCCCATCGGTTTTTCATCCATATAGGTAACTACCGTATACTTGAGAGTGTCGATACTATTGAATTGATGATAGAAAGCATGGTCTTCGCCATCACGTTCGCTTAATTCTGAATCGAGCTGCGCAACCAGTTTTATAAAATCAGAATCGTTAGATTTGGTTCTCTTAATGGTTATCATTTGATCAAAAGATTATATGGTGATCGAGACCCCATCTGACCTATTGTTTTTTGCACTATCAAAATAGAAATCGATACGGCCAAGATTAATACCAAAACAACCTACTTGATTGATGAGTACTTTTTTGCCGTTTTTGTTCTCAACAATCGTTGGCTTGTCTAAGAATGTATGGGTGTGCCCACCGATGATGAGGTTTGTGTACTTCGTTTTTGAGGCAAGGGTAAGGTCATCGGGCCTGTCCTCAGATTCATATTCGTAACCTAAATGTGAGAGACAGATGATGAGGTCGCAATCCTCATCTTTTTTTAAGGTACGTTCCATATCCAACGAGATTTCATAGGGATCTAGAAAGCGTGTTTCTTTGTAAAGCGATTTGGTCACCAAGCCCGATAGTTGTATTCCGATGCCGTAGACACCTATTTTTATGCCATTTATAAGATAGGTTTTGTAAGGTTTTGTATGTCCATCCAAAAGTGTATTGCTGAAATCATAGTTGGCCGATAGAAATTCGAATTTCGCATGGGGCAGTTGTGCATAAATACCTTCTACACCATTATCAAAGTCATGGTTGCCAATAGTAGCGGCATCGTATTTAAGGGCACTCATCAGTTTAAATTCCAGTTCACCACCATAAAAATTGAAATAGGGCGTACCTTGAAAAATATCACCGGCGTCGAACAACAGGGTATTCGGATTTTCTTTTCTGATGGTCTCGACCAAAACAGCTCTTCTTGAAAGGCCTCCCAAATTCGGAAATACTGAATGATCTTTTGAAAAGGTATCGATGTGACTGTGCACATCATTGGTGTGTAAAATGGTGATGTGTTTTTCAGTAGGTTGAAAACAAGAGTTTAATGACAGTCCGCCCAAACCTACAAATGTTGAGGTGGCTATTGAATTTGATAAGAACTTTCTTCGCTTCATTTGTTCTGAATTTTACTTTTTCAATTTATAAAACCTGTCGTCGATTACCGATTTAACGGTATCTACTTTCTTGAAATAATCGATCATGGCGTTGCGAATCAAATAATCGGTATTGGTCGAATTCAGGGTGTCTCTAAAGAAACCCATATCATCACCACCTGTTACCAAGTAATCTGAGGTGGCTATAAAATAATTCCGTTTTTCGATAAAAGGTTCGTTTTGAATTTTAAGGGATTTTAACTGGTTTGTGTGGTCTAAGATGATTTGCATACCTGCAATGGGGTGTGCTCTTTTCGAGTTGATTAAAAAGCCGACCATTTCTAAGACTGATTTTCCGCTTAATTCTACAACGACTATTGAATTCTCAAAGGGCATCACTTCATAAGCCGTACGGGCCGATACGTTTCCTGAGGAAATAATAGAGCGTATACCACCGTGGTTCAGCAATACAAAATCGATTTCTTTTCCGGTACGTGATTTAAAAATGGGGTTTGCTTCCGATAAAACGATATCGGCCATCAGGTTTCCGGCAGCGGTATTATAGGTTCCCAATTCTTTGGTTATTAGTTTTGGAGCATAGGCCAAGGTGCTGTCGAGTACCTCATTTATGCGTTTTCGATAGGGCGCAATATACGTTTCAATCGAGTCTATGGTCGTTAGGGTGCTGTCGATTTTAATCTGTTTCGCATCGATTCGTGAGAGCGTGGTGGTCTCTTTCTTGCAAGAAGTCATCCATAGAAATGTTATAGATATAACAAAAAGTTTGATTTTTAAATTCATTTAAGTTTTTAACTTGCCCTGATATATGCGTTGATATTCTTTACATTTGTGTAAACGTAAAAATACATGTTTAAGGGAATTAAAGATAAATTTAAGCACAAATCCGCACTTAAATTTTTAAAAGAGGAATTAAACAAACCGTTTACCGAAGTTCAACGCACTAAGGGCATTACCTCGGTAGCATGCCTTGTAGACCTTGACAAGTTTGAAGATGCCAACCTGTTCTATGATTTTGTCGAAGATTTTGCCTTACGGCCCAATGCGGTAAAGATTATTGGTTACAAAAGCTTTTACGATAAGAACTCGCCTTATTCTACGCCTGTTTTTTCGGATAAGGATCTAGGGTGGAAAGGAGAGATAATTAATAGTTATGTACTTGAATTTTTGAGTAGGGAATATGATATGTTGGTCAATTACTATACTGAAGATAACCTAATGCTGCGGTTGATGAGTATTAAGACAAAGGCTAGGGTTCGGGTTGGTTTTAAGGAGGTAGACGAACGGTTTAACGATTTGATACTGGATTGCCCTATGAAGGATTTTAAAACATTTAAAAAAGAACTTAAGAAGTATTTGAAAGTTCTCAATGAAATTGAATAATGAAGCAATTGGTTGGTACGGGTGTCGCTTTGGTCACCCCTTTTAATAACGATTTTTCAATTGATACGGTTGCATTGATCCGTATAGTGAACTATTGTATCGATGGTGGGGTCGACTATTTGGTGGTTTTAGGAACCACTGGAGAATCGGTAACCCTTAGCAAGTCAGAGAAGCAGATTGTGATGAAGACGGTAGTGAATGCCAATGAGGGAAGGGTGCCCCTTGTTTTGGGTATTGGCGGCAACAGTACGTATAGAGTTGTAGATGAATTCAAATCATTGGAGTCAGACCATTTTGATGCCGTACTTTCTGTATCGCCCTACTACAACAAACCTACCCAAGAAGGTATTTATCAGCATTTCAAAGCCATTTCAGAGGTTGCAAAAAAACCGATAATTCTCTATAACGTTCCTAGTAGAACAGGTAGTAATATGCTGCCGAGTACCGTTCTTCGTTTGGCCGAGGATTTTAAAAATATAGTGGGCATAAAAGAGGCATCTGGTGATATGGATCAGGTCAAAGAGATCATTGATGGTAAGGCTGACGGTTTTCATGTAATCTCTGGAGACGATTTCACGGCATTGCCCACGGTTTTGGCAGGTGGGTCAGGAGTGATTTCCGTATTGGGTCAAGGTTTCCCTACTGAATTTTCGAAAATGATTCGGTTGGCCTTGAAGCGAAACCAAGAAGAAGCCTTTAGATTATTCCAGGTTTTGGAACTGGGTATGGACCTTATCTTTCAAGAAGGAAATCCCGCAGGAATTAAATCTGTTTTTGAAACTCTTGAACTTTCCAATGCGGTAGTACGGTTACCCTTGGTTGAGGCCACTATAGGCTTGAAAGAAAAAATAACAACCTTTGTCAAGTCTATTGAAAAAGTTGCCGTTTGAACAAGTGATTGCCATAGCCTTGTAAACAACTCGTTTTTTGTATTATTTGACAGTAGGGCGGCAACGTTAAATCTTCGCTAAACAAGGTAGCCAATAGACATTATAGCACTATTTTCGTCAGGTAAAAATGTTTTTTATATCCGTTGATAATCCGTAATTTCGCAAAATATTTTTAAGAATGAGACGATATATACCCGTTTTGATTTTGGCAGTTGTTTTTAGTTCTTGTAATGAGTACCAGAAAGTGCTCAAAAACGAGGACGTTAAGGCAAAGTACGATTTGGCACAAAAATTCTATAAAGAAAAAGATTTTAAACGCTCCAATCGTTTATTTGAACAGATAGCCCCAAAGTACGTTGGCAAGCCTCAGGGTGAACGCGTCATGTTCTTTTTGGCAAATACGTATTTTGAGAGGGAGGACTACAATATGGCGGGTTATCAATTTGAGCGTTTTCTGAAATCTTATCCGAAAAGTGATAAAGTGCCCGAATCTGCATTTTTAGGTGCGAAAAGTTACTTTATGCTCTCGCCCGAGTATTCTTTGGATCAAACAGATACTGACAAGGCATTGGTGAAATTGCAAAGTTATATTAACACCTATCCCGATTCCGAATATTTTGCGGACGCCAATAAAATGGCCAAGGAACTGACCACGAAAAAAGAACTAAAAGCATTTGAGGTCGCAAAACAGTTCAATAAGTTGGGAGAATTCAACTTCCCGCTTTTAAAGTCCGCAGTAGCTTCATTGAATAATTTCGTGTCTGATTTTCCGGGCTCTATCTATCGTGAAGAGGCTTTGTACCTAAAAGTTGATGCAACTACGCATATGGCGATCAATAGTTTGGACAGGTTGAAAGAGGCGCGCTTGAAAGATGCAAAAGAAGCCTACAATACATTGAAGAAAAAGTACCCAGAGACGAAGTACGCGAAGAAAGCGGACGCTTTATTAAAAAAAATAGAAAAAGAATTGCAACGCTATAGCGATTCGAACATTAAAGAAACCAAATAAAATAGCTGTAATTATGAACATGAACGATTTAAAGAACTCAAAAGCTGCCGTTTCGACGAAAACTTTCAATAGAAATGAATTTGATGCAAAAACCGATAATATTTACGAAGCTATTTCAATAACTTCGAAAAGAGCGATACAGATCAATTCAGAAATAAAGAAAGAGCTTCTAGAAAAGCTTGAGGAATTCGCAACTTACAGTGACAGTCTTGAAGAGGTTTTTGAGAACAAAGAGCAAATAGAGGTGTCTAAGTTCTACGAAAAATTACCAAAAGCGCATGCGCTTGCGATTGAAGAATGGTTGACAGATAAAATTTATTTTAGAAACACTGAAAAAGACGAGTAGGACCATGTTGGGCGGTAAAAATATTCTTTTGGGCATTACTGGGGGAATAGCAGCCTATAAAACCACCTTTCTTGTTCGGTTATTGATAAAAGCTGGTGCTGACGTTAAAGTTGTTTTAACGGAAAGTGCCAGTTCTTTTGTTTCGCCCCTTACGTTGGCGACCTTGTCTAAAAATCCTGTACTTTCTTCGTTTGTCAAAGAGGAAAGCGATACCGTTGATTGGAACAACCATGTAGAATTGGGCCTCTGGGCCGATTTGATGATCATTGCCCCGGCCACGGCCAATACCTTATCAAAAATGGGAGGTGGAGGTAGTGATAATTTATTATTGGCTACCTATCTCTCGGCAAAATGCAAAATTTTTTTCGCTCCTGCAATGGACCTTGATATGTACAAGCACCCAACCACAAAGGCTTCCTTTGAGAAATTAAAATCTTTTGGTAATATTATGATTCCCGCTACCTCAGGTGAACTGGCCAGTGGGCTGCATGGCGAGGGTAGAATGGCCGAACCAGAAGCTATCGTAGATTTTATAAAGAGCTATTTGTCAGAGGGACTTCCGTTGAGCGGTAAAAAAGTATTGATTACGGCGGGCCCAACATACGAAGCCATTGACCCTGTTCGGTTTGTGGGCAATTATTCTTCAGGCCTCATGGGGTATGAGTTGGCAAAAGAGGCGGCAAAACTCGGTGCTGAGGTTATTTTGGTCTCGGGGCCTACCCATTTGAATGTTGAGCATGATCATATTACCTGCATAAAAGTGGTTTCGGCAGACGAGATGTACGAAATAGTTCATGCGCACTATAGCAACGTCGATATTGCTGTCTGTGCAGCCGCAGTAGCCGACTACAGGCCAAAAACAGTAGCGAGCCAGAAAATAAAGAAGCACGTTGATGACCTGTATATCGACTTGGTGAAAAACAAGGATATTCTTTTTTCCTTGGGAGAACTGAAAAAAAAGCAATTTTTGGTAGGTTTCGCCCTGGAGACCGAAAATGAGCTCGAAAATGCAAAAGGGAAGCTGAAAAGAAAAAATTTAGATGCCATTGTGCTCAACTCATTGAACGATTCAGGTGCCGGTTTTGGAAAACCAACCAATAAAATCACTTTTATAGATAAGAATTCACAGATAAAAGCGTTTGAATTAAAAACTAAGGCAGCCGTTGCCACCGATATTTTCTCGGAAATCATTAGTAGAATCCATGCGTAACCTTTTAATAACAGTCATTTGCTTTGTTTTTTCCTCTGCTCTTACCGCACAGGAACTGAATTGTGCGATTACCGTAAATTCGGATCAGGTGTCGCAGACTAACCAACAAGTGTTTAAAACATTAGAGCGCGCCTTGAACGATTTGGTCAATAAAACCAAGTGGACAAATCGTACCACCAAGGAAAACGAACGTATAAACGCCCAAATGTTCATTACGATTACCAAGTACGAATCGAATCGTTTTGAGGGTACTATTCAAATGCAGTCATCAAGACCTGTTTTCAATACGTCGTACGAAACACCGGTATTCAATTATAAAGATGATCGGTTGACATTTGAGTATATCGAATTTCAGCCTATGGTCTTTAATGAGAATGTGTACGAATCGAATATAGTAAGTGTTGTGGCATATTACGTGTACGTTATATTAGGTTTAGATGCCGATACGTTTTCTTTGGAAGGCGGTACCGATAATTTCAAGACCGCACAGAAAATTGTTACTCAAGCGCAAGGAAGCAACTCAAAAGGATGGAGCCATACCGCTGACAATGACCGTAGTAGATTTGACTTGACCGATAATCTGTTATCGAACACCTATAGAGAATATAGGGTGGCGATGTACAATTACCACAGAAAGGGCTTGGATATTTTAGGGGACAATAACAGTACAGGCAAGCAGGTAATCGCCGGCACCATGAAACTATTCGAAACGATGATCAAAAGAAGGCCGAACGCCTTTTTGATCTCGACCTTCTTCGATGCTAAATCAGATGAGATTCAAAACATCTTTTCTGACGGGCCTAAAGTAGATATCGTAAAATTGAAGGAAACCCTAAATAGAATAGCGCCACTTTATTCCAGTACTTGGAATGATATTAAGTACTGATTCCCCATTAAGTAAAATATAATTTATCTTTACCAGCACGAATAGAATTTTAAACCAGTGCTGTCAAAACTTTCTATAAAAAATTACGCCCTTATCGACCATTTGAATGTGTCGTTCACTCATGGTTTTACTAGTATTACAGGTGAAACGGGTGCAGGTAAGTCCATTTTATTGGGTGGCCTCTCATTGGTCTTGGGCAAGCGTGCCGATTTATCTTCTTTACGCGATAAGGATCGTAAATGTATCATTGAAGCAGAATTTGAAATTAAAAAATACAAGCTCAAATCATTTTTCAAAGAGAACGATCTTGATTATGAAGACACCACGATCGTTAGGCGAGAGATATTGCCCAGTGGAAAATCAAGAGCCTTTATCAATGATACGCCCATCACCCTAGATGTGATGTCCAGTTTGGGAAACAGCTTGATCGATGTACATTCTCAACATCAGACCCTGCAATTGGCAAACAATGATTTTCAACTAAAGGTAATTGATGCCCTAGCCGATAATTCATCGGTTCTCAAAGAGTATATTGACAAATACGAGTATTATAGAAAAACTTCAAAAGAACTTAATCAGTTAATTGATTTTCAGCAAAATGCAAACAAAGAATATGATTATAATAGTTTCTTGTTGGAGGAACTGGAGCAGGCTTCGCTCAAAGAAGGAATTCAAGAAGAATTAGAAGAACGCTACCATCAGCTGAATAATGTAGAGCGCATTTTAGAGCAGCTCACAAAAGGAGAACGTTTGTTGAACGATGAACAGGTTGGTATTGTGAATTTGGTGAACGAACTCAAACAAGTGTCAAGCAGGTTGTCTGATTTTGGAAGTCGGTATGGCGAATTGAACGAGCGTATAAAGTCCGTTTTTATCGAGATCGATGATATTGCAAATGAATTGGGTTCTTATCAAGAAGGTGTAGAGACCAACCCACAAATGCTCGAAGAAATAAATGGTAAGTTACTGCTGTTGTTCGATTTGCAAAAAAAACACGGGGTAGATACGGTTTCCGATTTGGTTGAGGCCAAAGAAGTACTAAGCGAAAAGGTAGCGATAACCGAGAATTTAGAAGCTGATATCGAGGCCAAGCAAGATGAACTTGTGAAAAGTGAAGGAGCATTGGTCAAAATATCGATTTTGCTCAGTGAGAATCGAAAAAAGGTACTACCTGAACTGAAAGAACAATTAGAGAACAGTTTGGCATCTTTGGGCATGCCCAATGCAGATTTTAAAATTCAATTGACCCTATCAACAGATTTTAAGAGTACTGGTAAAGACGACTTGACCTTCTTGTTTTCTGCGAA
>VAPK010197409.1_pt1 | contig 10429 bp, 11 predicted proteins | sample 3395031 | NCBI WGS metagenome assembly VAPK01 (sample SAMN08290443, study PRJNA428436) | hydrothermal vent metagenome | isolation source: Deep-sea hydrothermal vent chimney 1 | place: Pacific Ocean: Juan De Fuca Ridge
AAAAGCAAACAGGCAATATCCCACAGCCCGGCTAGCCCGCATCGCCCTGCGAACGATCTGTTCATGCGTCTGGTTCATTCTGCTCAATTTAGATGTCATTAAATTGCATCTTTTTAATTTGTATAAAATTGATCAGAGAATATCATTAAACAAATAACCCCGCAGCAAGCTACGGGGTATTAGAAGAACCAGTTCAATTATTTTCCGTCACTCCGGCGGATGCCGGAGTCCCGAGGCAATGAGGTAGTGACTGGATTCCGGCATCCGCCGGAATGACGAGTCGTCGCAAACGGTGGGGAATTAAACCCAAACCGGTTTAATGACTGGTGCCTTCAGAGCGGTGGGTTTTGTTGTAAACATTATACTTGCCGGAGGGCTTGTTCATAGGCAGGCGTTTGATTTCTTTTAAAGTCTTCGCATCATAGACAATCACCGCGCCATCTTTGTCCCAGATGCTCAGCAAGGCGTGACGACCATCTCGATCAAATTCTACATGCGCGGCGTTCTTGCCCGGCGCCGGACGCAAAGTTTTTACTATCTTCAGGGTTTTCTTGTCAATGATGTGCACGGCGTCCCGATCCGGACCGAAGAACACATCGACCCAGGCGTAGGGTGAATTTTCATGACTGCGCATGAAAAATCCCGGCCCCAGCGTCTTGATGCGTTTAATGGTTTTCCAGCTCTGCATATCGATAATACTGACCTCGGCCTTTTTAAGATTGGGCGTAGCCATGATCCTGCGCCCCTGATACATCCAGCTGATACCTGATCCCAGATGCGGCATGCCGGAAAGATCCAGATCGGCGATTTTCCTGCCGACGATAAGATTCACTACCTGACCGTTTTTACCGTTGCGCGCCGCGCCCAGTAAATTCTCGTAGGACTGGTCAAAGAAAAAATCATCCAAGTAGTCATCCAGTTTGATCCTGCGCACTGGAAACGGGCCTTTGTCCATAAAGCCTTCCTGATAGCGGTAATCATGCACGTAACCGGAATAAACCGGCTCAGGATTATCCAGGTAGCTGATCTCCCAGACTTCGGGTATGTCCTTTAGCGCCACGATAAAGCTGCCGCGCGGAGGCGCAGCATAGACCGCACTGACGCGGGAGGACCTGCCATCCAGCCCTTTAACCGGAAAAATCCTGATCGGATCGAGGTTGCGCGCATCCAGCAACACCAGCGTATGCGGCAAATAGTTGCCCACCATCACATATCGCCCGTCACCGGAGACAGCCAGGTTGCGGGTGTTGATCCCGGCGCGGATCTCGGCCACGATTTTTAGATTGTACATGTCAAACTTGCTGACCCAGCCATCGCGTGAGGCAAAGTAGACATAGCGACCGTCGGGCGAATACTTGGGACCACCATGCAGGTTCAGGCGCGTTTTGAATCGCGCCAGCGGTTCAAAACGATCACCATCAAGGATGGTCGCGTGATGATCGCCCAGCTCGACCACCACAAACAGGTTGAGTGGATCGGCGTCGAAAACCGGCTTGTCCGGCAGACTTTGATAAGGATGGGGCACGACATGGCTGGCGCGCATTTCGGCCAGTCCCCATTTGGGCATGAATGGCAGTGGCGTATAGATGTACGTCACCAGCGCATCAATCTGGGCATCGCTGAGCCTGTCCCCCAGCGCCGGCATCTGGGTGGCGATGCGACCATCCCTGATCACCGCAGCCGCCCTCGCTTTTTTCAGGCGCTTCAAATTTCCGGGCAGCAGGGCCTGGCCCATGCCGCCCAGTCGATCCTTACCGTGGCATTTAGCACAGTGCTTCTGATAAAGCTGGGCGCCATCAATCTTGCCATCCGTCCCGGCCATGACGGATGATATGGAAAAAATTATCAGCAGGTAATACGAAAAAAAGTAACGCATCAAGCGGTTTCCTTACGGCTCCAGGGACGGTTCTGCAGACGTGCGCCGCCTGCCTCGACGCCGATTTCTTCGTCATCGAGATAGCAGGCCGGATCTTCTTCCCAGGCATCACCGCTGAGCTGGTAGGCCCGCACCCGGGTATTACCGCCACAGATATCAAGATAGTTGCACTCAGCACAGCGACCCTTCAATGGTCGCGGCCGGGACTTGAGTCCGGCCATCAATGGATCTGACGTATCCTGCCATATTTGCGAGAAGGGCCGCTGCCTGATATTGCCCAGACTGTAATTCCACCAGAAGGTGTCGGGATGGACGTTGCCAAGGTTATCGATATTGGAAATATTCACGCCCGATGAATTGCCGCCCCACTGCGCCAGCCGTGCGCGCATGGCCTCGAGTTTTTCCGGAAAGTGACGCGCCACCCAGAACAGTAGATAAACCCCGTCGGCATCGTTGTTACCCGTAACAAACTCCCGTGTCCTGCCCGCCTGAATATCCGCCCAGCAGGTATCGAACAGCAAATCCATGGCCTCGCGAGTCATTTTATGATGCACATCTTCCCTGCGATTCTTGTTGCCGCGCCCGGCATAGTTCAGATGAGATAAATAGAACTTGTCGATATGCTCATCTTCCATCAACTGCAGTAACGCAGGCAGCTCATGCGCCGTATCCGTGGTAATAGTAAATCGCATACCGACGCGGATACCCGCATCCCGGCACAGGCGAATACCGTGCATGGATTGATCAAACGCGCCCTGCTTACGGCGGAAATAGTCATGCGTCTCGCGCAGCCCATCGATGCTGATGCCAACATAGTCATAACCGATGTCGGCGATCTGCCTGATGTTATTTTTGTCGATCATGGTGCCATTGGTGGACAACCCGACATAGAAGCCCATGTCTTTAGCGCGGCGTGATATATCAAAAATGTCCGGCCGCAGCAGGGGTTCGCCACCGGACAGAATCAGCACCGGCACATGAAATGCTTTCAGATCATCCATGACCGTAAACACTTCGTCGGTAGATAGCTCACCGGGAAAATTTTTATCGGCGGAAATCGAATAACAGTGGCGGCAGGTGAGATTACAGCGGCGCACCAGGTTCCAGATCACTACCGGGCCAGGGGGTTGTCGATCTGGCTGAGCGAGGCGATCCTCGGCCAGTTCACGCAGGTGTTGAGAAATTCGGAACATGATTCACCTCATTTAAGTCGCATCCCGGTCTTTTTCAGGATACGGGTGCTGAACAGGACATCATGGCCACGGTTGTCCTTACCCAGTAGTTCGGCAATCTGCATAACGTGCTGTAACGCCTGCTCACGGCTGCGCGCATGCACCATGGCAAAAAGATTATAGGGCCAGTCCGGCAACCTGCGTGGGCGATGATAGCAGTGACTGACAAACACCAGCGCGCCGACTTTCTCACCCAGGCTGTCAATCCGATTGTCAGGCACATCCCAGACCGTCATGCCGTTAGCGCGATAACCCAGTGCATAATGATTAGGCACCGCGCCAATGCGGCGGATAATGCCGGCATCCCGCATCCGGCTCATTCGCTGCATCAGTTCCCCGGCGCTTATATCCAGCTGACTGGCAAGCACATCGTATGGCCGGGAAACCAGTGGCAGGCCCGTCTGGGTCGCGATAATAATCCGCCGATCCAGCTCATCAATACCATTGCACTTCACGTCATCGGTAGCCTGCACTGTCATGACGAGCTATCCTGCTCCTCCACCTTCAAATCGAGGTGAATAAAATACTCCTTTAACTTTGGCATATTATAGACCGGCAGGCCACAGCATTTCTCAATTTCACGATTGACTTCAGCAACCCGTCCCTCGCTCTCTGTCGCCAGCACAAACCACATATTAAACGCGTGCTCACGCTGGTAGTTGTGCGCAACTTCAGGAAAACGGTTGACGATTTCCGCCACTTTTTCAAATTCATCCTCGGGCACTTTCATCGCCACCAGACTGAACGCCCCACCCAGGCGATCGGCCCGGTAGAGGGGACCAAAACGAGTCAGCACCCGCTCATCCAGGAGCCGCTGCAGACGCTGCAACAGGGTCTGCTCATCCACACCCAGTCCGGCGGCCAGCTCAGCATAAGGCTCATCACAAAGCGGAAAACCTGTTTGCAGGGTGTTAATAATCTGCCGATCCAGGGTATCCAGCGTCATGCTTTGGAAACATCCGCAGCCTTGTTCGGCGCGGACTGATAGATCGCACCGCGTTGCTTGAAGCAGCGACGGGAAAACAGCACCTCATGCGCAATATTTTCGATATGGCAACGACGGATAAGAAAGGCCAGCTTGTCCATGACTTCGTCACGATTGCGCCCATGGATCATGGTGAACAGGTTATAGCGCCAGTCCGGCAGGCGGCGAGGCCGCCGATAACACAGGGTGACGAATTCAAAACAGCCCAGGCACTTTCCAAGCTCCGAAACCTGCTGATCAGGAATATCCCAGACCACCATGGCATTGGCGCGATAACCCAGTGCACGATGACGGACGACCACGCCCATGCGTTTGATCAGGCCGCGCTCAAGCAGGTCCTGGATACGTTCGATCACCTCGGTTTCTGGCATGCCGATAGCTCTGCCAATCTCGGCGTAGGGTCGGGATACCAGCGGCAGTCCGGACTGGATGCCGGCGACAATCTTTCTGTCCTCTTCATCCAGCTCGACGCATTCCGCCTGCAGGCCTGTCCTGATCACTTTCATGTCCATTTGATATCGAAGCCCAGATCAATATGAAAATCTTCCAGCATCGGCAAACTCATCACGCTATAGCCACTCTGTTGTTCGATATTTTCAATCACGAGAGCCAGCGCCTGTTCATTTTCCGCCATCAGTACAAACCACAGATTATAACGGTGCTCACGCTGATAATTATGATTGACCGCCTCGCAGGCGTTAATGATTTCCGCAACGCGTTCGACATCTTTCTCTGCAACAGACATGGCCGCCAGAGTGCTGACGCCCACCCCGTTGGGCCGAAACACCGCACCAACCCGACTGATGACGCCTTTATCCTGTTGTTGCTGCAGGGTTTTTAACACTTCGGTCTCCGTTACCCCGAGCGCATTCGCCATATCGGCAAAGGGTGTAGGACTCAGTGACAGACCATGCTGAAAATCATTCAGCAGATGATGCTCCAGCCGCTTCTGATCTTTTTTTGTGGTTTCGACTGTCATATGCCGTCTGCTTATAATCCAATCCTGTGCGCACGGCTGGTCATGAAAATGCCGCTGGGTTTCTGCGCCGGCAAGATGGCGCGGATACTAAAATTGTTTGTGTCGTAAACCGTTACCCGGTTGTCATCACGCGCGGAAATCCAGACTTCCTCGCCGCGCGGAGTAAACTCCATGTGCAGCACCGCCTTGCCCGGTTTCAGGGTCTGAATCTTTTTTAACGAAAGGGTATCGATGATCTCGACCGTATCATTATTCGGGAAGGCAAAATTCACCCATATCTGCCGCCCGTCTGGGCGCGCCATGACAAACACCGGCTGTCCGTGCACCGCAATGCGGGTTACTTCCTTCCAGTCGCGCCGCCGAACGACGAGAACTTCATTCATCCCCACTGCGGGCAAAAAAACATACTGATCGGCAACCGCCCAGCCTTCCAGATGCGGCATTTTGTATACCGGCATGCGCCGCCAGCCCTTGCCGTAGTGATCAAGGATGCGCTTTACCCCGGCCTCTGGCCGCCATAGATCCAGCAGCGCCAGCCCATCCTCGCCAAACAGCCCGGCAATATAGTAACGCCCATCCGAGGTAATAAGACCATCATAGGGTTGTTTGCCTACCTTGTGGAATTTCTTAATCACAGGCTTCAGACCCTTGCTGAAATCCGCAATCCAGATTTCCCCGGCATCATAAAGACTGAAAACAAAACGCTGTCCCGGCGCATCCACCAGCCCAACGACCTTGGATAATTTACCATCACCATAAAGTGCAGGAATATCCGCCACCCGTTCCAGGCTACCTGCATCGAATACCCGCACTCCGCCCGGCTCATAGTTGGAAACCGCAATCAGCCGCCCGTCCTGGGAAATAGCACCGCCGATGCTATTACCCGACTGTATGATTCGTTTCACCAGCTTCTGCTGCAGGATATCTACCTTGCTCAGCCCGCCATCCCGGCCAAATACATAGGCGTAACGTTCATCCCGTGAATAGACTACCGAAGCGTGCGAGAGATCACCCAGCCCTTCTACCCGTCCAAGTGATATCCGTTTTGTGGTGTCAACAATCTGCAGACTACCGCTGGCCCGCTCGATGATCACGGCTAGATCACCCGTACCCCGTAGCGGCAGGCACGTGCAGCCAAAAAGCAGCAGGGCGAACACAGGTAATAGTAATCCGGTGCGGATTCCCGTTCTTAGCTTACTCATCATCTTCAATCCCACGGTAGAGCCTGTCGACCAGCCAGCGAACTTCTTCGGGCTGCAAAAACTTCGACCACGGCGGCATCGGCGTACCCGGACGGCCACGCAAAATGGTATCCACCAGCATCTCTGGCGATTTACCCCTCAGCGCAGCCGGCGTCAGCGCTGGCCCCAGCCCCCCCTTCAGGGTCATGCCATGACAGGAACCACAGTCCTGTTTTAACAGTGCGATCAGTTCTGTCCTGCGGGCGCTGTCAATTTCTGCCTGTACGGAAAATACTGGCAGCAGCAGGAACAGGAGCAGGAGATCAGGCCGGGTAATGCTGCGCATGTAGCTCACTCTCATCATCAACCGCAAGCCCATGCTCAAACCATTGCAACTCGGAGGCCAGACTAACCACTCGGCCAATAACAAAAACAACCGGCGCCTGCAGATCTTCCTCCGTCACTCGCTGTTGCAGTTGTGACAGTTCACAGGTCAGACAACGCTGCCGCCTGGTTGCGCCATTTTCAATCGCCGCCGCCGGGCTGCAGGCCGGCAGGCCGGCCTGGATAAGCTGCTGGCTGATATAGCCGATGTTCGCCACCCCCATGTAAATAACCAGGGTCTTGTTCTCATCCGCCAGCGTGGCCCAGTCGAGGTTCAACGGTTGATTATTCTGCGCATGGCCACTGACAAACTGCACGCTATTGGCCAGCCCGCGATGGGTCAGCGGAATCCCGGCATAGCTGGCGCAGGCCGATGCAGCAGTAACCCCCGGTATGACTTCAAAGTGTACGCCATGTTTTGCCAGATACAGTGCTTCCTCGCTGCCTCGACCAAAAATAAAGGGATCGCCGCCCTTGAGCCTGACAATAGCGCGCTCCGTTTCTGCAAGATTGACCAGCAGGGCATTGATTTCATCCTGCACCAGGGTATGTCGGCCTGAACGCTTACCGACATAGATCCGGGTCGTGCCAGTAGGAATCAGTTGCAGGATGTCATCGGAAACCAGACGATCATAGACCACTACATCGGCCTGTTGCATAAGGCGCAGCGCCTTAACTGTGAGTAAATCGGGATCACCGGGACCGGTTCCCAGCAGGTAAACACATGCTTTTGACTTCATGGCATGGGTCCTGTTTTCTGTGTAACGGCTAAAACAAATAATAACTGACCGGCATGTTCTCACAAACCATCGCTGACAGTGAGGATGGCCACAGAACAAGAAGGAAAACCGATGAAAGCATCCGGGTCAGCTATCCTGTGTTTTTAAAAATACAGGCGGGGATAAACCCCGCCTGCCTCTCTGCATTTAATAAATATCGTGCATGGTGTTATAAACGTTGAACTTGCCGGTCGGAGTAATCAGGCGTTTATCCTTGATTACCTTCTTCAGCTTCAGGGTCTTGTCATCCACGACAACAATGGCGGATTTCTCTTTCGTGCCGCTCCAGACCGAGAACCAGACTTCGTCGCCTGCCTTATTGAATTCCGGCTGCACTACGCGTTTCGCGCCTTTGCCCAGATTCGCCCATTTTCCAATCGGCAGAACCTTGTAGGGTTTATCCAGATTTTTCAGATCAAACACGGCCACGGACTGGCTGAGTTTTACGTCCGGATTAAGCGTGGTGTCCACATAAAGATGTGTGGACTTGGGATGGGTCTTGATGAACAGTGAACCACCACCCTGGCCTTTCAGCGTCCGCACTACCTTCCATGCATATTTCTTGTGCTTAACGGGATCGGTGCCGATTACGGCGATGGTATCATCACCCAGGTGACTGGTCGCCCAGACCGGGCCGTATTTCGGATCCTTGAAGTTAGCGCCGCGTCCCGGATGAGGAATCTTGCCCACGTCTACCATGCCGGCCAGCTTGTCGGTCTTGGAATCCACAACAGCAATCTTGTTGGACTTGTTAGCCGCAGACATGAAATACCTGTGAGTTGAATCCCAGCCACCATCATGCAGGAAGCGCGCGGCATCAATGCTGGTGATTTTGAGGTTATCAAGATCACTGTAGTCCACCATCAGCACCTTGCCGGTTTCCTTGACGTTGACAATGAACTCAGGATGCTGATGCGAGGCAATAATCGCGGCAACACGGGGTTCGGGATGATATTCCTGGGTATCCACGGTCATGCCACGGGTAGAAACGATTTTCAGCGGTTTCAGCGTATCACCATCCATGATCACGAACTGCGGTGGCCAGTAAGAACCGGCAATCGCGTATCTGTCCTCATAGCCCTTGTACTTGGAGCTTTCTACCGAACGAGCTTCCATACCAACCTTGATTTCCGCTACCGTACCCGGCTTCTTCATCCACAGATCGATAAGGTTGATCTTCGCATCACGGCCGATGACAAACAGGTAGCGGCCGGAGTTGGACATGCGGGAAATATGCACGGCATACCCTGTTTTTATCACATCGATAATCTTTTTGCTGTCACCATCGATGAGCGCAACCTGACCGGCATCACGCAGGGTGACGGAAAAAAGGTTCTTCAGGTTGTAGTTGTTCATCTTCTTTTTTGGGCGTTTGTTCGGAGGAACAATCACCTTCCAGCTGGCTTTCATTTCCTTCATGCCGAATTCCGGCGGCACCGGTGGCTCATGCTGCAGATAACGGGCCATTACATCGATTTGCTTTTCAGACAGAGTATCATTCCAGTTCGGCATCCCGCCCGGTGAGCCGTAGGTGATAAAGGCCTTCAGGTAATCTATCCCCTTGACCAGGGTAATATCCGGCGTCAGCGGTTTACCCGTCGCGCCCTTGCGCAGTACGCCATGACAACCGGCGCAACGTTCAAAGAAAATCTGCTTGGCCTGCTTGAACTCATCGGCAGTGATTGCAGGCGCCTTGGGGGTGGCTGCCCACGTAACGCCAACGGAAAGTGACAATGCTATCGCCACGCCACCCAATTTATAGAAAATCTTGCTTTTCATGATTACATCCCTCCTGGTGAAATATCTCAATCTGAATTTATCCCCAAGCCCGACAGGCCATCCTTGATGTACATCAAGCAGGCAGCAAAGATTAGACATAAGAAAATTATTTCCGCTTTAGAACGAGCCAGTGATTCAGGAAAATCCCGAATATATTCATTGCAGCTATTATTTCCTGGCCTGTTGGCAGCGGTTCCTAATACAATATAGTCGATTCGACAGACAATGAAATATTTTTTTTTCGCCTGTCTTACAGGCCAAATAACCCAGCCCAAATCAGCCTCTCGCCTGCAGCAAAAAAAACTGGCCGAGCGACAGTCGGGGGGAGGATATTGCGGGGGTGGGGGGGGGGGCACATGAGACAGCGGTGGTCTTTTTCCTGCCCCGAATATACTTTCAGCTGAAGCTTAACCTGCCTGCACAGGCATTAAAATGGCCAGCCAGAACCCTGGACATCCCCAGGACTGCCGCAAAGACAGCCGCAGCTTAGTCCGGATAATCATTCATGCTATTGAAAACAACCCTGAACCCCAGAAACTCGACGTTCTTGCGGTCTTTGAGGTTGTCATAGTCATCGACAACTACATAGGCATGGATAAACCACTCCCCATCCCGGTCGAGAATATCCACCTCGGAAATATTGTAGATACACTCCTTGCTGAACAGGCTGGCGACACTGGCGGCGATATCCCTCCCCTCTCCCTTGCCGGTATCCCAGCTTTTGTGGATACGTTCTCTTTCCTCATCCGAGGCAAGCATCCACTCTTCGACACTGACTGCTGACATGACATTTCCCCCTTTGCATTAATAACAAAACCGATGCGGCCAGATAACCGGATTGCTCAGGCGCTGGCGGAAAATCCCGCCAGCAGAGTATTCAGTTCTTTATATGCGCATAATCCATGACATGGTCCTTGACCACGCCTCTTTTTATCACCTGCATGGAATCATCCGGAAATTCTATCGTGCAGGGGGTCGCATCGCCGCAATCAAACATGATCTGTCCATCCACCTTGCGGATAACATCCAGGTGCGCAACAACGGGTTTGTCCAGCAGGCCAAACGTATCTCGAATATAGGCGCTGCCCGTCGTTTCCCTGTTGACCGTACTGAAAACCTCTCTTATCACATCCGGCGTGATGCCTTTCGAATACGGGTAGGGGATAAAGAGTCGTATAATCCTGTTGTTGGGATAGAATTTTACATAGTGACTGTAACCGGAGATTTCCGCCAT
>VAPK010455757.1_pt1 | contig 10428 bp, 10 predicted proteins | sample 3395031 | NCBI WGS metagenome assembly VAPK01 (sample SAMN08290443, study PRJNA428436) | hydrothermal vent metagenome | isolation source: Deep-sea hydrothermal vent chimney 1 | place: Pacific Ocean: Juan De Fuca Ridge
GAAGGCACTGGGCCGGATCATTGTGCGATTGCTGAAGTGCCATCCTTATCATGATGGCGGAAAAGACCTTTTGAAATGATCGACCTCAATTGCGGAGATTTTTAATTGGAAAATAGAGTATTACTGGCATTCATATTATCCCTTCTTGTTTTCGTGGGCTGGGGATATTTCCTGGAGGAAGTTCAACCGCCTCCAAAAAAAATTGAACAGGCAGAGAAACCCGCTAAAAAAGCGATTCCCGCTCTTCCTCCGCCGATTCCAGTGCCGAGTCAACCCTCTACTCTGCCCACTCCAGCAGGGAGCATCATCCCAAAACCCGTGCCGGCGACACCCGAGCAACCCAAGTTGCCCGGCAATGAAGTTTTAGTGAATGTTTTCAACGGACGTGCAAACCTGGTTTTTTCCAGCAAGGGAGGAACTCTAAGAGAAGTCATTTTGCCTGAATATAAGGATGACAAAGGCAATATCGTCAATCTGGTCGAACATCAGGAAGGCGACAAATGGCCGCTTTCCCTGGAGTCGACGGATGACGGAATATCCTACATTCTGCAAAACGCCTATTACGATGTCTCCGCCACAACTCTGACGTTGACCGAATCCATTCCCACAGGCACCCTCAAGTTTCACCTTAAGCATGAATCGGGACTGGAAGTGATTCGCGAGTTCACCTTCGAGCTCAACAGCTTCACGGTGGAAGCAAAAACACAAATCATTCCCGGACCGTATGGCGCTAATAATTTTCAATACCGTGTTCTGTGGGGCCCGTCGCTTGGCGGCAAAGTAGAGTCGCAGACGGACATGTTCGTTTTTTCTGGGCCCACCACCTTCGTGAATAACGAGCGCGTTGAGACTCCCGCTGAGGATGTCAACGGCATGGTCCATCACACGGGCAACGTCCAGTGGACAGCCTTCCAGAATAAATATTTTGCCGCGGCTCTCATCCCGGTGGAGGGCGTAAAATCGACTTTGGTCCAGAAAGTAGGCGATCAGCTTTATGTTGGGCTGGACTTTGAATCGGTTCAATCGGCGGTCACCGCAACCCACCTTATGTATGCCGGTACAAAGCAATTGCAGGTTCTTGAGGGTTCAGGACACAAGCTGTTTCGATTGCTGGATTACGGATGGTTTGGCAACAAGGTGGCTTTTCTGGTCAAACCCCTTCTCAAAACCCTCGAATACTTTCATGGCATCACCGGAAACTACGGCTGGTCGATCATTTTCCTGACCTGCATCATCAAACTGATCTTTTTCCCGCTGACCCATAAAAGTTTCAAGTCCATGAAGGGAATGCAAAAAGTTCAGCCTTACGTCAAGCTCATTCAGGAGCGCAACAAGGGCGATCGGCAAAAAATAAACGAAGAGATGATCGAGCTTTACAAAAAGCATAAGGTGAACCCTTTGGGAGGTTGTCTGCCCATGCTTTTGCAGATTCCGGTCTTCATCGCTCTCTATCACGCTTTGTTCTTTTCAATTGAGTTGCGCGGTGCGCCGTTCATGGGCTGGATACAAGACCTCTCGGTCAGCGACCCTTATTACGTCACACCGGTCTTGATGGGAGTCACCATGTTTTTTCAACAACGGCTTTCCCCATCCATCGGCGACCCGGTCCAACAAAAGATCATGATGTTTTTACCCATCATCTTCACTTTCCTGTTTTTATCCTTCCCTGCAGGATTGGTCATTTACTGGACGGTGAACAACATTTTGACAATTTCCCAGCAATATTATATCTACAAAATTGCCAAAGACTGACCTGCTACGCGAGGAAGAAAAGCCCGCCAGGCGGGCCAGCGTAGCGCTGGACCCAATGTAAACGAGCGATGGGTTTATGGCTGACTACATCCTACATAATGCTAAATTTTTCATCCAGCGGATCTCGTGGGCGCGTGAGCATTTGACCTTTGCCTTCATGCCCCTGTGATATCCTCTTCCTTAACCTTCATGCCCCCTAGGGGTAGCGAGCGCCAGCCCCTCTTTTCATCCCGATGAGCGACACCATCACAGCGATTGCCACTCCAATGGGAGAAGGCGGTATCAGCGTGATCCGCCTCAGCGGAGCGCAAGCGCTGACGTTTGCCTCCTCTCTGTTTCGTCCTGCCTCAGGCGCTGACCTTAAAGAGTTCATTCCCCAGCGCGTTTACTTTGGAGAAATTCTGGACCCAAAATCTCAAACTGTTGTCGATGAAGTTCTGCTGACTTACTTTAAAGCGCCAAAAAGTTTTACCGCAGAGGATGTGGTTGAAATCAGCGCTCATGGAGGAATTTTTGTCACCACTAAAATTCTGGAACTCATACAGGATCAGGGCGCGCGTCTCGCAGAGCCTGGAGAATTCACAAGACGCGCGTTTTTAAACGGCAGAATCGACCTGTCTCAGGCGGAAGCGGTGACCGACGTGATTCACGCCGCATCGGATCGGGCCTTAAGATCGGCAATGGCTCAACTCAAGGGAAATCTTTCAACACAATTGAATGCCTGGTACGAAAGACTGCTCGCCGTCCTCGCCCAACTGGAAGCCTCTATCGATTTTTCAGAAGAAGGGTTGGAGTTTCAAAAAAGAGAAACGACTCTCAAAGAAATTCAAACGATACAAAAGGACTTAAAAACACTCATTCAAACTTACCGTCAGGGGAAAATTTTCCGTGAAGGAGCACAAGTCGTGTTACTCGGAAAACCCAATGTAGGCAAATCCAGCCTGCTCAATGCCCTCTTGAACGAAGATCGCGCCATTGTAACCCCCTTGCCAGGAACCACAAGAGACACTCTCGAAGAGCGTGTGCGAATTCACGACATTCACATCAATATCATCGACGCGGCAGGATGGCGCCAAAACCCGGAAATCATTGAAAAAGAAGGTATTAAAAGGGCAAAAGCGGCGCTTGACCGGGCCGATCTCGCGCTGGTGATTTTTGACGGCTCCAAAGCTCTGGACGCGAACGATGACCTTCTTGTCGGGGAAGTGAAGGACAAACCGCATCGAGTTCTGCTCAACAAATGCGATCTCCCTGAACAGCTGGATGTCGCTACCCTGAAAACAAAATTGCCTGATCAAGAGTTCATTCGCGTGTCTGCAAAAAATGGGACCGGGTTGAGCGAGTTATGCGAAAACATTTATCAGTTCGTGATGGGCGATTCTTCTCTCAGTGAAACGCTGGTCATCACACGCGAAAGACATCGACAATGTCTGGTTGAGGCAAACGACGCGTTGTTAAAATCATGCGCGTCTATTGAGCAGGATTTGTCGGAAGAATTTGTGGCGGTGGATATCACGATCGCAATGGATCGTCTCGCCGTCATCTTAGGAAAAACATTTGAGGAAGATTTACTCGATCAAATTTTTGGTGAGTTTTGTATTGGAAAATAATTTTTCGGTGAAACTTTTTTTGCATGCTCTTATTGAGTTTAAAAAAAACCACTCGGGTTTTTTTTGACAATCATTTTGTTACGGATATAATAACTTTTAATTTATGAATATAAAGTTCCGTACAAATTCCTTCCAAATAGTAGGCGAGAGCAAACCCATCCGCGAAGTTTTTCAGTTGATCGAAAAGGCCGCGCCTTCAAACAGTACAGTCATAGTTTTTGGCGAGAGCGGCACTGGCAAAGAAATAATCGCGCGGGCTTTGCATGCTAAGAGTCTGCGCGCGAACAAACCTTTTGTCGCCGTCAATTGCGCCGCCATTCCCAGTGAACTATTAGAGAGCGAATTATTCGGTTACGAAAAGGGCGCGTTCACCGGAGCCGGCGTCACCCGCGTTGGACGGATGGAAATGGCCAATGAGGGAACGGTTTTCCTCGATGAAATCGGAGACATGCCGTTGAACCTTCAGGTCAAGCTCTTGAGGGTGTTGGCGGAACGTGAAATCGATAGAATCGGCAGCGCAAAATCGATCCCCATCGATATCAGGGTGATCGCCGCCACTCACAGGGACCTTGAGGAGGCGGTAAAAAACGGAACCTTCAGAGAAGATTTGTATTACCGGCTGAATATTATTCCAGTTGTCATGCCGCCTCTCAGGGAAAGAAAGACCGACATCCCCCTGCTGGCCAAGTTTTTCCTCGCCAAATTCAATCGGGCTCAAAACAATTCAGAAAAAACCATCAGCAATGAAGCCATGGCGATCCTGATCGCTTATAAATGGCCGGGAAATATTCGTGAACTGGCAAATTTTATCGAGAGAATGGTGGTTCTCAGTCCGGGTCCTGTCATCACTCCCAATGATTTGCCGGATAAAATTCTGGGCGAACACCCGCGAGGAACCTGGAACACTCTCGAAAACGCAACACTTGAGGAAAGTCCGGCTCAGGTTTTACAAGTGTCACTGAGAAAAACCTATTCCATGAGTTTGCCTGAAGAAGGAATGAACCTTAAAAAAGCGGTTGAAGATTTTGAACGGGGATTGATCTTAGAGGCTCTCGAAAAATCGAATTGGGTAAAAAACAAAGCCGCCACTCTTCTCGGCCTGAACCGCACCACGCTGGTTGAGAAACTGAAAAAAATGAACCTCACCCGCGAGACCGTTTCCTGATTCCGGGGTCGAATTTCCCTAAGAAGCAGCGGAATCAAAGACTTTTAAAATCACCCCTTATTCTATTCTGGCTTCCGCCAGTTCTTTGCCGATACGAATCGCTTCTTTCACAAAATGCTGATACGACTCATCGGTGTCTTTGTGCTGGGTTTGTTTGACGATTTTCTCTCCATCCGCGTCGATGACCATGTCCAGAACATTCACTCCCGGGGTCACATGATGCTTTCTGATCTCTATTTTTATTGTATTGACTTCCATTGAACCCTCTCCAAAAATATTTTAATTGTTGTGAAGGAGTCATTTAATATCATTTCAGAAAGAAGGGGTCAAGAACCAATCGACTGGACCCCTGATCCTGAGAGGAGGTCCCCATGCGAGACATGCGGGTAAGAGAGGTTAAATTCGAAAATTGATGAGGCGTCCGGTGGCACGCTCGTTTTGCTTGAGCGCAGCGGCCAAAGTCTTTACGGCGGTTTGGGTCAGGACCAGTCCACGTTGCAAGTCCGAAATTTCCTGGGCCAGATCGGTATCCGCCAAGGCAGATTCGGACCGGGTCAGGTTTTCTATGGTCGTTCCCAGCCCGTTGGATGTGGTGACCAGACGGTTGGCCACAGCCCCGATCTCCCCTCTTGAGGCACTCAAGCTTGCAGATGCCTGATCGAGATCTCCCAATGCCTGTCTTGCGCCATCGGCGGTGGAGATATCGGTCTGATCGATCTTAAGGGATTGGGTGTCGGTGGGCTCGATAACGTTCAGGTTGATCTGATTTTCGGGCCCACTGCCGATTCCAGCCTGAATATCCACCTGAGTGGCAGATTGAGGGCTCAATGAGCCGTCTAATAATTTTTGGCCGTTGAATTCGCTGGATGCCGAGATTCTGTCGATTTCGTTCTTTATCTGGGTGAACTCAGCATTCAATATTTCTCTTTCAGTATCCCCAATCGTTCCGTTTGCCGCTTGCAGAGACAACTCTCTTCCTCTGGCGACCAAGTCGGAAATGGTGCTCAATCCCCCCTCGGCGGACCGGATAAAGTTTGACCCGGCGTCCACGTTACGGGTGGCTTGTGACAAGGCGCGAATATCCGAGCGCAGCTTAGTCGCGATGGCATTGGACGCGGGATCCTCCCCTGCCCTGTTCAAACGTCGACCGGAGGCAATTTTCTCAAGGGACCGGCCCAGGCCGGATTTGTTCTTCTCGATAATATTGAGAAGCTGGTTCGTGCTACTTGAATTGAGGGGTCGAAACATAGATTCTGGCCTCGAAAATTCCGATCAAATTTATTGGAGTTATAACCAATTAAAAAGTTTAACCGGCTTTATTTCTTTGTCAATCGCAAGTCGCGAGAGGAGCGGTTTGTCAGACCTTTATTGAATGTTGCAATGGCAGAAGACAATGATTAGAATATGCGTCATGCAGGATCCGATAATATATTCAACCAAAGGGATCTGATGAAAATACTTGTGAATGGTATTGAAAAAAACCTGGCCTGCGATGGGAAAACCCTGGGAGACCTTCTGGATCGTATTCTAGAAAGTGAACCTGAATCGGGAAATTGTTTCGCAAATATTCGGTTGAATGAAGAAAACGTGTTGGTGGATTCCCCGGAAATCAGACAGACTTTGATTACCCAAATCGAGACGCTGGAAACCGAGACGCTCTCCTTAAATCAAATTCTGGAAAAAAATATTGCCAATGCTGAAAATTATCTCAAAAAGCTGATCCCCGGAATCCAGAAAGCGTCTGATCTGTTCCGATCTGGAAACGAACAGGAGGCCAATAAATTTCTCATCAATATTATCGATGGAATGGAATGGTTTTCCCAGGTCACGGATTCCATCTCCAAGGCCGTTGACTTCCAATCCGCAGATGTAATGTTTGAGGGAAAAACTTTTCAGGAGCGGCAAGACCATCTTGTCGAATTGACCCGGCAAATGGTGGATGCCAATCAAAATCAGGATTGGGTGCTCATTGCCGATTTACTTGAATATGAAATACTGCCTTACTACGCCGATTGGGAAGAACAACTGCCAAAAATCTACCGCAGGAACAACTGAACTCAAGATAATTTCCTGATTTTTGGAGCTCTCCTTAATAAGGGATTTTAGAACGGTTTTCCAGCATATTGATCTTCCCACCCCCTCCCACACGCCCTTATCTAATTGATTTTTTTAAATTTAGCCCTAAACTGCAACTAAAGTTATAGAAAATTTTTCCGACAAGAAAAGCGTATCCCTATACCCATTTTCAATCCATGTCAGCTTTCGGGGTCTAAGGGTGTGTGTTTTTGAAATAGTGATGATTTTGATCAAAATCATCCTTAATTTCTTATCGATGGAAAAACCTGAAACTTTACTTATGGTTTTTCAAGAGTTTTGGTCATTTTAGGAGGAATGAATCATGGCACAAGTCAGCGAATCGACCACCAGTCTTCAAGAGGCCGCCCGGTCTTTGCAATCCCAGAGTCCGCGTCAAAATGAAGAGGTCACACAGAACAGAGAAAAAGCGAGAGAAAGTAATTCCCAAAGTGAGGCCCGTCAAACAGAGGACCGGGTTGTCATCAGCCGCGAAGCCCGGACAGGAAATAGCACCGCCCGGACCGAAGAACGCGGAGCCGCACAAAGATTGAACGACCTGGATAAAACCGCAGTCTCTGGAACACGCGATGATGAAGGGTCGAGTGATCGGGCTCGGCTTGAAAATACTTCTGGAAATAATATTCAAGAAACCAGTACCCAAAGAAATCGTACCGAATCCAGAGATGCGACAGAAGTCCGCGACCTGATAAAAAGTGAGGCCCGCAGAAATAAAAACTCCGAGGTTCAGTTGAGAGAATTTCAAAACCAGGACAAAAATGAAATTCAGATTGGCCCCAAGAAGGTGTCCCAGTCGATTGAGGAAATCAAAGGCCAGCGAGAAAGGTCGGAAGCGTCACGTGAAGTCGTGTTTGAAACTCCTTCCCAAAAAATCATTCAGGAGGTCGCACCCGCTAAAGCAGAGCAGGTCAGGTCTCAGGATAAAATTGCTCGGAGCGATCAGACCGCAAGCAACTCACAACCCTCAAGCCCGTCCAGCGTTCAAACAGAAACCGGACAAAATGTCGATGACTTGATTTGACCGGTGAAGCCGTTTGACTTGTTAAACAATCCGGAAAACGGTATTCTAACTTCACTCGATAAATAATTGAATGGCGCCTTGGTTCGGGCTTGAAAGAAAACTGGCTCAATTTAGGAATTGTTTCATCCCCCGGGTTCGGGCAGAAATCTTCTTGCGGTGGCATGAATTTGAAACACAACGATTCGACAGCATCCCTTCTGGAATTTTTACGGATTGAAAAAAATTGCTACGATCAGGTTCTAGGTCTACTGAAAGAACAAACGTTAGCCATTGAGCAGGAAGACGAAAAAAGGTTGGATGCGGTCATAGAAAAAAAAGACTCTTTCATCCAAACCGCCAGAGCCAACGAAGCCGAGCTGGAAAAGGCGGTGACCCGGCTTTCAGAGAAAGAATTGGCTGAGACTGGAAAACAGGCGGAAAAACTGAAAACGGAAATAGAGTCCGTTTTGGCTAAAATAATTGACATGGAAAACAACTGCCTGGTGGAATTGAAGGCGAGAAAGTTTTTAGCTCAGGACAAAATAATCGACCTCAAGAAAAAAAGAAGCCTGTTGAAGGGATACGGAAACTCTCAGCGGATCAAACCGAAAATTTCTAAAAGCGTTTAACTTTTATTCCAAAAAATAGTCATGGATTTTTCAATCGTTGGAATCGCAAAAGCTTCCAAGGTCTATCACAATCAGGACCGGATCGCTGAACTGAACCAGAAACATCCGATCAAAAGCGTTCAGAAACAAGAAGACCGGGTCAGCATATCCCCGTCTGCCCAGCGTTTGCTACAGGAAAGCCAGGACTCAAACCCTCCCCCTGCTCCCCTAACGACTCCCCAGGAGTGATCAATACTTACTGTATCGGCAAATTGCGTCCGATTTAAAGGTCTTGACATCCTCAGGGATTCTCTCAAAAATGGGGCCTTACTGAAACGCAAGGCTCTAACTTCTATTCATCCTCATTTAAACTTAAAAAAATGATCTGCATACCCATCGTCGGCCCTTCCATGGAAAAGGCCTTGTCGGACATATCTCAGGCGGAAAAAATCGCCAACATTATTGAGCTTCGTCTCGATTTGATCGCCAATTTCGATCTGCCCACGCTCATGGAGGCGACGGCCCTGCCCTCAATAGTCACCAATCGCACCAAAACCGAAGGCGGGCAATGGAAGGGCACAGAGGAAGAAAGAGTCCAAGTCCTGCGTCAGGCGATCGAGGCCGGAGCCGACTATGTCGACATCGAAACGTCCACGCCCAAAGAACTGTTAAAATCCGTTCTGGACAATAAAGGCCGGACGAAGATCATCCTCTCCTACCACAATTTCAGCAACACGATGGAAGATCTGGAGCCGTTGTACGAAATCATGTGCGAATTGCCCAGCGATATTTTGAAGATCGTCACCTACGCCCAGGACATCAGCGACAATCTCAAAATATTCAAATTGCTTAAACGGGCAAAAAAAGAAAACCGGAAATTGATCGGCCTGTGCATGGGCGAATACGGGGAACTCAGCCGCGTTCTATCGCCTCTCTTAGGAGGCTATTTGACCTTCGGCGCATTGGAAAGCGGCAAGGAAAGCGCGCCGGGGCAGATTCTGGCAAGCACGCTTAAAAATATTTATCGCGTGGACCGCCCACGAGAAAATTTCAAAGTTTATGGGGTCATCGGCAACCCGGTTTCCAAAAGTATGGGATACCTCATCCACAACCGGGCGTTTCAGGAAATCGGATCGCCCGATATCTATGTGTCGTTTCTGGTCAAAAATGTGGCAAAGTTTTTCAACGAATTCAAAGATTTTTTCCAAGGGCTCAGTGTCACCATGCCGTGCAAGGAGAGCATCATCCCGCTGATGGACGTAGTCGATGAGACCGCCAAAAAAATAGGCGCCGTGAACACTGTAGTCAAGGGAGATGATGGTTGGACCGGCACCAACACCGATTGCACAGGCGCCATCCAGGCATTGGAAAAACAGGTGGATTTAAAAGATAAAAATGTTCTCATCATCGGTTCTGGAGGAACCGCAAAGGCCATCGGTTATGGCGTGGTGGCGAAAGGCGCCCGGCTCACCGTCACCTACAACCGCAATAAAGAACGCGGCGAAAAGCTGGCTCAGGAACTGGGTTGTGGGCTTGCCAGTAGTCGCGATATCGGCGACCACGATTACGATGTGTTGATCAATTGTTCCCCGGTCGGCATGAGCCCCCAAACCGATGCAACGCCGTTTGCCAACCGCAATTTCAAACCGGGGATGGTGGTGTTCGACTCCGTATACAATCCACCCCAAACCCGTCTTCTTAGAGAAGCCAAAAGCGCGGGTTGTACCGTCATTTCCGGCGTGGAGCTGTTCATCAATCAGGCGGCCAGCCAGTTTGAAATGTGGACCTGGCATAAAGCGCCTGTTCAGGCCATGCGTGACGTGTTGCTGGAGAAGATTGAGGGGAAATAAAAGATAGGTGGATTCAATATGGCAACTCATCCAAAACATAAACCTTTTGTGATTCGGAAAAAGTTTTATTTAGCTGTAGCCAGTTGGATGATTTTTGGAACGATGTTTTGTTATCTTGCCGTGGAACACTCAGTTTATTTTTGGATCCCTATTTTCCTCCTATTTTTTTCCGTTGGATTTTGGTCAATGAGTTTACGTTGCCCCAGATGTAAAAACCGTATCACAAACATCACCGTCTGGCTTCCATATAATTGCACTCAATGTGACCTCGAAATTAGATAAAGTTATTTGCCGATCGGCAGTATTTTTAATTACCCCCCCGCCCTATATCTGGGCACCGAGTTGTCCA
>VAPK011219102.1_pt1 | contig 10427 bp, 10 predicted proteins | sample 3395031 | NCBI WGS metagenome assembly VAPK01 (sample SAMN08290443, study PRJNA428436) | hydrothermal vent metagenome | isolation source: Deep-sea hydrothermal vent chimney 1 | place: Pacific Ocean: Juan De Fuca Ridge
ATCACAAGTGATTGGAGGAATGATAGGTATCAAAAGTTTATTAACTGATATTTCTTATTTAGACCCAAATGAGGGAATTCGTTATAGAGGCTATACGCTTCCGGAAGTTTTGGATAAATTGCCTAAACCTGAAGGTGCTGAAATGCCTTATGTGGAAGGGCTTTACCATTTATTATTGACCGGTGAAATTCCTACTCAGGAGGAAGTGGAAGAGATCATTATAGATTTTAATAACAGACGTATGATTCCGAAATACGTTTGGAATGTAATTGATTCATTTCCAAGTGAAAGTCATCCAATGGCAATTTTATCAGCAGCGGTGATGAGTTTACAAAGAGAATCTCATTTTAATGTAAAATATCAGGAAGGTGTTAGCAAAATGGACTACTGGAGTTCAACTTATGAAGATGCTACCAATCTATTAGCTAAAATGCCACTGATTGGTGCTTATATTTACAATAAACTTTACAATCCTGAAAAAGGGCATCGATATCCAAAACCAACATGTGATTTGGGTGGGAATTTTGCGTATATGATGGGTAAAGATAAACCTTACGATGATGTAGCCAGAATGTATTTTATCATTCATGCAGATCATGAAAGTGGTAATGTAAGTGCACATACAGGCCATTTGGTAGCAAGTTCATTATCTGATATTTATTATGCAACCTCTGCAATGATCAATGGTTTGGCAGGTCCGTTACACGGATTGGCAAATCAGGAAGTTTTACGTTGGTTGCAAGGTTTACAAGGCCAAATGGGAGGGGAGGTTCCTTCAAAAGAGGAAATGAAGAAATATGTTTGGGATACTTTGAACAGCGGTCAGGTAATTCCTGGTTACGGACATGCAGTTTTAAGAAAAACAGATCCCCGATATACGGTTCAAAGAGAGTTTTGTTTAAAACATTTACCAGATGATCCTATTTTTAAATATGTAGATGCTCTTTATGATGTGGTTCCTGATATCTTAAGAGAACACGGTAAAGCAAAAAATCCATGGCCAAATGTAGATGCACAATCTGGAGTTGTTCAATGGCATTATGGAGTGAAAGAGTATGATTTTTACACTGTTCTTTTCTCTATTGGAAGAGCGTTTGGTGTATTGTCAAATATTATTTGGGATCGAGCACTTGGATTCCCATTAGAAAGACCAAAATCTATTACAACTGAAATGTTAGAAAAGAAGGTTGGAATAAAATAATAGGTATTGATTAGTTAGTTTTTTTAAAACCTTACCATTTTTGGTAAGGTTTTTTTTATTTTTAAAACACATCAATTTTTTGTATTTTCGTATTTCATTATAAAAATTAAATATGTCGGAAAAAGCAACATTAGAAATTGATGGGAAGAAGTATGAATTTCCTGTATTAAGAGGATCTGAAAATGAATTAGCAATTGATATAAAATCATTACGTTCGGTTACGGGTGGTATTATTACATTGGATTCTGGTTTTAAAAACACAGGTTCCTGTGAAAGTAAAATTACATTTTTAGATGGAGAGAAAGGTATATTAAGACATAGGGGTTATGCGATAGAAGACTTAACAAAAAAAGCTAAATTTTTAGAGGTTGCCTATTTGATTATTTTTGGAGAACTACCAACCAAAAAACAGTTTTCAAAATTTGAAAATGATATCAAGAAAGAATCCATGGTGAATGAAGAAATGAAGGATATTATTGATGGATTTCCTAAAGTTGCACATCCTATGGGAATTTTGTCTTCTTTGACCAGTGCTTTAACAGCATTTGATCCTGATACGGTAGATGTTACTTCAGAAGAAGAAATGTATCATGCCATTGTTAAATTAATGGGTAAATTTCCTGTTTTGGCAGCGTGGGCTCATAGTAAAACTCAGGGGTTGCCAATGAATTACGCTGATAATTCATTAGATTATATTGAAAATATCATGTATATGATGTTCAATATTCCAACAGAAAAATACAAACCAAATCCGGTTGCGATTAAAGCACTGGATGAATTACTGATTCTTCATGAAGATCATGAGCAAAACTGTTCGACTTCTACAGTAAGAATTGTTGGATCTTCTGAAGCGAGTTTATTTGCATCTATTTCAGCTGGAGTTTCTGCCCTTTGGGGAAGGTTACACGGTGGAGCAAATCAGGCTGTTCTAGAAATGCTGAAGGAGATAAGAAATGACGGAGGCGATGTTGAAAAATTTATCAACAGGGCAAAAGATAAAGAAGATCCATTTAGATTGATGGGTTTTGGACATAGAGTTTATAAGAATTTTGATCCAAGAGCTAGAATCATAAAAGAAGCAGCAGATGAATTATTTGAAGACCTTGGAACAAAAGATCCGGTTTTAGCAATAGCTAAACATTTGGAAGAGGTAGCTTTAAAAGATGAATATTTTGCAGCAAGAAAATTATACCCTAATGTTGATTTCTATTCAGGAATTATATACAGGGCTTTAGGGTTTCCAGTAGAAATGTTTACCGTAATGTTTGCTATCGGTAGATTACCGGGGTGGATCGCACAGTGGAGAGAAATGAGATTGAACAAAGAGCCAATTGGACGTCCACGTCAGTTGTATACAGGATATGCACCCAGAGACTTTAAAGACTTTGGTAAACGATAGTCCATCTATCCTTCGGACATCTTCCCGAAGGGAAGATTAAAAAGGAATGACACTATTTCTATAGAACATTTGATATTTTAAGAACATGCGTACAATTAAGCTTATTAAAAATAGGTCAGATCTTGGTGCTGGAACCAGAGGGGCAGATATGGGAATCGATGCCATTGAAATTGCAGCGATCAATAAAAAAGATGACTATTTTAATTGTTATCCCTTTGAAGACATTGAAACCGAGAATGAAACTATTTATAATAAAGTAAACAATTCTTTTGCGAAAAGAATTGGTAATGTTTTGACTGTTTGTACTCGTTTGTGTGATAGTGTTTCCAAAAATCTAAAAAAAGATTTTTTCCCTATGATTTTATCGGGTGACCATTCATCGGCTTTAGGAACAATTAGCGGCATTAAAAAAGCCTATCCGGATAAAAGATTGGGAGTGGTTTGGATTGATGCACATGCTGATATTCACACTCCATATACATCACCTTCAGGAAATATCCATGGAATGCCTTTGGCAGCAGCTTTGAGTGATGATAATTTAGATCGTAAAATTAATGATATCAACTTAGAGACCAGACAATATTGGGATTTGATGAAAAATATTGGTGTGGAAGGTCAGAAGATCCAACATGAGGATCTTGTTTATTTTGGAGTTAGAGATACAGAAGAACCGGAAGAATTTGCATTATTAAAGAATAATATTAAGAATTATACAGTTTCTGAGATGCGATTTAGAGGTATGGAGACATGTTTACAGGAAGCAGTTTCCAAACTGGATACCTGTGATCTGATCTATATTTCTTTTGATGTAGATAGCATGGATTGTGACCTCATTTCAAAAGGAACCGGTACTCCAGTTTCCAAGGGATTTGATCAAAATGAAATAGAAGATATCATAAAAGCATTTATAGCTACCGATAAGGTTATAAGTTTTGAAGTAGTTGAGGTAAACCCAACTTTAGATAATAAAGGAAATATTATGGCTGAGACTGCTTTTGGGGTTTTGAAGGAGGTGACAGAGGCTGTAAAAAGTATACTCTAAGCTCTCCTCCTTTTTTAAGGAGGAGTCCCTGATGCACGAAGGGGAGGTGGTCAATGACCAATTAATAAAACCACCCCGTCTCAGCCTGTCGGCTGATCTACCCCTCCTTAAAAAGGAGGGGAATCAATTTAGAGAAACAAGCTCATGACACACCAAATAACAAACACAATCTTAATGATTCGTTCTGTAAATTTTAGGATGAATGAGCAAACAGCTGTATATAATTATTATCAGAAAGAATTGTTGGGTGGAGTCAAAGTGAAATTCAAAAAAGAGCTTTAGTAGAGTTTGATGCTTTGGTGGAAAAATTGGAAACAGTTGATGTAAATGTAATTGTTGTAGAAGATACCAAAGAACCGGATACTCCGGATTCTATTTTTCCAAACAACTGGGTCGCGTTTCATCAAAATGGAAATATTGCCATTTATCCAATGTTTGCTGAGAATCGAAGATTGGAGCGAAGAGAAGATATTTTAGATATTGTTTAAGCAAAAGGTTTTAAGGTAAAGAGTATTATTGATTATACCTCTGCTGAAGAAGAAGGAGTTTTTTTGGAAGGAACAGGTAGTTTGGTTCTGGGCAGAAAAGTATATTGTACATTATTCCCCAGAGCTGACGAAGATCTTTTTATTGAGTTTTGTGAATATTTTGAATATACACCGGTATCATTTCATGCATGCCAAACTGTGGATGGAGAAAGAAAATTCATCTATCATACCAATGTGATGATGGCACTAACAGAGAAATCGGTAATTATTTGTCTGGATGCTATTGATGATAAAAAAGAGAGAAAGAATATAATTCGCCATTTAAAAGAAGATGGAAAAGAAATCATCACCATTACCGAAGATCAGGTGAATCACTTTGTTGGAAATATGTTACAGATTCTTGGAAAGAATGAAAAACGATATATTGTAATGAGTACAACAGCTTATCAGTGTTTAACACAAGATCAGATCCAAAAAATTGAATTGGAATCTGAAATATTATTTTCTGATGTAGCAACCATTGAAACCGTTGGAGGGGGGAGTGTTAGGTGCATGATGGGGGAAGCTCTATAAATCCCCCGAAGGGGGACTTTAATATGTCATTCCCGCGAAAGCGGGAATCTTCTTGATAATTGTTTATCCTGAACTTGATTCAGGATCTTTAAAGAATAACAATAAATATTTCAGGTGATAAAGTGTTATTGGATCAAGATTCCCATCCAGCTAAAGTCACCCATAGCCACCATGCAGCATAAGCTTTTTGGTTACAATTTAGTGCTTGACTGTGAGCACAGGAGCAGTTGTACCAATCTTTATTTTTAGAATGAGAATTTTGCCATTCAACAGCCCAGTTACCATCTCTTGATCCATTATTATCAGTGTCATAGTCATTATTATCATTAGGCCTTTTATCTCCAAAATAGGTGCTATCAGGATTATAAGTTTCAATATCAGCAAAGTCAAATAATATTTTATTATTATTCTTGCAGTAGTTTCTGATCTGCTCATTACGGATATGTAAATTACCTTTTAAACCACTACCGTCAAGATGCCCTGTCATATAAACAAAACAGACATTTGGATATTCATTTTCCAGTTTGTTCATTTCATTGAGGTATTTTTGAATTCCGTTTTTTGTATTATCAGAAACTCCTCCACACCAGGACCAGAGTATAACATTCACATCGGAGTTTTGAGGATTATTTAAATATTTACGTGTTTTTGTGGCCCAGGATAAATCTCCATTATGACCAAGATCTCCATCTGCAAACCTGTCATCAATATCCAGATAGCCTTGTTTAGGTCCATCATGCCATGCGAAAAGTCCGGTGTTTCCCATAAATTGATCTAATTTACTCATTCCGGTCATCAACTGACTACCATGGGAAGTATGAGCATAAGCAACATGAAGCTTTTCTTTTGCAGATAATATGGCACTTTCCGGAATTTGATTGATAGTGGTGGTGTTATGATCAATTAATATTGCTTTATCTTGATTTTTTATAGGAGTATTATCAATAATAGGAGAGTTATCTTCACAGGAAAGCAAAGGAAGAATGATGACGAATAAAACTAATAAAATTGTTTTCATGGTCTTTAGCTTAAATATAATAAAAATACAAAATTCTATTTTAAAACATATTATATTTGATAATTTAAAAATATTTATAGATTAAATGCGTTTATAGATTTAACTAAAAAATAAAATAAATTGTAGCTTACGCTAAGCTTAAATAAGGTAAGTGCTTATATATTAATAATAAATATTAGTATGATTAAGAATCCCAAAAATAATTTTAATCTGATTATTTTATCAGCATTGATAGATAATATTCTTAGATTTAAGAGAAACAATGCATTTTGTATCAATGAAAAATTTTATTCTTATAAGCAATTTGGTGAAAATATATCAAAAATAAGAGAGCGAATCAAAGAGACAAAAAACGAAGATATTTATTTTGGATTGGTCGCAAATGATGATATTGAAACATACGCTTCAATTTTTGCATTATGGTTGGAAGGGAAAGCTTATGTGCCTTTGCACCCTAAGCAACCAAAAGAAAGAAATGTTGAGATCGTTAATCAGGTAGAAGTTTCTCATATTTTGGATTCAGGTAATAGTACTGATTATATAGAATATTCAGTTGTCTTAACTAGTAAACTTGTTTATAGACAAGATTTTTTAGAGATAAACCCTAAGATTAATGAAGAAACACTGTTATACATTTTATTTACTTCGGGGAGTACAGGAAAACCAAAAGGAGTGATGATCAGCAGGAAGAATGTCGGAGCTTTTATGGAGTCATTTTGGGAAACAGGGATTAATATTGATGAGAACGACAGATGCCTGCAAACTTTTGATCTTACTTTTGATGTTTCTGTACAGTCTTTTTTAACGCCACTAACCTGCGGTGCCTGTGTCTATACTGTTCCGCATGAAGAGATTAAATATAGTTATGTGTTTGGTTTGCTTGAAGATCACGATTTAACATTTGGAGCAATGGCTCCTTCCATGCTTCGGTTTTTAAAGCCTTATTTTGAGGAGATCGATCTGCCAAAAATGAAAGCATGTATTGTTACAGCAGAGGCGTCACCTCTTGAATTGATTGAAGAATGGCAAAACTGTATTCCCAATGCACAGATATATGATTTTTATGGACCAACAGAGGCTACAATTTATTGTACCTATTATAAAGTTGAAAAAGTTAAACCAAATAAATCCCTAAACGGAATGCTTTCTATTGGTAAAGCCCTTAAAAATGTGCATGCAATTATTATAGATGAAGATGAAAACATTGTTTCAGATAGAGAAAAAGGGGAGTTATGTGTTTCTGGAAATCAGATTACTTTTGGTTACTGGAATAATAGGAAAAAAAATAAGGAAGCTTTTTTCTACAAAGAAATAAACGGAAAAGAAGTTCGGTTCTACCACACCGGAGATCTTTGCTTTAGAGAGGATGGTGGGAACCTGATGCTTTTTGGAAGAAAAGATTCACAAGTTAAAATTCAGGGATATAGGGTTGAACTTGGAGAAATTGAATATCTTGCCAGAGAGTTTCTTAAAGGTCAGGAGGTTGTTGTTTTGCCATTTGAAAATTCTACGAATAATACAGAATTGGCAATATTTATTGAAACTGATAAAATAGATGAAAAAGAACTGGATGCATATTTAAAATCAAAATTACCTTCTTATATGATTCCAACCAAAAAGATTTTGAAAATACCGTTTCCAGTAAATTCGAGTGATAAGGTGGATAAAAAGAAATTAAAAGAATTATTGTAATGAAGGATGAATCTGATTTTATTATTAGGAATGTTTCATTTGCAGATATCGATATTATTATTGAAGCAATTATAGCAGCAGAGAAAAGTGGTTCTGATGTATTAAGCTATGTGGCTATTTTTGGTTTAACTGAAGAGCAGACAAAAGAATATTTAAAGGAAATGCTGGAAGAAGAGATAGATGGGTGTGAACTTTCACTTTCAAGCTATTTGATTGCTGAATCCAATAATGAACCTGCTGCTGTAATGGGTGCCTGGATAGAAGGTGAAGAGGATGTGCCTTCATCGACAATCAAAGGAAATCTTTTGAGTTATTTTTTACCCAGAGAATCAATGATAAAAGCTATTGAAAAAAGTCCTGTGATATCTGAGATGGCAATAGAATATATTAGTAACACTTTATGTATTGGTATCGTATACGTTAAAGAAAAATTTCGAAGAAAAGGACTTGTTTTAAAATTATTAAATGAACACATTAATAGAGCAATGGCTGATAAAAAGGATTTAGATATTTTTATTCAGGTTTTTGGTAATAATATTGCAGCTATAAATGCTTATAAAAAGTTAGGGTTTAAAGAATGGAAAGTTGTACGGTCAGATAATAAACAGGTAATGAAATATTTACCTTCAAATATAAAATATTTTTTAAAGAAAAACATTAAAGGCAATTCATAATGGATAGAAAAGAAATAATCGAGAAATTAACACCTGTTTTCAGAAACATATTGAATAACCAATCTCTTTTAATAACGGATGAACTTACAGCCAATGATGTTGATAGCTGGGATTCATTATCACACATGTTATTGATTACGGAGATTGAAAATGCTTTTTCAATAAAATTTAAATTAAGAGAATTAAATAAAATGAAAAATATAGGAGCTTTGGTTGAAATTATTCAATCTAAAATCTAATATTTATTTAGATGGTATTTACATCGCTGAACTTTTTACTGTTCTTTCCGACAGTACTCATTATTTATTACATATTGCCTCTAAGGTTTCGGTGGCAATTTTTATTGATTGTCAGTATTTTTTTCTATGTTAATATGAAACCTGTTTTTATTATTTTACTTGGTTTCGTTTCTACAATTACATACTTTTTTGCGTTGTTAATTGGAAAAGAAGAGATAGAGAGTAAAAGGGAAAAGCTGTTGTATCAGGGAATATTCCTTGTATTATTACCTTTACTCTTTTTTAAATATTACGAATTAATAAATGATGGTATATTTTCTATCATAGAAAAATTAGGGATAGGGTTAGAATTTCCTGAAATTACCATGTTGTTACCAATCGGTATTTCATTCTATACTTTTATGGCAATTGGCTATTTGATAGATGTTTATAATGAAGAATTTTCCGCAGAGAAAAATTTTGGATTGGTCATGTTGTTTTTATCTTTTTTCCCTTTGGTTCTATCTGGGCCAATTGAACGGGCGCCAAGTATGATTCCTCAGTTTAAAACTAACTTGAGATTTAATTATAAGATGGCCGTGAACGGTTTTCAGATGATGTTATGGGGTTATTTTATGAAACTGGTCATTGCTGATTGTTTAGCTTTATACGTACAGCCTGTCTTTAGTCAGGTTGAAAACTTTTCAGGAAAGACTTTGTTTTTGGCAACTTTGTTATATCCTATTCAGGTTTACGGCGATCTGGGAGGATATTCACTCATAGCTATTGGAACAGCCAGTATTATGGGTATTAAGGTCAGAGATAATTTTAAAAGGCCATTTTTTGCAACCTCGATGTCTGAATTTTGGCGGCGTTGGCATATGTCTTTGATTACCTGGATTACAGATTATCTTTATACACCTTTATCTTTTACATTTAGAAAATATAAGGTATGGGGAATTGTCTTGGCATTGATGATCACTTTTATAATTGCTGGTGCATGGCATGGTGCAGCTTTTACTTTTATCTTTTGGGGGTTTATACAGGGGGGTGTATTGAGTTTAGAAGCTTGGACAAAAAGACGAAAAATAACAATCGAACAAAAATATAAACTGGATGAAAGGATATTGTATACCATCTTTGGGATTATTATGACTTATTTTCTCTTTTCTTTTTCATTGCTGTTTGGGGGAGCAACAGGTTCCTTATCGGAATCATTCATTGTTATTAAAAAGATATTTTCAGATTCCTCTACGCTGTTTATAAATAAAACGGTATTACTTTATGCTTCCATAGGTCTTTCAATGTTATTTTTATCAGAGTTTAGAGATGAATTTTTCCCGGATAAATTACTTCTTTTTAGGAACAGAAATGTTGTTGTTAGATGGATATCCTATTTCTTTGTTTTGGTAATAATTGCCTTAGCGGGCGTTTTTGAAGGAAGTGAGTTTATATATTTTAAATTTTAGGAATATTATAATGAAGAGATTATTAAAGAAAATATTACTTTTTTCAATAGTTTTTGTAGGATTTACTTTAATATTAAACGTGTTTAATATTAAAGTAATCGAGAATACAGTATTTAAGATAGATGATGATGTTAATAAATTAATTTTGGGCAGTTCAAGGTCTCAATGTGCTATTGATGATAATATTTTAAAGAATACGTTGAATATGTCTTCCGCTGCAGACTCTAATTTTTATAGTTATTTAAAACTTAACAATATCCTTGATAATAATCCACAGATTGATACTGTCTTTATTTCAGTTTCACCTAGGAGTATTTCTGAATTTCTTGAAAAGAGATGGCTGTTTAATAAAAGCCATTTTTCTGCTAGAATTGGTAATTATTATTATCTAATGAATAAGAATGATTTTCAAATGCTGTGGAATCATTTTGGATTGGATTTTTTCAAGATTGGAATACCCAATATCATTGTTAGAAGTTTTAAGAATTTTAAAGAAATTCTAATTGGAGATATAAAAGGTGTTTATGGTGGTTATGAAGCTTTGCATAGAGATAAGTTAGAAGAAGCATTAGCCCGGTTGAAAACAGATATATCTGAAGAATCAGAATTAATAGAATCAAGGACAGAAATTTATTATCTTGAGAGAATGGTAA
>VAPK010400934.1_pt1 | contig 10425 bp, 9 predicted proteins | sample 3395031 | NCBI WGS metagenome assembly VAPK01 (sample SAMN08290443, study PRJNA428436) | hydrothermal vent metagenome | isolation source: Deep-sea hydrothermal vent chimney 1 | place: Pacific Ocean: Juan De Fuca Ridge
GACGATGAGGCCGCGCTGTCCCTTTCCGATGGGGGAAACCAGTTCAATAATGCGTGCGGTGAGATCTTCAGTGCTGCCGTTACCGACTTCCATCTGTAGTCGTTTTCTAGCAAATAGTGGGATCAGGTTTTCGAAAAGGACTTTATTTTTTGCGTTTTCAGGGCTCTCAAAGTTAATTTCGTTGACTTTAAGTAATGCAAAATACCGCTCACCTTCTTTGGGGGGGCGGATTTTGCCCGCGACCGTGTCACCGGTTCGTAGGCTAAATCGTCGAATTTGGCTCGGTGATACGTAGATGTCGTCAGGTCCGGCCAGGTAAGAGCTATCTGATGATCGCAAAAAGCCAAAGCCATCTTGAAGGATTTCTAATACGCCATCACCAGAAATATCTTCACCTTTTTTGGCATGCGCTTTCAGGATAGCAAAAATGATATCTTGTTTACGGGAACGTGCCATACCTTCGATGTTCATTTCTTGGGCAATTTCAAGGACTTCAGCCGCAGATTTTGTCTTTAGTTCTGTTAGATTCATAAGGTTTTACTTTTGATTAGAGAATTGACGAAGAGTGATTTTTAAAACTGGCTTTTTGAAGAATTAGGATAAGCGCTAACGAACCAGGTACCGCAGAGTTTCAATGCGCTCTAAGCTTTATTGGGTATATAAAAACAGGTTAACTATGTGATCAAAAACATTGATGTTGTTATTTTTCCATGCAAATAATATTTCGGGTATTACAGCTAAGTCTATAAATTGCTATCAATGAAAGCGGTTAACTGTGACTTGGATACTGCGCCTACTTTGGTAGCTTCTACATTGCCATTTTTAAATAACATTAATGTAGGGATACCACGGATACCATATTTAGGCGGAGTTGTTGGATTATCGTCAATATTAAGTTTTGCGACTTTTATTTTTCCTTCGTATTCACTGGAAATTTCGTCGAGGATGGGGGCGATCATTTTGCAGGGGCCACACCAGTCAGCCCAATAGTCTACCAGTACAGGTCCTTCAGCATTAAGTACTTCATCTTCAAATGTATCATCGGTAAGGTAGACAATTCTGTCACTCACGTTTTATGCCTCCAAGTTTCAGTGTGAGTCGATTAAGATATGCGCAAGTTGTGCGTATACTTTCAAACTATACAATATAGAGCTAGTCAAATATTATGCCAGCTAAATGACGTCAAGACGGGTTTCGTTACTGACGACCAGATGATCAGTCATTAGCGGGTAATTAATAAAGAGTATGTAGTGAATTTACATGCAAGTTCAATAAAACGCAAATCTTTATGATGATCTTTCCGCATTAATATTATTGTGGCGCTAAAACAGTGTATTTTTCAAGTTTTCAATTGGAAAATACACATAGGGTACAAGTCGTACGATTATTGATCGAAAATCTAGTAGAGATTTTAGGTAGCAAGGTGCCCATTGCTTGTTGTGTTAGTTAGCGGTTGGGTTTACTGTGAGAGCCGTTGCTTCACTCGCCAATGCCTCATGACTAAAATTTTTTCACCTCCTTTGCGATCTGCACATACTGGACAGCTTAAGTGTGCGAGCAGCAGGCTTTTGGGTTTTCTTCCGAGATCAATCAGTTGTGTTTGTTGTGCCCGCACGGTCGTGTGAATTGTTCCCATCGTACCATAATGTAATGTTGCATGGATATGGTACGGTGAGGGTAAAAACTGGATATGATGAGAGGGTGAGTCTGCTGCCTTGAGCAAACGTAACATGTAACCCTTAAACAGGCTGGTTTTGGTCATCGCAAAATTAGGCCATAATTCTTCTACGCCGAGTGCATTGATACTATGCGTTTGCTTGGCAACGGCAAGGTCATAGGCGAATGGCATAAAAAAAAAGCATGACATAGGGAGGCGATGAACGCAGTATCCACCGAGGTCTATTGCCGTATCAGACCAATCGGGATAGATGTCAGGACAAAGGCATTGCTCTGCTGTCGTTTCATTCATGGTGTTTTTTTGATTTTTCGGTACGTTAAAAAAACGTTAGCGAAAAAGATCCAAAATCCCATGCCCATGATGTTGGCAGCGATAGCAATGGTGGGTGTGTAATACTGGTGAACTTCTTCCATCTGCTCTGGAGCGGTTAATAGCAAGTGACCTTCCCAAAAGCCGAAAACAAGCAATGTGGTATAAAAGCAGGCAAGCCCAATGGTGGTCCACCAATAGGAATGTTCTAATAGCTTATAGGAATATAATCTTTGTCCAGATATGCGGGGAAGCAAGTAATAGGCGGCAGACATGAGAAATATAACAACCCCGCCGATTACATTAATATGCGCATGGGCAAGCGGATCGATCATATGCCCAGGGCCGCCATATGGACTGCCAATGGAATCTAGGTAGGCTCGAATAGGTTTGATGACTTGTAATACGCCATGTATCGTGCCGATAAAGAAAAAACCGGCAGAGGTCACAATGAATTTTAGGAGGCGTTTTTCTTCGTTTTGATACTCCAACATACTAAATGCACTCTCAAGATTGGTATTTTAAGATAAATTGGACTTGATTTGCCAAATGATTCGCTTCTGTCTGGTGACGCTTGTTGCTCTAAATGCCTGATCGTCATCGTTGAATTGCTAAGCATGTTACCGCAGGCAGGGGGAATAGGGCAAGATCAGCTAAGGGAAGCCATGAGGTTTCAATGCTTTGTCGCTTTACATAAATCATATTGCTTGAGGCGCGGTTGATTTTCGCTTATAATTCCGGCCATTTTGTTAATTATGGCATTTTAGGGGAATACTGATGAAATCCGAGATTCACCCAAATTATAGTGAAATTTCAGTCACTTGTAGTTGTGGAAATGCGTTTCAAACGCGCTCTACGTTGGATAAAGAGCTGCATATTGATGTCTGTTCTGAATGCCACCCTTTTTACACAGGCAAACAAAAAATTCTTGATACAGCGGGTCGGGTTGACAAATTCCGTCAAAAGTACGGCATTAAATAGCTGATTTTTAACGTATTTCGTTGGCTGTTGAACACGAAATATGTTCAGATTATTAGTCAAGGCATTGTGCGTCTTTGCAATGTAGGACTGGCTGTTATTTCTTTCTTTGGCTTTGCGAATGCAAGCGAATGTCCAGCGGATCGAATCGATGAGCGTGTCACTGTTCGGTATGTTGTTGACGGTGACACTTTATGGCTTAATGATGGCCGAAAAGTGCGCATGGCGGGTGTAAATGCACCGGAAACAGCCCATCACTCTCAGCCTGCTGAGCCATTTGCAAGTAAATCACTTCGTGCTTTAAAGCGGTTTTTAAAAAACTCACCAACAATAAGTTTACGGTTTGAGCGGGTTCGCAAGGATCGTTATCAACGCTTGTTAGCGCATGTGTTTACCGAAAGCGGTATGAATGTGCAAGCTTTTCTTCTTCAGAGAGGATTAGCTGCGCAAATTACCATACCGCCTAATACCTGGCAGGCGGAATGTTATGCAACGCTGGAAAGGAAAGCGATATCGAAGCGATTGAATATGTGGTCTCACCCACGGTTTATGCCGTGGGAGGTGAGTGACATCAAGCTTCCTCTCCATGGTTTTTACCGTATCTCTGGTGTTATCAGTGCGGTTAGTCACAGCCGATCATCCATTTGGTTGCAGCTCACCAATCAATTTTCTTTACGTATCATGCGCAAAGACTTACCGTATTTTCATCCGGTTGATATCAATAAGCTGAAAAATAAGCGAGTCATCGCAAAAGGGTGGTTATTCCCTTATAAGAAGAGATCGAATATGTTGGTTAGGCATTTCCGATCCTTGGACGTGATCAATTGAGCTTAACAAGCGGTTTGCTTTAGGGTGATTCTTCATCGGTTTGTACACGAGTTTAGTGTTTATTTCAGTATTTAACGAATACGCTAGGGATGATTTTTATGTCAGATTTTAAAGAGCAGGCGCTTGAATATCACGCCGGTGATACGCCGGGTAAGTTAGCTATTCAATTGACTAAGCCTTGTGTAACACAGCTTGACTTGTCATTGGCTTATACGCCAGGTGTGGCTGAACCGGTGCGTGCCATTGCCACTGATGAGACGGCGGCGTATCGTTATACGGCGAAAGGAAATTTGGTTGGTGTTATTACCGATGGTAGCGCTGTGTTAGGGTTAGGTAACGTAGGTGCGCTTGCTAGCAAGCCTGTGATGGAAGGCAAAGCGGTCTTGTTTAAGTGTTTTGCGAATATTGACGTGTTTGATATTGAGATTGATGCGCAGTCGACAGCATCATTTATTGAGGCAGTGGCGGCCATTGCTCCGACCTTTGGTGGCATCAATCTGGAAGATATTGCAGCCCCACAATGTTTTGAAATTGAAAGTATTCTGCAGCAACGTTTGAATATCCCAGTATTTCATGATGATCAGCATGGCACCGCGATTATTATTGCTGCCGGGTTATTGAATGCCGTTGAATTACAGCAAAAGCAATTAACAGACATTAAAGTCGTGTGTCTTGGTGCGGGAGCGGCGGGTATTGCTTCCATGCGACTGTTAATTGATCTGGGAGTGAAGCCGGATAATATTTTTTTAGTGGATAGAAAAGGGGTGATTCACACGGATCGAGATGATCTAAACGAATATAAAAAAGCGCTTGCTGTGCAGACGAGTGCTCGCACTTTGGCTGATGCTGTGGATGGGGCTGATGTATTTATTGGTGTTTCTGGTCCGGATTTATTGTCTCCTGCAATGTTGAAGACGATGGCAGCTAAACCTATCGTCTTTGCGCTATCTAATCCTGATCCTGAGATCAAACCGGCCTTAGCCATGAGTGTGCGAAGTGATTTGATTATGGCGACTGGTCGGAGCGACTACCCGAATCAAGTGAATAATGTGTTGGGGTTTCCCTTTATTTTTCGGGGAGCGTTGGATGTACGGGCAACCTGTATCAATCGAGAAATGGAAATTGCGGCGACGCATGCCTTGAGTGGCTTAGCAAAAAAACCGGTCCCTCAATCAATTTTAGACGCTTACGGAGTGTCCAGTATGGAATTTGGGCCAGATTATATTATTCCAAAGCCATTGGATAAGCGATTGGTTGATTTTGTCGCATCAGCGGTGGCTAAAGCTGCCGTGGACAGCGCTGTGGCTTTAATGCCTTATCCATCTCATTATCCGAAAATTTAATTCATCAAAAAAGTTAGCTATCTTATTCTGCCAGCAATGCTTTTAATTGTTCGATTGAAGCGCGCTCTAGTGTTTGTTGGGAGCGCTTTGCGGCTTGTCTGAGATTTTTTTCTGGAAAAACCATTAGATCGATGGTTGTTTCGCCCGCGATAAAACTAAAAACAGGAATATGTATTTTTTTTGTTTCGTTAATGCTAATGAACCGGTCACTGAGATGGTGAGGAATATGGCTTTCAATGAGTTTTATATTGATTTCTTCTGCTGCTGGGGCGAACACATGAATGCTAATGGATGAATGGGCATGGGCTGTACCGTTGAGTATAGGTCCGACTAAACGAGGCGTATAGTCCTTAAAGAATTCCATTGCCTGCAAGGCGGCTTTACGCAAGCGATATATGATTGCTGAGTGTGTGTTACCGTAAAAAATACGCTGGTAAGATTGTAATGCCATTTCAATCTCTTTGTCTTTTGGTAATTTATTGAGTGGAATCGCCAGTTTTTCTGCCATTTTTCTTTTGGCGGCGGGTGTATTTTCCATATACCCCTCAGCCAGGCGACGAGCAATAAGTTGAGCCAGTGCTTCTTGGTCTCGCTGTTTGTCATTTCTGCGCATTATCATTCTTATCATTTTTGTTAGAAAATAATGATTTCATCGCCAGAGGATTCTGATGAAACGTCTGTATTATGCGAAGCCTTTGTTTCGGCGCGTTGTTTCGGCGCATCCCCAATACGGAACGTTTCAAAGATGGGGCGAGGTGTTTGGGAATTTGCTAGTAATCCGGTCTTGGGGTCAATTCTGACAGTGACCATGCCGGGTGGTTTGGTAAACGGCGTTTCCGGAGTATTTTGCAAGGCGGTTCGCATATAACGAATCCACATGGGCAGTGCTGCTCGGGCACCAGACTCTCTGTCACCCAGTGGCCTTGGATTATCAAATCCAACCCAGGCCGTGGTGGTAATGTCTCCATTAAAGCCAGAGAACCAGGCATCGTGTTGGTCATTGGTTGTCCCCGTTTTACCTGCAATGTCTCCTCTGTTGAGAGCTTTGGCTCGTCGCCCTGTGCCGTACTTGATAATATCGCGCATCATTGACGTCATTATGTATACATTTCTTTCCTCTACGACCCGTTTGGCGATATTAAGAGCGGGTTGATGCGGATTTTTACCCGTCAAATTGGCTTGTTGTAATAAGCTAATGCCGTCATCGAACGAGGGGCAGTCTTTGCAGGCGGTACTTGGTGTGGCACGCATAATGACTTCCTGGTCCGCATTTTCAATGCGTGAAATAATATAGGGGGTGACAAAATATCCGCCGTTGGAAAAGATGGCATAACCGCGTGCAATTTCCAGAGGGCTAAGGGTGGCGCTACCTAATGCCAGTGACAAATTGCGAGGTAGTTTGTCCGCGTTAAAACCAAATCGCTTCACATAATTGATGGCATAATCAACACCAATGCTGCGCAGTAGTCTTATGGATACTAAATTGCGAGAGTTGACTAATGCTTTTCGTAACCGGGTAGGACCGAAAAATTTACCGCTGTAATTTTCAGGGCGCCAGGTATCTTCTAGGCTGCGGTCACTAAATACAACGGGAGCGTCATTGATCAATGTTGATGCGGTATAACCTTTGTCGATTGCTGAGGAATAAACAAATGGCTTGAAGTTTGAGCCGGGTTGCCGCTTGGCTTGAGTGGCGCGATTGAATTTACTTTCATTAAAGTCATATCCGCCAATGATGGCCTTTATCGCTCCATTTTTGGAGTCTAGCGACACTAAGGCGCCAGAGACTTGAGGGATTTGTACTAGCATCCAGGTTCCATCTTTATGCGCTTGTACGCGGATAATGTCACCAATACGCATTATTTCCGCTGTTGTTTTCGGTGCGGCTTTGGTGCGATTGCCATCAATGTACAGGCTGGCCCAGCTCATGCTACGCCAACAAAGCCAAATAACTTTGCCGCTTTTGCCGCTATGGAGGTAAACGGCAGCGGATTGTTCGCCAGTCTCAATGACAATGCCGGCAGGTAATAATGGGACTTTACGGATATTTTTTAATGCGTCTAGCCATTCATCAGGCTCGGATGCTTCGAGCTCGTCAATATGACCCTCCGCACCTCGGTAACCGTGGCGTAACTCATAGTTGATCAATGCGTTACGCAGGCTGTCATTAGCTGCCATCTGTAGTCTTGAATCAATGGACGTATAGACGTTGAATCCTTTGGTATACGCTTTGCTGCCATATTGCGCGATCATTTTTTTGCGAACCATTTCGGCCGCATGGGGAGCATTTATTTCGATATTTTGTTGATGCACGAGGGCTGTCACAGGTTCTTGAGTGGTGTTTTGGTAAGTTTGCGCACTGATGAAGTTAAGTTCAAACATACGTCTTAGCACATAATTGCGACGTAGTAATGCACGCTTTGGATTTACAATGGGATTAAACTTAGAGGGGGCTTTAGGTAGGCCGGCGATCATTGCATACTGGGCGAGATTTAGTTTGTCAATATTTTGGCCATAATATACTTTGGCGGCAGCACCTACGCCATAGGCGCGATTTCCTAAATATATTTTATTGAGATAGAGTTCAAGAATTTCATTTTTACTTAGAAATTGCTCTATTTTTAGTGCCAGTAATATCTCGTTAAACTTCCGTAGGAATGTTTTTTCACTGCTCAAAAAGAAATTACGAGCAACTTGCATGGTGATTGTGCTGCCACCTTGGGCTTTTTTGCCGGTAGTGATCAATAAAGCTGCAGCGCGTAAAATACCTTGGTAGTCAACGCCTGGATGCTGGTAAAAACGATCATCTTCTGACGCGAGAATGGCTTTCACCAAAACATCGGGAATTCTTTCAAAGGTTAATGGATAGCGGCGTTTCTCACCAAATTCACTGATTAATTTATTGTCGGCCGAATAAACTCTTAAAGGGACTTGAAACTTTATTTCTCGTAAGCTCTCGATGGACGGTAGTTTAGGCGAGAGATAATAATATAAGCCTGCAGCGACCAAAATACCACTTAACATCGCGCCTGCTCCGATAAAAAAAAGCCATTTTAATGCAAAAAATAAGGGATTATGCTTGGTTGTGCTAGTCGTTTTCATGAAATAAAATCTAAAAATAGGTTTGACAGAGTGTGAATTGTATCGGCAAAGATTACTGTTTGCGAACTCAAAATAAAGTGATTTCCTGTGTATTTTATGGCTGAGTTAATGTGATGAATGTCTAGGTATTACTGAATCCATCAACTTTCTCTGCTTATGTTATTGACTTTTAATGTATTTCAGATCACTAAAAATAAGCCCAGTTCAATGGGTGAGCAGGTTTTCTCCAGGGAATGATTGATGTTTTTAACAATAAGTTTAAAGTTTTGAGCATCACGGTAATATTATAACGCTCATACGCTGATAGTCTAATTATAGTTTTTCAGACAATGTAGTTGTTTTATTGCCCATGTGATCAGCACGGAGGTAGATAGAATCAATCAATATCCATTGTGTATTGCATTCAATTTTTAGTTGTAAGTAATCTAAATGGCAAAGTGATGCGGTCAAGTAAATCAATAAAGATTGTGTTCTTAGCGACATTGGGTAGCTTGGCGATTGAAAATCGTGTAGAGAATTAATTTCACCGGGATTTTTCTGAAAAAAATAATGCTGGTTATTTTGCCAGTTAAAAAAATTCCTGAGGAATCAAGGATCAAGCGAGATCAAATGATAGGCTTCTCAATGTTGGTTCCAACAACATAAAATAAGCCATGTTGAGTATCAAGTTTGCCCGAGCTTATGATCGTTGTTGCAGAGGGTGACTGTGATGATAATGCTAAAAAGATATCTGGTATCAATTCTGCTAGTGTGTTGGCACTATCTGTTAAATAATTCTTGAGGAGCGCCGACAAATATTTTGGCTAAGCGCAAGCAAATTCAGTTTTGAAAAGCGCTAAGACTATTTTGGGCTGTGGCCGATAGTAATTTCATGAGTAGCATTTTATATCACGAAGGAAAAGTTGAGCGTGGCATTGACGGGATTTTTTATAAAGAAAAACAAGACGCTACTAGGGTTGGATATTAGTTCTTCTGCCGTAAAGTTACTTGAGCTTAGTGAGCATGAGCAACGGTTTCGGGTAGAGAGTTATGCTGTTGAACCGCTACCAGCCAATTCTGTTGTAGAAAAAATTATCACTGACGTGGAATCGGTGGGTGAAACGATTCGCCGAGCTGTTCGTCGTTCGGGCACAAAATTAAAAGACGTTGCTGCTGCGGTGGCAGGTTCGGCGGTGATTACAAAAACCATCTCCATGCCGGCGGCCTTGACTGAAGAGGAACTTGCCAGTCAAATTGAATTAGAAGCGGATCAATATATCCCTTATCCACTGGAAGAAGTGGCATTGGATTTTGAAGAGTTTGGAGAGACTGAGGGGCAGCCGGATATGGTTGACGTTTTGTTGGCGGCTTGTCGAAGTGAGACGGTAGAGTCTCGTGTCTCGGCTGTTGAACTTGGTGGTTTGCATACCAAAATTATGGATGTCGAAGCATTTGCTTTAGAAAGTGCGTTTGTACTGATTGCTGCTCAACTTCCTGATGCGGGTTTTGATAAAACCATTGCTGTGGTTGATATTGGTGCAACCATGACAACACTGAACGTTTTGCAAGACCAGCGTATTATTTATACCCGAGAGCAGGTATTTGGCGGCCGTCAGCTAACGGAAGAAATACAGCGACGCTATGGTTTGTCTTATGAAGAAGCAGGCATGGCGAAACGAAAAGGAGGATTGCCTGATAATTATAATATGGAAGTTTTGGAGCCTTTTAAAGAGGCAATGGCACAACAAGTCAGCCGATCGTTACAGTTTTTCTTTTCATCAAGCCAGTACAATACGGTGGATCATTTAGTTTTAGCCGGTGGCTGTGCTGCTATTTCTGGTTCGGATGAGTTGATTGAGGAAAGGGTGGGAGTTTCGACAACGATTGCTAACCCTTTTTCATCAATGACATTGTCCCCCAAGATAAATGCTCAAACATTGAGTGATGATGCCTCAGCATTATTGATTGCCTGTGGTTTGGCGTTACGGAGTTTTGATTAATGGCAAGGATTAATTTATTACCCTGGCGGGATACGCGGCGAAAAGAACGAGAGCGTCGTTTTTATATTTCTGCTGTACTCTCTGCGGCGGCGATGGTAGGCATTATTGTCTATGGTCATATGTTTATGGAAGGGCGTATGAATGATCAGCGTGATCGCAATAAGTTCTTAGAGGAGCAGATTGTGAACGTTGATAAAGAAATTGCTGC
>VAPK010200565.1_pt1 | contig 10422 bp, 13 predicted proteins | sample 3395031 | NCBI WGS metagenome assembly VAPK01 (sample SAMN08290443, study PRJNA428436) | hydrothermal vent metagenome | isolation source: Deep-sea hydrothermal vent chimney 1 | place: Pacific Ocean: Juan De Fuca Ridge
GTGTCGAGTGCAGCCGTTTTTACGCTGGTGCCGGTGATTTCAGCCGGGTTTGGCTGGATTTTGATGCGCCAGATCATGACGGCGCGAATGGCGCTGGCGCTGATGATTGGCGGGATTGGCGCGGTCTGGGTGATCTTTCGCGCTGATCTGGGTGAGGTTCTGGCGTTTCGCATTGGGCGCGGAGAGGCGATATTTTTCTGGGGGGTGGTGGCGCATGGGATTTACACGCCACTGGCGCGGTTCTTGAACCGGGGCGAAAACCCGCTGGCGTTTACTTTTGGCATGGTTGTGGCCGGGTTTTTGGTGCTGATGGCTTACGGCTGGTCGGATATCCGGGCAACGGATTGGGCCGGTTTGGCGCCGCTGGTTTGGGTGACGATATTATATACATCAATCATTGCCGGCTCGACGACGTTCTTTCTGGTGCAATATGCGACACTGCGCCTGCCTGCGGCCAAGGTGATGGCCTATACCTATCTGACGCCAAGCTGGGTAATCCTGTGGGAAATCGCGCTGGGGCACGGTGCGCCGCGCGGATTGATACTGGGCGGGGTGGTTTTGACGGTGGTGGCGTTGTTGGTGTTGCTGCGTGACGAGACCTGAAGGCGACGCCTGTCGGCGTCATTATATGAGCCCGTTCCGGGCGATTTTGCGCTCCGCGCGGGGAGTATTTTTGAACAGAAGAAGGCGGGACTATTTAAGCAGCATTTCTGCGCGCCGGAGGTCTTTTTCACGTCCGAATAATTGAAGTATGGTGATGAGTTCCTGTCGAGAAGGTACGTAAAGTTTTTGCCCTGCTATGGGGAACATTTGGCGCGTTTTTGGGGTTAGGGCAAGCCAGTGGCCATTGCTTTGAAATTCCAACCCGGCCATTATTTCTACCGGGAAGGGTCCGAAGTCGGGTTTGAGCAGGTAAACTGAGCGAAATCTGTTCGAGCGCTGATCCGCCATGTTTTTGCATTGCAATGAGCTGGAAAGGGTTTTGGCGTCGTTGGGAGAAACCAGAATATCAATATCTCTGATCGTTCCGGGATCGACGCCGTGTAGCACCACCGCCGCGCTGCCTATGATCCACCATGGATCGTTGAGCGGGTAAAGCTGGACTGCGCAAGATTGCAGGGTTGCCAGGATGTTATTGTTTGGTCCCATCCAGCTCACTTTCCAAAAACCTTTCCAGCCCGTCCATGTCCAAAGGCTCAAACTGACCGAAACCCTGCATCCAGACCGATGTTTCTTTCATCGCGCCGGGTTCCAGTTTACACCATTTCACCCGGCCGCGTTTTTCTTGCGAAATCAACCCGGCGCGGGTCAGGACAGCGAGGTGTTTGGAAATCGCTGCCAGTGACATTTCAAACGGCTCGGCCACGTCGGTTACCGCCATGTCGTCTTCCAGCAGCATCGCCAGAATGGCGCGCCGGGTTGGGTCGGACAGGGCGGCGAATGTTGTGTCCAGTGGGTTGCTCATGGCCGGGGGTAAAGCAATTGGCAGAACAATCGTCAACCAGATGGTTAAATAACGCCTCGGTCGGTTATAACGCTGCAGCGGCACTCTGCTTTGGTCTTTCTGCTTCTTCAGTTCTTAAATATTCAATAAAAACAAATAGATACAGAGGTAATTCTATCCGTTCAGAATGCTTGACTCTGCACCACCCCGTTCCTAGTGTCCGCCCGACTATCTGAGAGACCCTGTTATGGTTGATGAAGCCGACAAAGACCGGCTTGAAAAGCTGGATAAACGGATCAGAGAGCTGAAGGGCGCTGATAAGCCGGTCTCGAAGATGGAAGATGCCCATTCTCAGGCACATCTTGCCTGGCGGATGGTTATCGAACTGGTGGCGGGGATTGTCATTGGTTTTGGCATTGGATACGGGCTCGATACGGTGTTTGACACCATGCCCATTTTTCTGGTGCTGTTTGTATTGCTGGGCTTTGCGGCCGGGGTGCGGGTTATGATGCGCTCGGTCAAAGAGATACAGGATGACGCCGCGGCGGATGCCGGGCAGAACGAGGGGAAGTAGACGTGGCAAAAGACGTTACAGAGGGGCCAAGTGGCCTGCAGATCCACCCGATGGAACAATTTGTTGTAAAGCCGCTGTTTGGTGGTGAGCAAATCAATTTCTACACCCCGACCAACGTGACATTGTGGATGGCTCTGGCCGTTCTTTGCGTCATTGCATTACTGGTGCTTGGCACCCGCGGACGCGCGATTGTTCCCAGCCGGGTGCAGTCAGTCGCCGAGATGATGTACGGTTTCGTGTATAAGATGGTTGAGGACGTGGCCGGTAAAGACGGGCTGAAATACTTCCCATATATCATGACGCTTTTCGTGTTTATTCTGTTTGCGAACTTCCTTGGCCTTATTCCAATGAGCTTTGCAACCACCAGCCATGTCGCCGTTACCGGCGTGATGGCGATTGCGGTGTTTGTCACCGTGACGGTCATCGGTATCGTCAAAAATGGTTTCGGATTTCTTGAACTGTTCTGGATCAAAGCAGCGCCACTGGTGCTGCGGCCCATGCTGGCGCTGATTGAGATCATTTCATATTTCGTGCGCCCTGTCAGCCACTCTATCCGTCTTGCGGGTAATATGATGGCGGGTCACGCAGTTATCAAAGTATTCGCCGGCTTTGCGGGCGTTCTTGGGGTGGGTGCCATTATGCCGATCCTGGCAATCACTGCGGTCTTTGCGTTGGAAATGCTTGTTTCCTTCATTCAGGCCTATGTGTTTGCAATTCTAACCTGTGTCTACCTGAAGGATGCGCTGCATCCGTCACACTAAAGCCGGTCACGGGAAACTTAAGACAGATTTATCAGCCAATTCCAACCTTGAAGGAGATCACGATATGGAAGGCGAACTTATTCTACTGGGCAAATACATCGGTGCGGGCGTTGCTTGTACGGGTATGGGTGGTGCAGCTATTGGTGTGGGCCACGTTGTTGGTAACTACATTTCCGGCGCATTGCGTAACCCTTCGGCTGCTGGTGGCCAGTTGGCAACCATGTTCATCGGTATCGCGTTTGCAGAAGCTCTGGGGATCTTTTCGTTCCTCGTCGCGCTATTGTTGATGTTTGCGGTTTAATCTTTGAGCCGAATTTTCGACCGGGCAGGATAGCTGGTTCTATCCGCCCGGTATGAACCCGGATCAGAGAGGAGGCCACCAAGATGGCAAAAGATACAGTTGTTGCGGAAACCCAATCCGCGGAAGTCGCAGAAAAAGCTGTAGGCATGCCGCAGATCGATTTTACCAGTTTCCCGAACCAGATTTTCTGGCTCGTGATTACGCTGGTGGTGATCTACTTTGTGCTGTCGCGCATTGCATTGCCACGCATTGAATCGGTTCTGGCCGAGCGTCAGGGTGTGATCACCAACGATATTGCGGCTGCTGAAGAACTGAAGCTGAAAGCCATTGAAGCGGAAGAGATTTACAACAAGGCGCTGGCTGATGCCCGCGCCGAGGCGGGTCGAATCGTGGCCGAGGCGAAAACTGAAATTCAGGCGGATCTGGATGTGGCGATTGCTAAGGCAGACGCCGAGATTGCGGCCAAAGCGGCAGAATCGGAAGCCGCGATCGCTGACATACGCGCAAGCGCAATGGACAGTGTTAAGATCGTGGCCAAAGATACCGCGAAAGAAATAATCGCAGCTCTGGGCGGCAAGGCGGATGCCAAGTCGGTCACGGCGGCTGTAACAGCGCGGATGAAGGAGTAAGGATATGAAAAAACTAACTGTATTCCTGTCGCTGTTCGCATCGCCCGCACTGGCCGCCGAAGGGATTCCGTTCTTTTCAATGTTCAACACCAATTTTGTGGTGTGGCTGGCGTTTTTACTGTTTTTTGGAATTCTGATCTATCTGAAGGTCCCCGGTATGCTGATCGGTGTGCTGGACAAGCGGGCGGAAGGTATTCGGGATGAGTTGAACGAAGCCAAAGCGCTGCGAGAAGATGCGCAGACGATCCTGGCCTCTTATGAGCGTAAGCAAAAGGAAGTGCAGGAACAGGCGGATCGGATTATTGAGCACGCCAAGCTGGAAGCCGGTGAAGCGGCGGAACTGGCGAAGAGCGATTTGAAAGATTCGATCAAACGTCGCCTGGCGGCGGCGCAGGACCAGATTGCTTCTGCTCAGGCTTCGGCTGTGAAAGAAGTGCGTGACACAGCTATTCAGGTGGCAGTTGGTGCGGCGCAGGATGTGATTGCTGCGAATATGACCGCAACAGACGGTAGCAAACTGATTGATGATGCGATTGCCACCGTGGGAAGCAAGCTGCACTGACGCCGGGCGCTAAACTGCATTGCGAGATAAAATAAAGCCCGGCCACTGGCCGGGCTTTATCGTTATTGAAAAGGGCTTTGGACTATTGAATTGTAAAGGTCACCGTTGATCCGTCTTCCCGAACAAAGGTGGCCTGGTTCCCCGCCAGTATCACATCCTGGCATTCCTTTCCTTTGGCCACGTCAGGTAGTGTTAGGGTTCGACACCACTGACCGCCCGTAATGTTCCAGGTCCCTTCAATAACAGCGCCGTTGAGCAGAGCGCCCGACAGTTGGCCGTCGGGGTGGACAACAATGTTTCCGGTGTCGTTAATCAGAGTCTTACCGGACAGGGCCGTATCCAATGGGCTGACGCCCTGACTGACAGCGCCGTTTGCGCCCGGTTCTGTACAGGCAGCCAGCGCCAACGCTGCCGCAAATGCAATAAATGTGTATTTCATCTCCACCTCCCACTGTTTGGTATTTCAAGACTGCCAACAAGCATGGGCCTTCGTCATGACCCAAATGGGCTAAGCGGGTTGGTACGAATTGTGCTATCTGTGTGGGTATTAGAGGTGCGAATATTTGGATATTCAGCAAAAAGACATTTCAGAACTGACCACGCTGATGTTTGCCGCAGCGCTGGATAGGAACCGCTGGACGGAATTTCTTGAACGATTGCATCAAGTGAGTGGCGGCGTGAAAACGCATATTTTCGGCCACGATACCGAGGCAAATACCACGCTGGGGATTCTGTATGGAGGTTACGCACCAAATGCTGTTCGGTCGTTTGACGATTATTACAGCGGTGTGAATCCCTGGGTTGGTGGATTTGCGAGCGGCGCTACCGGAGCGGTAATGCACAGCCAGGAAATGTGCCTGATGGAGGATGTTGAGAAAACCGAATTCTACCGCGACTGGGTGCTGCCAAACGAGGATATCATCGGTGGTGGCGGGTCTGTGCTTTTCAATGATGCAGGCAGGGCGTTGTTTATCGGCGGAAATATCCGGCGCAAAGACATTGACCTGCTGGAAAATCGTTGGATGCAGCTTGTGACGGTTTTGACACCGCATTTGCAACAAGCCTTTGAAATAAACCGTGTGCTGGAAGGCAAATCTCTGGAGTTGAGGGCGCTTGAAGGTGGCAGTGCGGCGGCGGTGCTTGTTGTCAATCGTCAGCGCCGAATGTGCTTTGCCAGCGCAAATGCTGAGAATATGCTGGAAGACGGTGCGATTGTGCGGCTTGATTCGCGGCGCCGCCTGTCATTTACGGGCCACGAAAGCGCGTTGGCGTTCAAGGTTGCGCTAAAGGCGATGGCGCTGGAGGGGCTGGGCTTTTCGTCGGGGTTTAACGTCTTGGACCGGGTATCGGGTGCGCGCTATTCTTGCCGCACGGCGCTTTTGGTACCTGATGGGCTGGACCGATCACCCCTAGGGCTTGTTGGTGATACATCAGAGCCCTGCCTGCTGATAACTATCCGACCAGAGTCTGCCCCGGCCGATCTGGTGTCACGGGTGTCGCGCAACCTTGGCCTGTCGTCGCGGGAGGCGCAGGTTGCGGTGCAGTTGGCCGAAGGGCAGCGCGTGACAGATATAGCCCAACGCCACGAGGTAAGCGTGCATACAGTGCGCAATCAACTGAAGTCAGCAAAGGCAAAACTAGGCGTGCGCCGCCAGACCCAACTTGTGCGCCGGGTGCTTGAGGTGGCCGGTAGGCAATAGGTGTGGCCTTTGTACCGTCACATTAGCAAAGGGCACATCCGTTGGGCTTGACTTGTTGCCCATTCATAGGCATGTGAGCGGCAACTGATGGGCTCTGCCGCGTGAGCAGCTGTCTTGATCCGCCAAAGGTGTGATCCACATAAAAGCCCATCATTACCAATTGGTTCCCATTTCACGCGAGGGGTCCGGCGCAGGATGCGGCTTATTGGCAATTCGGCCAGCAGTCAGCAACAGGCGCAACCCTTATGCTTATCCGCCCGGCGCAAGTGTGCCCGGGTGGTAATTAATTTTGCGGGCCATATGGTCCGCTTTGAAAGGATAATCCAGATATGGATTTTGATATGTTGGGGCTTCATCCCCGCCTTGTGGCGAAACTCGCCGAGCAGGGCATAACTGAACCCACCCCTATTCAGACGCAGGCAATACCGCATGCGATGAACGGGCGTGATGTTATGGGGCTGGCGCAGACCGGTACCGGTAAGACGGCGGCCTTTGGCTTGCCGATGATAAATGCGTTGTTGAAAGTGGGTACCAAACCAGCCGCCCGGACAGTGCGCGGGCTGATACTGGCACCGACGCGCGAACTGGCAAAACAGATTGCCGACAATTTACGCGCCTATACCGGTGGCACCCACCTGAAGGTAAATCTGGTGGTTGGTGGTGCGGGGATCAATCCGCAGATCAACCGGCTGGAACGCGGCACTGACCTGCTGGTGGCGACACCTGGGCGCCTTATTGACCTGCTGGACCGGCGCGCGGTTACTTTGGGTGAAACCCAGTATCTGGTACTGGATGAGGCTGACCAGATGCTGGACATGGGGTTTATCCATGCGCTGCGTAAAATTGCGCCACTTCTGGCCGATGAACGCCAGACCATGCTGTTTTCTGCGACGATGCCGAAGCTGATGGCGGAACTGTCCAACGCCTATCTGAACGACCCGGTGCGGGTAGAAGTCTCGCCCCCCGGCAAGGTTGCCGACAAGATCAACCAGTCGCTGCATTTTGTAGCCCAGACCGAGAAAAGCCGCCTGTTGGTGGAATTGCTGGGTCAGCAAACCGGCGGGCAGGCGTTGGTATTTTCGCGCACCAAGCACGGGGCTGAGCGGCTTAAGAAACAGCTGGCGGCGGCCGGAATTGAGGCCGGGTCAATTCATGGCAACAAAAGCCAGGGCCAGCGCGAACGTGCGATCAAAGCGTTTCGTGAGGGGGCGATTGGTGTGATGGTGGCAACAGATGTGGCGGCGCGTGGAATTGATATTCCGGGCATCACCTATGTTTACAACTACGATCTGCCCAATGTACCGGAAAACTATGTTCACCGGATTGGCCGCACAGCGCGCGCCGGTAAGGCCGGGACAGCGATTGCGTTTTGTGCACCGGCAGAAATGTCGGAATTGCGCGCGGTGCAGAAGATATTGAAACACGATATTCCGGTTGTCAGTGGCTCACCTTGGGTGGGTGAAGGAACCGAAAAGAAACCGGGACGTGGGCAGGGACCGCGTGGACGGGGTAAGCCGCAGGGCAAACCGGGTGGCAACCCTAAAGGTAAGCGCCCGAACAACCGGCGCAGGCGGCGTAAAGCGGCGTGATTATTTCGGGCGCGATTGTTCGCGCCCGAATTTCTGCTTTGCGATGGCTTCGTTTTTTTCGAATTTCTGCTCACCCATCAGCGCCTGTTTGACGAAATCCAGATGGGATTCCACTGCTTCGCGAGCCGCCTTCGGGTCTCGTGCCTGGATGGTATCGTTTATCGCTCGATGTTGACCCAGAAGCGCCGCGCGGGTTGTTTTCTGGCGAAAAATGACCTGACGGTTGTAGAAAACGCCTTCTCGCAATAGCTCAAACATTGAGCGCATCATGTGCAGCATGACGACGTTATGGCTGGCCTCAATTATCGCCATGTGAAATTCGGCGTCGAGGCGGGCTTCATCGCTTGGGTCTTTTGTAGTGTGGGCAGTTTCCATCTTTTGAAAAACTGCATTGATCACCAGCAAATCAGTATCCGAGGCCAACCTTGCAGCGCGCTCGGCGGCCAGCCCTTCCAGATCGCGGCGAAAATCTATGTAGTCGAAAAGCGCCTCATCGTGGCGGGAAAACAGGGTGATCAGAGCGTCCGAAAACGCTGACCCCAGCACGTCGGCGACGTATATACCGGAACCTGCCCGGCTGGTGAGCAAGCCTCGACTTGACAGATCGGCAATTGCGCTCCGCAGGCTAGGCCGGGAAACACCCATTTTATCCGCCAGATCGCGTTCTGCAGGCAGACGTTCACCGGGGCGCAGGATACCGCGCAGGATCAGCAATTCGATCTGGCGGGTGACCGAGTGTGACAGTTTTTCGAGCTGGATTTTCTGGAACGGCATTGATGGCTTTCATTTGGCTTAAGTCAGGATAGAAAGCCCGGCCGGCAGCTACAACAAAAAAGGCCAGACGTGATGCCTGGCCTTTTTGATGTGTATTGCTGCCCTAGATCAGTTCGGGCGGATCACAATTTCAACCCGGCGGTTCTGGGCGCGGCCAGAGGCGTTCAGGTTGGAAGCAATCGGGCTGTCTTCACCCCTGCCTATGGTGCGAATACGACCACCGGCAACACCGTTGGCGATAAGTACCGCAGCCACAGCACTGGCGCGACGCGAAGAAAGATCGCGGTTATAGGCGGCTGTACCGGTATTATCAGTGTGACCAATCACGTCGACCCTGGAACCCGGGAAGCGTTGCAGGTTGTTGGCAAGTGCCACAATGTCCTGGCGCAAGGTATTTTGCAGGATTGAGCTGTCAATCGGGAACAGAATATCTTGCGGCATCCGAACAATCAGGTGGTCGCCGTTGTTGATGATCTGGACTCGGTTATTGCTGATTGAGCTTTGCAAATCAGCCGCTTGTTTGTCGAGGTTACTACCGACCGCTCCGCCAACTGCGCCACCGATTATGGCACCCGCGATGGCGGCGTTACGTCTTTCTTTGGCACTGTCGCCAGCAATAATACCGAACAATGCGCCAGTGGCGGCCCCAATTCCAATACCTTCATTGGTACGGGTTCTTGAATCACCAGTATTTGTGTTAATGTCAGTACAGGCCGTTACGGCCAGTAGCGCCGCAGTGGCAAGCGAAGAAGTTCTTAAAATTTTCATATCGTGCCTCAGTATGTTAGCCCAGCTTGAACTATGCTTTACGCGTGGATTGCTTCCACTTCAAAAGCTAATTGGCATCTATAGGCGGAATTCCGCAAGTGCAATCACGGGGATGTGTTTTATTTCGCGTCCGCGCGGGCACTTTCCCATGCCAACATGGCGCGTTTTACCGGCAGGCCCCAGTGATAGCCCCCCAGGCCGCCGGATTTGCGGATCGCGCGGTGGCAGGGGATAAGCCAGCTGACCGGGTTTTTGCCAACGGCCGTGCCAACAGCGCGCACAGCGCGGGGATTGCCGATGGCGTCGGCAATCTCGGAATAGGTGGTGACATGACCCGAAGGGATGCGCAGCAGGGCTTCCCACACCTTAACCTGAAAGGGGGCGCCGATCAGGTGCAGGTTGGTATTGCCGGATTGACCAAAAGCGGCCCTGACCCAAGGTTCTATATGGCCGGAGTTTTCCAAAAATTTGGCATTGGGCCAGCGTGAGGTCAGGTCTGCATAGGCGTGCTCGTCGTCAGTTTCTTCAACAAACGCCATCCCGCACAAGCCCTTTTCGGTTCCCATTGCCAGTACCCGGCCAAATGGGCTTTCAAACCAGCCGTAATTGATCTGTAGACCGGCGCCCTTGCGGGCGTAATCTCCGGGGCTCATGGCTTCCCATTTAACGAACAGATCGTGCAGGCGGCCAGTGCCCGACAGGCCCAGTTCATGGGCGGTTTGCAGGGTGGTGAAACGGCTGGATAATAGCGAACGCGCGTGCCCGATCGACAGGTATTGCTGATAGCGTTTCGGCGACACCCCGACCCAGCGCGAAAATATCCGCTGGAAATGTGCCGGGCTCATGGATAATTGCTGCGCGAGGTCTTCCAGCGACAGCGGGGTTTCTGCCCCGTCTATCGCCTCAATCGCGCGACGCATTACGCCGTAATGGTATCCGGTCTCAGCGTTCATCAATAACTCCTGTCCGGGCATACCGTAGCGAATTCCCCCCTTCGGTCGATCCGTTTCTTGCGCCTAAGTTCCGGGCAGGGCATAGAACGCTCATGGCTAAACAAATGGACTATCACACCATATCAGAAGTGTTTTCCCGGTTTCAGGCAAGCGAGCCGGAACCAAAGGGTGAGCTGCACCATACCAACGTCTATACGCTGGTGGTGGCGGTGGCGCTGTCGGCGCAGGCGACGGATGTCGGGGTGAATAAGGCCACGGCCGAGCTGTTCAAAATCGCTGATACGCCCGAAAAGATGTTGGTACTGGGTGAGGCGGGTCTGATTGAGCATATCAAGACCATTGGCCTTTATCGGCAAAAGGCCAGGAA
>VAPK011039906.1_pt1 | contig 10421 bp, 10 predicted proteins | sample 3395031 | NCBI WGS metagenome assembly VAPK01 (sample SAMN08290443, study PRJNA428436) | hydrothermal vent metagenome | isolation source: Deep-sea hydrothermal vent chimney 1 | place: Pacific Ocean: Juan De Fuca Ridge
ATTGGTACAACCAGTTGGGGGGTTGCCAACGCGATGGGATACAAAGACGGGGAAAGGATCCAATTTGATGACCTTTTAGCATTAGTCGAAAAAATGGTCTCAGCGGTTGAGATACCGATTACCGTCGATATTGAGTCTGGTTATGCTGACAATATAACTGTTGTGGCAGACAACGTGCTAAAAATTGCTGATTTAGGTGTTTCCGGTATTAATATTGAAGATTCACTAAAGTGTGAACCTGGTTTACGTGATAAAAATAAACAGTGTGAGTTAATCGTGGAGATAAAAAATAAATTGCATAAAAATGGTTATCGAGAGTTCTTCATTAATGCGAGAACAGATACCTATCTTCAGAAAAAAAATCCATTAAATGAAACTATTGAGCGATCCATCGATTATGTGAGCAGTGGTGCCGATGGTATATTTGTGCCTGGAATATGTGAGAGTGACGAAATAAAGAAACTGGTAGACGCGATTGATGCTCCACTGAATGTCATGTCATTGCCAAATCTGACAGATATTAATACGAGTCGTTTAAATGAGCTTGGTGTGAAGCGTTTTAGTCTCGGCAGCGCTTTTTCTGACGCAACCGTTTCATTTATCGAAGAAAGCGCACGAATGCTCTTTACAAAACAGAACACGGGAAAATTGTATACTGGTTGCGACATTAGGACATTGTTTAAATAAATATGGCCTATAATAGGGGGGATATATCGTTGAAGGTCATTACAGTTTGGCGAGATTTACAGTATCAAGTGCTTTAATTTGAAAGCCAGACCGGATTTGTATGATTATTGCGCAAGTAGGCATATTTGCAAATAATATAATTTATTTCCGAATTCAGCCACTTTGGCTTTGCACATTGCAGTATCCCCATTATAATCCGCATTTAAAATAGGCGCGTAGCTCAGTTGGTTAGAGCACTACCTTGACATGGTAGGGGTCGTTGGTTCGAATCCGATCGCGCCTACCAACTAACAACAAGTACTCAAACAAGTTCAGCACTCATTAATCTGCCTGCACGTGGTCTCTCGTAAGGATCACCACTGGCTAACCAGGAATAGACATGCCCACTATATCGCTGCCCGACGGTTCCCAACGACAATTCGATAATCCTGTTTCTGTCCACAATGTTGCGGCTGATATTGGTCCTGGTTTGGCTAAAGCGGCGTTGAGTGCGGTGGTTGATGGCAAAGAAGTCGATACTTCGTTCGTCATCGAAAATGATGCACAATTGAGTATTCTCACCGATAAAAATCCCGAGAGTCTGGATGTTATTTGCCACTCCACGGCGCATTTATTGGCTCAAGCAGTAAAAATTTTGTTTCCAGAGGCACAAGTGACTATCGGGCCTGTCATCGAAGATGGTTTTTTTTACGATTTTGCCTATGAAAAGGGATTTTCCCCAGATGATCTGCTCGCCATCGAAAAGAAAATGAAGGAATTGGTCAAAGAGGACCACAAGGTTGAGCGTACTGTGATGGACCGTACAGACGCGATTGATTTTTTTCGTAATATGGGTGAAGAGTACAAGGCAAAAATAATAGAAGATATTCCCAAAGGTGAACAAATTTCATTATATAAACAAGGCGGGTTTATTGATTTATGCCGTGGTCCGCATGTACCGAATACGGGCAAGCTGAAGGCATTCAAACTAATGAAGTTGGCGGGCGCGTACTGGCGTGGTGATCCAAAAAATGAAATGTTACAACGAATATACGGTACCGCGTGGGCGAACAAAAAAGACCTTAACGCCTATTTGCATCGATTGGAAGAAGCGGAAAAGCGAGATCACCGAAAATTAGCCAAGCAACTTAACCTGTTCCATCATCAGGAAGAGGCGCCAGGCATGATTTTTTGGCACGCTAATGGTTGGGCACTGTATCAACAAGTTGAACAATATATTCGGTCTGTTTTAAGTGAGCACAATTATGCAGAAGTGCGCACGCCGCTAGTTGTGGATCGAGTATTGTGGGAAAAATCTGGCCATTGGGATAAATTTCGCGAGGACATGTTTACCATCAGCGCTGAAAATCGTGAATACGCGGTAAAACCAATGAACTGCCCTTGCCATGTGCAGATTTTTAATCAGGGCCTGAAGAGCTATCGGGACTTGCCGCTGCGCATGGCTGAGTTTGGTTCCTGCCATCGTAATGAGCCATCCGGTACGTTACATGGTTTGATGCGTTTGCGAAATTTTGTGCAAGATGATGCCCATATTTTTTGTACTGAGGATCAAATTCAGGGAGAAGTGTCCGCATTTATCGATTTACTTTACCAAGTTTACGCTGATTTTGGTTTTAAAGAGGTTATTGTCAAGCTATCAACCCGACCAGAAAACAGGGTGGGTGCTGACGACGTTTGGGACAAGTCCGAGCATGCGTTGGAACGCGCCTTAAACGATAAAGAACTCGTCTGGGATTTGCAGCCGGGAGAAGGCGCGTTTTACGGACCCAAAATTGAGTTTTCCCTGAAGGATTGCATTGGGCGGGTTTGGCAATGCGGTACGATTCAGGTGGACTTCTCTATGCCAGGGCGTCTGGACTCTCAATATGTGGCTGAGGATGGGTCCAAGCAGGTGCCGGTGATGTTACACCGGGCTATTTTAGGGTCAATGGAGCGATTTATCGGCATTTTGATCGAAGAGCACGCGGGTGCTTTTCCGGCCTGGTTGGCCCCTATTCAGGTGGTTGTCATGAATATCACGGACAAACAGAGTGAATTTGTTAGCCAAATTGAAGAAATACTGAAAAAACAAGGGCTCAGGGTCAATTCGGACTTGAGAAATGAGAAGATCGGCTTTAAAATCCGCGAACACACTTTACAGAAGGTGCCATACCTTCTGGTGATCGGGGATCGGGAAGTTGAATCCCAACAGGCCGCTGTGAGAACCCGCAGCGGTAAAGATCTGGGTAGTATGCCGATAGATGACTTCGCAAACCGGCTGCTGACTGAAATCGACAGTCACGGGCGTGAAGTTATGTTGGTTTAGTGCCTGTATTTAGTATCTATAATATATTTAGTACCTATAATTAGTTTTTAATTTAGTACCTGTTATTGTGTGTATTTATTGTGATCATTGTGAATTGTACATTTGGTTTGTAAATAGTAAACATTGGGAGAAAAAAGTATCGCCGCTGATAGAAAAGACAAGACGCGTCTAAACGAAGACATTACCGCACCTGAAGTTCGACTTATTAACGCAGAGGGTGAGAAGGTTGGGGTTGTTAGTATTGCTGAAGCGCAACAAGTTGCATTGGATGCTGAGTTGGATTTAGTGGAAATAGCGCCTAATGGTGATCCACCGGTGTGTCGGGTAATGGATTTTGGAAAATTTCTGTTTGAAGAAAGCAAGAAGAAACATCAAGCAAAGAAAAAGCAGAAGCAAATACAAGTAAAAGAAATTAAGTTCCGGCCGGGTACTGAAGAAGCGGATTATCAGGTCAAATTACGAAATTTAATCCGTTTTCTCACCGATGGAGACAAAGCGAAAGTCACTTTACGGTTTCGTGGCAGAGAAATGGCGCATCAACAACTGGGTGCGAAGATATTAAAGAGAATTGAAGCGGATTTGGTCGATTATGCAGTTATCGAGCAATTTCCAAAGATAGAAGGTCGGCAAATGGTCATGGTGATGGCGCCGAAGAAAAAAGAAAAAGGGAAGACACCACCTTCTGCCAAAAAGGCAGAGAAAAAAGTGGAAGAAGAAAAAGTTTAACGCAATGACAACACAATTAATTAGTTACTCGATTATTATTTAAGCTATTTATTAGCAATATTTATTAGCAAAGGAAGACAGACAATGCCGAAGATGAAGTCTAACAGTGGTGCTGCGAAGCGTTTTAAAATTACCGCGTCAGGCAAAATTAAACGTGGTCAATCACATCGTAGTCATATTTTGACCAAGAAAAGCACCAAACGTAAGCGTCAACTTCGATCTCCATTAAACGTGGTTGTTGCTGATCAAGCCATGGTCAAGCGTATGTTGCCTTATTGTTAGATTATTTTTTAAGATTTTACTGGAGATAGTTTTTACTGAAGACGTTACTGAAACAGACGTTATTGAAACAATTGAAACATAGAGTTCACTGGAAAGAGGTTTAGAAAATGCCAAGAGTTAGTCGCGGTGTCACCGCACACGCCAGACATAAGAAAGTCATAGACGCAGCGAAGGGGTATCGTGGACGCCGTAAAAACGTGTTTCGTGTTGCAACACAGGCGGTTACTAAAGCGGGTCAATATGCTTATCGCGATCGACGTCAACGAAAACGCCAGTTCAGAGCACTGTGGATCGCGCGTATCAATGCTGCTGCAAGAGAATGTGGTATTTCTTATAGTCGTTTGATAAATGGTTTGATGAAAGCGGCAATTGATATTGATAGAAAAATTTTGGCAGACCTGGCTGTTTTTGATAAGCCTGCTTTTGCAGCGTTAGCTGAAAAAGCCAAGGCCAGCCTGTAAGCACTTTTATTTTTTAACATTGTTTGTTATTAACTATTTATTAATAATAAGTATTAGCTAAATAGAATTGTTTAGACCCACTGTTAAGAAGAGAACAGGAAAAAGGGAAAGGCTAACACCTTTCCCTTTTTTTATATAGATTAAGTTTTTATATAGATTAAGTTGCGAATCAGGTCTACAAGAGCAGAGTATGCAAGAAATCGATTCACTCGTAAAAGAAGCTAAAAGCGCAATAGATATTGCCGGTGATTTGCCCGCGTTGGATGAATTGCGGGTGCAATATCTTGGCAAAAAAGGCAAGTTTACCGAGCAATTAAAAAAGCTTGGTAAGCTATCAGCAGCTGAGCGTCCAAAAGCAGGCCAGGAAATTAATAAGGCCAAGCAATTATTACAAAAAAGCATTGAGACCCGGCGCTTAGAGCTCGAACATATTCAGTTAGCGCAAAAGCTTGCGACAGAAACCATCGATATCACGCTACCAGGTCGTGGCCAGCAAAGAGGCGGCTTGCACCCGGTAACACACACAATGCAGCGTATTGAGTCTTTGTTTACCCAGCTCGGATTTGAAATCGCTGAAGGGCCTGAAATCGAAGACGATTATCACAATTTCGAAGCCCTTAATATGCCGGCGTCCCACCCCGCGCGCGCGATGCATGATACTTTTTATATTAATGAGCAAACGGTGCTACGCACACATACATCAAACGTACAGATACGGGTCATGGAGAATGCCAAACCGCCTTTTCGTGTACTCGCACCAGGCCGGGTTTATCGTTGTGATTCCGACATTACCCATACACCGATGTTTCATCAGGTCGAAGGTTTCATGGTGGACGAAAATATTACCTTCGCTAACCTTAAAGGCGTATTGGATGAATTTCTCAAGCACTTTTTTGAAGAGGATTTAAAAGTGCGGTTTCGGCCCTCTTATTTTCCATTCACCGAACCCTCTGCTGAGGCGGATATCGAGTGTGTTATGTGTAACAGCAAAGGTTGTCGCGTGTGCAGCTATACAGGGTGGTTGGAGATATTGGGCTGCGGAATGGTGCATCCAAAAGTATTTGAACACGTGAATATAGATAATGAGAAATACACGGGTTTTGCTTTTGGAATGGGTGTTGAGCGCATGGCGATGTTGCGCTACGGTGTGAATGATTTGCGCTTGTTCTTCGAAAACGATTTACGCTTTTTGCGGCAGTTTAATTAATCGAAATTTATTAAACAAACAGGTTTTGGTTTATGAAATTCAGCGAAAATTGGCTTAGAGAGTGGGTTAATCCAACGGTATCGACTGGCGAGCTCGTCGCGCAATTGTCTATGGCGGGCCTTGAAGTCGATTCGAGTGAGCCTGTCGCTGGAAAATTTACGGGCATTGTTGTCGGCGAAGTTTTAAGTCTGACACCTCATCCTGACGCAAAAAAACTTAATATTTGTTCAGTTAATATTGGCGCTACAAAACCGCTTACCATTGTATGTGGTGCACCCAATGTAAAGAAGGGGATTAGGGTGCCCACGGCCAAGCTGGGCGCGCAATTGCCGGGTGACTTTCAAATTAAAAAGACCACTATTCGCGGTGCTGAATCAGAAGGTATGTTGTGTTCGGCTAAGGAAATTGGATTAAGTGATAATAGCGATGGCCTGATGATCCTGCCTGTTGATGCGCTACCGGGTGAGGATATAAGGTCTTATTTTCAACTTGACGATGTCAGCATTGAACTTGATTTGACGCCGAATCGGGGAGATTGTCTCAGCATTGCTGGCGTTGCGCGTGAAGTGAGTGTGCTAAACCAGTGCGCCATCCATGTACCGGATATTAAAGAAGTGCCCGCGTCGATTGATGTCACTTTCCCGGTTGAGATTATTGCTGTCGAAGATTGTCCGCGCTATGTGGGCCGTGTCATTAAGGATATAAACCCACAAGCCATAACACCTTTGTGGATGCAGGAAAAATTACGTCGCAGTGGTGTTCGCAGTTTATCTCCGGTGGTGGATGTGACCAATTATGTCTTGCTTGAATTGGGCCAGCCAATGCATGCCTTTGATCTGGATAAGCTCAATCAAGGTATTATTGTGCGTAAGGCAAATGAAAAAGAAGAAATCACGTTGTTGGATGGACAACAAGTGATACTGAATGCGCAAACGCTGGTCATTGCTGACCATGCTCATCCACAGGCACTCGCGGGTATAATGGGAGGCGCTGACTCAGCGGTTGGTGAATCCAGTAAAAACATATTTCTGGAGAGTGCCTACTTTAGCCCCGTGTTTATTGCAGGGCGTGCACGTTCCTACGGACTGCACACGGATTCGTCGCATCGATTCGAGCGCGGTGTTGATTCTGAGTTGCAAAATCAGGCGATACAAAGAGCGACGTCACTGTTGCTTGATATCGTCGGCGGAGAAGCTGGACCCGTGACGGATATTCAGTCAAAAACAAACATGCCTAAACGGCAGCCGATTTTACTCAGACGGGATCGTATTAAGCGGATTCTTGGGATAGACGTTCCAGAGGATGATGTCAGAGGGATGCTAAGTCGGTTGGGCATGTTATTGAGCGATGTGGCGTCAGGTTGGGAAGTTTATCCGCCCAGCTTTCGTGCGGACATTAGTTTAGAGATCGATTTAATTGAAGAGATCATCCGTATTCACGGATACCACCAGGTGCCCAGTATATTGCCTGAGGCGCATTTAACGATGCAACCCAGGTCGGAAACACGGGTCACATCAAATGCGCTAAATGATGCGTTGATTAACCGTGGTTACCAGGAGGCCATTAACTACAGTTTTATTGATCCAAAGATTCAGGCTTTGTTTGAGGATGCTGACTCACACGACTTCCCAGCGGATTTTTGCTCAAACAACTCAAACAACAAAAAGTCGCTCAATAAAGCCAAAGCAGTGCCCATAACCAACCCGATTTCATCTGATATGGCCGTTATGCGCACCAGCTTATTGCCTGGTTTACTGATGGCGTTGATCCACAATCAAAATAGACAACAAAATAGAATTAAATTATTTGAAATTGGCCTAAAGTTTTCCCTCCAAAGTGCTGATTATACACAGGAAAAGGTGATGGCAGGTGTGCTTTGTGGTAATATTAACCCTGAACAGTGGGGGGAACAAAGCCAAGTCATTGATTTTTATGACTGTAAAGCCGATGTTGAGGCCCTTTTGTCACTTTGTGATCCAGAAGGAAAGTTCAAGTTTATCAAGGACGAAGAGCATCCAGCGTTTCATCCAGGTCAGTGTGCGCGAATAGCGCGAGGCACAGACATTATCGGATGGGCAGGGGCAATACACCCGAAAATTGAACAGGCGCTGGGGATAACGGGAAAGGCATATGCGTTTGAGTTAGACTTTGCATCGATTGAGAGGCGAAAAGTACCTATTTTCGCCGAAATGTCAAAATTTCCATCAGTCCGACGTGATTTGGCTGTCGTGGTAGATGAAGTAGTGAATTTTTCTGAGCTGCAAGAATGCATATTTGATTGTGCGTCTGATACTTTAAGAAATGTTCAAATCTTTGATGTATATCGAGGTAAAGGTATTGATTCAGGGAGAAAAAGTCTGGCTTTAGGCTTGACGTTCCAGGATCTAAAACGCACACTTAATGACACTGATGTGGATAACATCATGGGTCAGATTATGTCTTCTCTTAACAATAATCTCGGGGCAACACCGAGGGTCTAATTGAGGAGCAAAACATGGCACTAACAAAGGCTGAATTGGCTGAAAAACTCTATGAAGAGCTAGGCCTGAATAAGCGGGAAGCAAAGGAAATCGTAGAAATGTTCTTCGAAGAAATTCGAGGGGCGCTAGAGGGGGGGAGACAAGTCAAATTGTCTGGTTTTGGCAATTTTGATTTACGTGATAAACGTCAGCGTCCAGGAAGAAATCCTAAAACAGGTGAAGAAATACCCATCACCGCACGCCGTGTCGTCACTTTCCGCCCAGGACAGAAATTAAAAGCAAGGGTAGAAGCGTATGCTGGAAGTCGCGAACAATAGCGAGTTACCCATTATACCGGGGAAGCGTTATTTTACAATCGGAGAAGTCAGTGATTTGTGTGGCGTGAAACCACACGTTTTACGGTATTGGGAACAAGAATTTCCTCAATTAAAGCCAGTGAAACGTCGCGGTAATCGTCGCTATTATCAACGCCACGATGTGATTATGATTCGCCAGATCCGTAGCTTATTGTATGAGCATGGTTTTACCATTGGTGGCGCACGTCAAAAGCTCTCAAGTAGCGGCGCCAAGGAAGATGTAAATCAGAGTAGCCAGCTCGTTAAACAGGTCACAAGCGAACTTGAAGACGTGCTGCTTATTCTAAAACGATGATTTTAAAGCGTTATAGCTAAGTTGAGTTTTGGCCCCGTTTTTAATAATCATTCCTGCTATTACAGGTATTTTTTTACTTTTCGTTAAATAACATACCTAAAAGTATTTCTCTTATTTATAATTCAGTTTTCGGGGCGTAGCGCAGTCTGGTAGCGCACCGGCATGGGGTGCCGGTGGTCGGAGGTTCGAATCCTCTCGCCCCGACCAAGTTTTAATTTTAAGATTAGTATAGTATTCCAGTTTTTGTGTACAGGTTTTATACTGGTTTTTTTGGTCGAGGATGGGTGTAGATGATTGTTGAGTTTGAGAATGAAGTGGCTAAATTAATTATCGAATCGTTGAATTTGGACATAGATTCAGGTGATATTGAACCTCATGCCCCGTTATTTAATGAAGGTCTGGGGTTGGACTCGATTGATGCACTTGAATTATCCATGGCTGTGTCAAAAAAATATGGTGTAAAAATTGTTCAGGGTGATAAAAAAAATGCTGAAGTTTTCTCATCTTTGAGAGCGTTATCAAATTACATTGTTGAGAATCGACGTATTTGATTAAACTGAACCCTATTCGCTACGGGTATAAATAAGAGAAAAAATTGGCGGTGTTTTATTTGCAATGACAGATAAAAAAATAAAAAATGTATTGGTTGTCGTATATACGCAGACAGGACAACTGGGCGATGTCGTAAAATCGGTCAGCGGCCCTTTATTGGATTCAGACGATATACGTGTTCATTATCTTACGCTAAAGCCGAAGGTTGATTACCCTTATCCTTGGCCGTTTTTTAAATTTTTTGATGTCTTTCCAGAATCTGTTTATCTAGACCCGCCAGAACTTGAAACATTTGATTTGCAGGGCGATGAAGATTTTGATCTTGTCATATTGTCCTATCAGGTTTGGTATTTAGCGCCATCGTTACCGGTTACTGCTTTTTTACAAAGTGAGACTGGTCGCCGCTTGCTAAAGAATCGTCCTGTTATTACCGTAATAGGGTGTCGAAATATGTGGACCCGTGCGCAAGAAACGGTGAAGGAACTATTGTCGTCAGCCGAGGCCAGGTTAATAGATAATGTGGTGTTTCTCGACCAAGGCTCGACCCTGGCCAGTTTCGTTACAACGCCCAGATGGTTATGGACGGGTAAACGCAATGCCTTTTGGGGGTTTCCACCCGCAGGCATATGCAAAACGGATATTAAGGCCGGTCGTCGCTTTGGCGTGACACTGCGTGATGCGCTCGCCAAGGATTTAGAAATCACCGGGCAGCCATTGTTAACTGGCTTAAGTGCTGTTGATACCAAACTTAGCCTCATACAGACAGAAAAAATTGCCCACCGCAGTTTCCGGATTTGGGGGGGATTAATACGTAAAGTTGGAAAGTCAGGCGATCCAAAAAGGCGCCCCGTCATGTTGTTATATTTCATTTTTTTACTTTGTATCATTTTGACTGTTGTGCCGATTAATCTAGTATTAAAAATTTTACTGTCACCCCTGCTCAAAAAGAAACACGCGACTACTAAACAATACTATGAGCTGCCTTCTGGGTCAGGTGTTGAAAGGATGGAGGAGTTTAAGTGCCGCTAAATGATGTATATATAACGCGTACCGCAGTTTGTATGCCAAAT
>VAPK010278630.1_pt1 | contig 10418 bp, 9 predicted proteins | sample 3395031 | NCBI WGS metagenome assembly VAPK01 (sample SAMN08290443, study PRJNA428436) | hydrothermal vent metagenome | isolation source: Deep-sea hydrothermal vent chimney 1 | place: Pacific Ocean: Juan De Fuca Ridge
GGGTTTTTAAATGACGCTACCAATTCAAAATTTTGAAACTCTAACAGATATTTTTCAATAATTTGAATTGCTAAAGGTTCATCATCAATAATGATACATTTAATTTTCATCATCTAAGGGAATTATCAGTTCTACAACATACTTATTTTCTACAATATTTGTTTTAAGTGTAAACTCATTAGGATATAATAATTGTAGTCTTCTTTTTACATTTTCAATACCAATTCCATGCTTAGTAACCACATTTGTTGAATTACTAAAATTATTTTCAACGTAAAACGTCATTTTTTTATCTTCTTTGTCAAACTTAATATTTACTTCTATATTATCATTGTTTTTTGCACCATGTTTAAAACAATTTTCTATAAAAGGTAAAAAAAGTAATGGAGGTACATTTATATTATCAATATTACCATTTATATTCAAATGAGATTTTGTAGAATCTCCGTACCTTAATTTTTCTAATTCTAAATAACTATGAATATAATTAATTTCTTTTAACAAACTTATTTTAGGCTCTTTAACTTCATATAATACATACTGCATTATTTCAGATAATTTTAGAATAACTTCAGGTGCCTTATCAGATTTTTCAATAGCTAAAGCATATAAATTATTCAACGTATTAAAAAAAAAGTGTGGTTGAATTTGAGCTTTCAAAAAATTCAACTCAGAACGGAACTGGGCTTTTTGTAACTGTTCTGTCCTTTTTTTCTCAAAAACCCAGTCGGCAGTTAACTTAATAGTAGTTACCAAAGCTACATCATAAATTCCTATTAAAAAAACTATTACAATATGATTAAAAGAATACGCTTTTTGAGGTGTGCTTGATTCAGGCCAAACATTTTCATTTATAAAATAATAAATAAGCTCTGTTCTAACAACGTAAAAAATACAAAGTGTTAGCGTAAGACTTATAAGATAATTAATGTATTTTCTTTTAAGAATAAACTTTGGAAACAAAAAATAAATATTAATGTAGACCAAAATCATACTTAAAGTAAATGTAACCAAGTTTGATTTAAAAGAATACCAATAATCTTGATAATAGCTACCCCATCTTATAACATTAAATGTAAAATAGCTAATCCAAAATATAAAATGATATTTTAAAGGTATTCTATTATTTGTATTTTTAAGTGTTTCTAGCAAAAATGGATGTTTAGAATAATAGCAAATATATATGTAAAAACTTTAATTCTCCTAATTTTACAATTCTCTAAAAAGTAAACTAGTGTTTATCCCTTAATAAAGGTTATTCATTATTGGTTTAATGTTGTTAGTATATTAATTTTTATTTCAACAATTATTATTATTAAATTTATATCGATTTTAGATTTCTTTCATAAAATTTAAAAGAATCAAAAATTGAATTATGTTTATAATATTTGAGTTAGTTTAAAAATAAACGGAATCCCTTATTCCGTTTATTTTTTTCTAAAAAAACAATGTAATTAAAAATTAAAAATTGATGTCAACAATTGCTCTAAATAAAAAGAATATAACTTATAACCCTGCCGGAAAGTTTGAAGATACTAGATTTGAAAAAATTCACAATGTAATTTTTGACAATTCTAATGAAGCATCTATTACCGTAGCTAATGAAATTGCTGAGCTTATTCGAAAAAAAGAAAAAGAAAATAAATTCTGTGTTTTGGGATTAGCAACAGGTTCTTCACCTATAAAGGTATATGAAGAATTAGTTAGAATGCATAAAGAAGAGGGGTTAAGTTTCTCAAATGTGATTACTTTTAACTTAGATGAATATTTTCCTATGGGTAAAGAGAACCTTCAAAGTTATCATTACTTTATGCATGAACATCTTTTTAATCATATCGATATATTACCTGAAAATATTCATGTTCCAAATGGAACTATTGGTAAAGATGAAGTTTACCAGTATTGTATAGACTATGAAATGAAAATTAAAGAAGCTGGTGGTTTAGATTTTCAATTACTAGGTATTGGTAGAACCGGACATGTAGGTTTTAACGAGCCTGGTTCTCATTTAAATTCTGGAACAAGAAGTATTACCTTAGATCATATTACTAGAGTTGATGCTGCTCCTTCTTTTTTAGGAATTGACAATGTACCTAGAAAAGCCATTACAATGGGTATTGGGACTATTAGAAAAGCAAAAAGAATAGTATTACTAGCCTGGGGTATTAATAAATCACAAATTATTAAAGAAACTATTGAAGGTGAAATTTCTTCCGATGTACCTGCAACATATCTTCAAACGCATGATAATACTACTTTTATACTTGACAATGAAGCCTCATCAGATTTGACCAGAGTTAAAACTCCTTGGCTCGTTTCTTCTTGTGTTTGGACAAGTAACCTCAAAAGGAAAGCAGTGGTTTGGTTAAGTGAGCTATTACATAAATCTATTTTAAAATTAACGGATAAAGATTATAACAATCATGGAATGTCAGGTCTCATTGCAGAAGAGGGTTCTGTTTATGATTTAAATATAAAAATGTTTAATGTATTACAACACAGTATTACGGGTTGGCCAGGAGGAAAACCAAATGCTGATGATACAAATAGACCAGAACGTGCAAACCCATCAAAAAAACGTGTAATTATTTTTAGTCCTCATCCTGATGATGATGTTATTTCAATGGGTGGTACTTTTGATAGATTGGTAGAGCAAGGGCATGAAGTGCATATTGCCTATCAAACCTCTGGTAATATTGCTGTTTCTGATGATGAAGCATTAAAATTTGCAGAAGTGAGTAAAATACTTTGTAGTTCTGATAATGTAAACCGTATCATTAAGGATATTCAAAGTAAAAAAGAACACAGTAATGATACTACAGCCGTAAGAAAATTAAAAGGGTTAATTAGAAGAAGTGAATCACTGGCTGCCACTCGTTATTTAGATGTGCCTGATAAAAATGTACACTTTTTAGATTTACCATTTTATGAAACAGGAACTATAAAAAAGGATAAATTATCTGACGACGATATAAAAATTATGAGTTCTTTGATTGATACTATTAAACCTCATCAAATATATGCCGCTGGAGATTTAGCTGATCCGCATGGTACTCATGAGGTGTGTTTAAATGCATTATTTGAATCTCTTAAAGAGTTAAAATCTAACAGCTATATGGATGATTGTTGGGTTTGGTTGTATAGAGGCGCTTGGCATGAATGGGAAACCTACGAAATTGAAATGGCAGTACCTATGAGTCCCGATCAAGTCATGAAAAAACGACATGCTATTTTCTATCATCAATCACAGAAAGATGGTGTAATGTTTCAAGGAGATGATTCTAGAGAGTTTTGGATGAGAGTAGAAGATAGGAACAGACTAACAGCACAACGTTATAATGATTTAGGACTTGCAGACTATGCTGCAATTGAAGCCTTTAAACGATATTACTTTTAACCTCTACACCATGAAAACTAAAATTTTAATTCTTATTGTACTATTTCATACGAATTCAATTTTTTCACAACACAATATCATTCCTGTTCCCGTGAATTATTCACAAACAGATGTCTCTTTTACCATTCAAAAAGAGATCTATTTCATTAGCAAAATAAAAGATGTTAAAACCAATGTATATATCAATCAATTTCATGAATTTCTTTCTCAAAAAGGAATAAATGTTATTGATAAAAAAGCAAAAAAGAATTACATCAAAATTTCTCTAAATAAAAAAGCTGATTCAACACTTGGTAACGAAGGATACACTCTTGAAGTAACTGAAGATAATATTGTACTTTCTGCAAATAAAGCTGCAGGTATTTTTAATGGACTGCAAACCTTAAAACAATTATTTCCTATAGAAAAAGCTGATGCAATAGCAGGTTGTAATATCAAAGATTATCCCAGATTTAAATGGAGAGGTTTAATGCTTGATGTGAGTCGTCATTTCTTTACTGTAAACGAAGTAAAAACTTATATCAATCAAATGTCAGCCTACAAATTCAATGTATTACATTGGCATTTAACTGACGATCAAGGTTGGCGAATTGAAATCAAGTCTTTGCCAAAACTTACAGAAGTTGGAGCCTGGAGAGTGGAAAGACATGGACGCTTTGGTAAAAACAGAACAGTACCAAAACCTAATGAAAAAGCTACTTATGGCGGTTTTTATACCCAAGAACAAATTAAAGATATTGTAAACTATGCTGCTGACAGAAATATTACTATTGTTCCTGAGATAGACGTACCTGGACATAGCATGGCTGCTTTAGCGGCATATCCTGAACTATCTGTAAAAAAAGAACCTAAATATGTAGCTCCGGGAACAAAATTCTCTGAATGGTATGGTAATGGGAAATTTAAAATGCTCATCGAAAATACGCTGAACCCAACAGATGAAAAAGTATATGAATTTATAGATAAAGTATTTACCGAGGTCGCTCAATTATTTCCAGGTGAATATATTCATATGGGAGGAGATGAAGCATATCATGGGTATTGGGATGAAAACAAAGATGTTCAAAAATTCATGAAAAAGCATAAGATAAAAGATACACATGAACTCCAAAGTTACTTTGTAAAACGAGTAGAAAAAATTATCAGTAGCAAAGGAAAAAAAACCATTGGATGGGATGAAATTTTAGATGGTGGTTTAGCTGATGGTGCTGCAGTTATGAGTTGGAGAGGTATGAAAGGTGGTATTGCTGCCGCAAAAATGAAACATGAAGTTGTGATGTCACCCACAACGTATGCTTATCTAGATTATGTACAGGGTGATAAAACTTTAGAAAACACAATTTATGCAAGCCTTAGTTTAGAAAAAGCATACAAATTTGAGCCTGTCCCTGAAGGAATTGATTCGAAATATATTTTAGGCGGACAGGCAAATTTATGGACAGAAGCCATTCCTACTATGCCTTTTGCGTTTTATATGACCTACCCAAGAGCATTTGCAATTTCAGAAACGGTTTGGAGCCCGAAAGAGAAAAAAGATTGGACAAGTTTTATCAAAAGAACAATGGCTCATTTTGATTTATTTGATGCTTCAAAAACCAATATTAGCAAAGCCGTTTTAGATCCTATTGTTAATGTGTATAGAGAAAACGACAAACTGATGTGTGAATTGAAAAATTCCCTTCCAAATTCTGAAATTTACTATACTATAAATAATACGTACCCTGTTCAGTTTGGTGTTAAGTACACACAACCTTTTGAAATTCCCGTAGGCGATTTAAAATTAAGAACCCAAACATTTATTAATGGAGAAGCCATAGGGCGAGCATTAATAATAGATCGAAGTATTCTTAAAAAAAGAGTAAAAGAGACTGATAGGGTTTTGGACTAATGAACTGTTATAGTTTGAACTTTTAGATAAAATATCCATTAGGCATGATATTAAAAAAATTAATTTTAATCCTATTCATAATTGTAATCTTTAGCATCTTATTTTCATGTAAGGCTATAAATACAAACAAGAGTATAGATTTTACTGAAGAATTCTTATTTACCAAAGGCATTGAAGGTCCGGCAGTTGATAGCCATGGTAATCTTTATGCTGTTAATTTTGACAAAGAAGGAACCATAGGGAAAGTAAACTCTAATGGAAAATCTTCCTTATTTGCAATACTTCCTGAAGGAAGCATTGGTAATGGTATTCGTTTTGACAAACTTGATAATATGTATATCGCAGACTATGCAAAGCATAATATTCTGATGATAAGTAAAGGAACAACGAAAGCTATTGTTTATGCACACGATTCTACATTAAATCAACCTAATGATATTGCTATTGCTCCTAATGGTACTCTCTATGCAAGTGACCCAAATTGGAAAGAATCAACTGGAAACTTATGGTTGGTTAAAAATGGTAAATTTATTTTGTTAGAAAAAAATATGGGAACTACTAATGGTATTGAAGTAAGTCCTGATGGTAAAAAACTATACGTAAATGAATCTGTACAACGCAACATTTGGGAGTATGATATTAACTCAGATGGATATGTAAATAATAAAAAACTTTTTAAATCTTTTACTGATTTTGGTATGGATGGTATGCGTTGTGATACTGAAGGCAACTTATATGTATGTAGATATGGCAAGGGCACAGTAATTGTCCTGTCTCCAGAAGGAAAAATATTAAGAGAAATTTCATTAAAAGGTAAAAACCCTTCTAATATTACTTTCGGTGGCAAAGACAACAAACAATGTTTTGTAACTATGGCTGATAGAGGTTGTTTCGAAACATTTAACTCAGAAAAATATGATTAAATCTGATATTACAATTAAGAAATTAGCGAAAATATTAGAACTTTCGCCTTCAACAATTTCTAAAGCATTAAATGATAGCCCTGAAATAAGTGTTGCTACTAAAGAAAAAGTAATTAAAGTTGCTAATAGACATAATTATAAACCCAATTTTCTTGCTTCTGCTTTGAGGAGTAAAAGGAGTTTGATATTAGGTGTAATACTACCTGATTTGAAAGATTCCTTTTTTTTAGATTCTTTAAATGGCATCACTGAAGAATCATCTAAAAATGATTATAAAATCATGGTATATCAATCATGTAATGATTATAAAAAAGAAATAGCCCATACCAATCTTTTATCTGAAAGTAATATTATTGATGGTTTAATTTTTTCATCTACTAAAGGAGCTCTTATTTCAAAAAATCATGAACATATAAATAATATTACAAAAAAAGGACTTCCAATTGTTTATATTGAAAGAGATACTATGTTAAACTCCTCCTCATTTTTTTCTAGTAAAAGAAATGATTCTTCAAATAAAAATGGATTTGAAACGGGACAAGATTGTGTAAAGAAATTATTGAGAAAAATTAGAAATGAACACATCAATTTAAGTGCTTAAAAAATAGTCTAATACTACTCCCAAGCTCTTTTCAAGAATTTTATAAAATTTTGATTCATAATATTTGAAATATCTTCTTCATTATATCCTTTTTTAGAAAGCATCAAAGGTACTTTTTGAAGATCAGCAATAGTATCTAAATCACTCGGACTTTGCTCTTTGCCAAAAGCACCGTCTAAATCTGTACCGATACCCACGTGCAATGAATCACCTGACAACTGACAAATATGGTCAATATTATCAATCATTTGATGTAAAGTAACGCCCATACTTTCTGGTGTAGATTCTCCTCTCACCCAATTCGGAACCATCATCCATGCATCTAAAGCAATTCCGATAACAGCATCTCTACTTACCAATTCGTTTATCATTTCATCAGAGAATTGCCTGTTATGATCTACAAACTTTCTACAATTATTATGACTCGCCCAAATAGGGCCATTGTATATTTTCATAGTTTCCCAAAAACTTTGATCACACAAATGTGTGGCATCTAAAATTAAATTCAAGTCTTCAATTTTCTTAAGTAATTCTTTACCTTTTACACCAATACCTCCAACTGAATCTGTTCCATGAGCGTAGGTTCCTGGGCCATAATGTGCAGGGCCAATAGCTCTTAAGCCTTGAGTATATGATTTTTCTAAATGCTCAATCGTAACGATAGAATCAGCTCCTTCAAGACTTAAAATATAACCAATGGGAGTTTTTGAGCTTGGATTCTTCCACAATTCTAAATGTGCATTCAATTGTTGAAGGTTTGTAATTTGAACCATTTCATCAATTTTCTCCATCTCTTTATACCAAGCTAATTGTCCTTGAGTTTGTGCCCAAGCTTGTTGCGGAGAATTCCAACCAGGAAGTTTACTTTCTTTTTTTACATATCTAGCAATTTGCGTAGCCACACAAAGACCAATATTCCCTTTTCGCATAGCATCTAAAGAAACGGTATTTTTAGCTCTATCCGGTTTATCGGTCATGCCAATTTCACTTTTTCTAATCTCTTCAACCGTCCAAGTTAAATCTCTATTCCATTCCAATGCATTCATAGCAAGATCGAGATGTGCATCAAGTATAAACATAGCTTTTATTTAATTCTGATATATTTTTCTTCAACATAGCGTTTTATATTCTTTTCCTTTATTTCTTCAATACCATATTGTATTAATGAGTCCTTTGTTATTTTTACAGTAAATGGAAAACTCCGATCTCTATAATCTTCCCAAGCAGTGTAGGTTAATTTTTCGGTATACGTATTATTTTCTAAGGTATAGGTTCCTCCTGCTCCATAAAAATTTCTAGGTTCATTGTAGGCTTGATTAAAATATGCAAAATGCATTTCATTTATTATTTTAACAAATTCAGATTTTGAAACATCTTTAATGGTTAGTGAATCATTTTCTTTGACTGAACCATAGACCAATTTCCATGTGCCCATAATTTTAGGAGTGGTTTTAGACTTGATGTTTTTTAAATTTTCCTTTTCTTCATTACAAGAAATTATAAGTAAGGTAATTAATAATACGATTGATAATCTTTTCATGTGTTTATATTTATTGTTTTTTAACGGTCACATGCTGCCTGCCCGCCGCAGGCTGGTTCGCTAATAGTTATTCCCTTGGGTGATAACGCTTTTAACATGCTCGTTTCATAATTTTAATAGATTAATGATCTCTTGCAGCTACTTGCCAAGAATTTGTAACTTCATTCTTAATTACAGTGAATACACTTTTATATTTAATGACGGTAGGGCAAATATGAATTGGTATAACATAAAAAACGTCTCCAATAGTATATTTTTCAGGTTCGTTACATTCAACAACTAAATGCTCCTCACTTTGGCTTATTTGCTTAAAATTATTTTCTCCTAAAAATTGTACTCTAGGTAATTTCATTTCTGAAGCAACCGATTTATGGCCTAAATCAAAACATATAAGGTTGGGGGCTGGTTTACTAATTATTCTGGTTATTAAAACCGCTGCTGGCAGAAACTTTAAATCTGGATACAAGTTTGTATAGCCTTGATCCCATAGCAAAGGTGTACCAGGGCTTGTTTCTACACCTTTCCTTTTTATATGAATAGGAAACGTTGGTGTTCCTCCGGCAACAATAGTTTCTATTTTTATTCCTATTTCTTCTATATCGTTCTTTAATTTCAGAACCGGCTCAAAATCTTTATTGCAAATTTCTTTTCGTAATTTAAAATCCGATTCATGAATATGGCCATCATAAACATGTAACCCTTTTGCGATTGAATTAGGATTGCTTTCAATACTTTTATATAATTCAACTGCTTTTTTTGTTGGCTGAATCCCGGTTCTATTCATCCCATTATTAATATCTAACCAAAGCGGAACAATAATTTCTTTTGTAAAAGCAAGTTCTGAAATTTCATTGATAGAATAAGAGTTATCTACTATAGTAGAAAATTTTGCATTAGGATACTGTTGTATCAATTCAAAAAATAGAACTACATGTATCCCTACTGGTTGCATTGCTAAAAGGATATCTTCGGCTCCACATGTAGCCAATAATTCAGCTTCGGCAATTGTAGCACATTTAAATTTAGTGATACCATAATCTAACTGTAGTTGAATAATTTCTGCTATCTTATGTGTTTTGATATGAGGTCTTAAAAACGCTGTTCCACCAGCTATTTTTAGCATCATTTCAATATTCTTTTGTATCCTATCAGGATATACCAACAGCCCAGGTGAAATAACATTTTGGGAATTTTTTATGTCATACCAGTTGTTCATTTAAAAATAAATTTAGTGTAATTCAAACATTCCCTCTACCTCTACAGGAATACCATCGGGTAACATCATGCCTACGGCACTGCGTACACCTATTCCGTTTTCTTTTCCAAATACATCTGCCATCAATTCGCTAAAACCATTCATTACAAAAGGGTGGTTTATAAAATCTGGTGTACAATTCACCATTCCTAATGTTTTTACAATACGCTTTATTTTATCTAAACTTCCAAAATGGGTTTGAATGCTAGAAAGTACGGTTAGTCCAACTTGTCTTGCCGCAAACTTCGCTTCTCCCATACTTAAATTATCTCCAACACGACCTTGCATTAAGCTTCCATCATTATTTACAGGTGCATGTCCAGAAACATATAAAAAATTACCGACAACCAATATCGGTCTATATACACCTGTTGGTTGTGGTGATGGTGGAAAAATCAATCCTAATTCTTTAACTTTTTCTGATGGTAAATTATTCATTTTTAAAATTGTTTTTATATAAGTGTATTTATGAGTAAAACTCCTATTAACCCCATAACACCTACAGTTGTTTCCATAACTGTCCAGGTTGAAAGGGTTTCTTTAACGGATAGATTAAAGTATTCTTTAAACAACCAAAAACCGCCGTCATTGACATGTGATAACATTAAGCTTCCAGAGCCAATGGCTATTACCATTAGTTCTGGACTAACTCCTGTTCCTGAAACTATAGGCAGTACAATTCCTGCTGCTGTTAACCCTGCGACTGTTGCAGATCCTACACAAACTCTGATGATTGTTGCAATTAACCATCCTAATAGTAATGGGTTTATAGTAGAACCTCTTAATAAATCTCCAATGGTATCACTTACCCCAC
>VAPK010048905.1_pt1 | contig 10417 bp, 8 predicted proteins | sample 3395031 | NCBI WGS metagenome assembly VAPK01 (sample SAMN08290443, study PRJNA428436) | hydrothermal vent metagenome | isolation source: Deep-sea hydrothermal vent chimney 1 | place: Pacific Ocean: Juan De Fuca Ridge
CAGTTGCATCGGCGAATGATTCACCTGCAGCAAGTGTTGCAGCTAAAACAGAAATTACCGTGTCTCCTGCACCGGTCACATCAAAAACTTCTTTAGCACGAGTGGGCAAATGAATGGCGGGTAAATCTTTTTGTAATAAGGTCATACCGCGTTCACTGCGTGTGATAAGCAATGCTTGTAAATTAAGGCTCAGCATTAAGTCCTGACCTTTTGTAACAATATCCTCATCATCGTCACAATGACCAACAACACCTTCAAACTCATGCATATTGGGAGTGATTAATGTTGCACCACGATATTTTTTAAAGTCCGAGCCTTTAGGATCAACTAAAACAATTTTACCTGCTTTGCGTGCAAGTTGAATAAACTCCTGCACCTGTCGTAATGTGCCCTTACCGTAATCTGATAAAACAACAGCACCTGCATTTGATAACTGCGCCTGAAAACTTTTAAGTAAGTTATCTGCTTTTTGAGTCTCAAAGCCATCTTCAAAATCAAGTCGAATGAGTTGCTGATGCCGGCTTAATACACGTAATTTAGTTATTGTGGCTGCACCCGCTAACTTATCAAAAAAACAATCAACACCAACTGGTGTTAATAATTTTTCTAATGCTCCACATTGTTCATCATCACCGGTAAAACCCAGTAAACTTGCTCGTGCACCAAGAGCTGAAATATTTAGCGCAACGTTACCCGCACCACCGGCACGTTCTTCAGACTCACCGACCAGAACAACAGGCACAGGCGCTTCTGGCGATATTCGTGAGGTATCACCATGCCAGTAACGATCCAACATTAAATCACCAACAACTAAAACATTAGCGTCAGCAAGAGAAGGTAATTCTATTTTCATATTATTATATTATGTCCCTTTGATACCTTTGCACGGATAAAGAGAAGCTAGAGAACAAGGCAAAATGTTATGAAAAAGCGGAGCTTACACGTAGTAAGTGAGCATTTTGAATAACATTTTAACGCCGTTATATAGTTTCTCATTATTCGTGCCGAGGTATCTAATCTTTTAGAACGTAAACTGCACCACAATACGGGCAAGCGGCTTCACCTGTTTCTTCAATCGGTAAAAAAACCCGGGGATGAGAATTCCATAAAGACATATTTGGCATTGGGCAATGTAAGGGCAAGTCTTTTTTAGTAATCTCATAACGCTTTACTGCATTTGATTGTAAAGGCTTTGTACCTGCATTCACTGTATCAGCCATTTTCTCATCCTCTTTTTTTATTATTTAACTGGCGTTAACCAACCCATATGTTCTGCTACGCGGCCATGCACCAGATCAAAATATTTAGATTGTAATTTTTCTGTTATTGGACCACGTACTCCTGTTCCAATCATCCGTCCATCCAGTTCACGAATCGGTGTTACTTCCGCAGCCGTCCCGGTAAAGAACGCTTCATCAGCAACATACACTTCGTCACGAGTAATACGTTTTTCACGAATTTCATAACCAAATTCTTTTGCAATAGTCATAATTGTTTCACGCGTAATACCTTCTAACGCAGAAGTTAGATCTGGCGTGAAGAGAATACCGTTGCGTACGATGAAAACATTTTCACCACTACCTTCCGCAACAAAGCCATCAACATCTAATAACAATGCTTCATCATAACCATCACGCAGGGCTTCTTGTAACGCGAGAGTTGAGTTCATGTAGTTACCATTCGCTTTGGCTTTGCACATGGTAATATTTACATGATGACGCGTATAAGAAGACGTACGAATCCGAATACCTTTCTCAAGAGCTTCTGCACCGAGGTATGCACCCCATTCCCAACCGGCAACCATAACGTGTACTTTAAGATTATCCGCACGTAAGCCAATACCTTCAGCACCATAAAAACACATCGGACGAAGATAAGCTGAATCGAGTTTATTCTCGTGCACAATTTGTTTTTGAACTTCGTTTAAAGTTTCTTTGTCATACGGAATATTCATTCCTAATATATGAGCTGAACGGAATAAACGATCGGTATGATCTTCCAGACGAAAAATCGCCGTACCTTGTTCTGCATGATAAGCGCGCACGCCTTCAAAAACACCCGTGCCATAATGCAGGGTATGTGTCAGTACATGTACCTTGGCTTCGCGCCACGGTACTAACTCACCGTCTAACCAAATTACTCCATCACGGTCAGCCATCGACATATTTATTTCTCCAATCTTTATTCATTTTCCAGCCAATGCAGCCAAATGTGCCGCACCGCTGTTGATAATTCACTATATTCTTCAGCATCAACCAGCCCGGGTTGCTCCTGAAGTGCCATTTTATGTAATCTTGCCCGAAAAGTCCGATAAGCTTTGCTCAATATTTCAGCATCTGCCTTTTCCATTAATCCGGTGGCGACAAAACTCTCAAGTAATTGAATATTGTCGGTATATTCCAACAAATCAGGCTTTTCATTAGCCCACGCCAGAACCCCGTATTGCACCATAAATTCGATATCAACGATACCTCCAGCCCCCTGTTTCAGGTCAAACTGGCCTTTTTTCTCTTTAGAAAGCTCTTTACGCATGCGATTTCGCATCTCTATCACTTCTTTACGTAAATTTTCCTTATCCCGCTGCTGAGAAAGTACTTCTCGACGGATAATTGCAAACTGCTCAGCTATTTGTGGATCACCGGCAACGACACGTGCTCGAACAAGTGCCTGGTGTTCCCATAACCACGCTTTTTTCAGCTGATAATCTCGATATGACTTCAAATTTGTCACTAATAAGCCCGAAGCCCCATCCGGTCGTAAACGCATATCGGCTTCATAGAGAACCCCAGCTGGAGTATGAGCAGTAAGTAAATGAATAATACGCTGCCCCAATCGAGCAAAAAATACCGGCACGGCAATGGGTTTTTCAGCCTTTGCTTCATCACCTAATGTCATCAAATTATTACTTTCACTTCCATGCAAAAAGACCATATCCAGATCTGAGCCATAGCCCAACTCGTAACCACCAAGCTTGCCATAACCAATAACAGCAAATCCCTTATCACACAGCCCACCTTCTATCTTACAAACAGGTCTGCCATGACGAGACACTAAATGCCGCCACGCTTGCTCAAGTGCTTCATCCAGAATAACTTCTGCAATCCAGGATAAGTGGTCACTTACTTTCATTAGCGGCAAAGCATCCACAATATCCGCCGCCGCGACTCGTAATACATTGGATTGCTTAAAATGGCGTAAGGCATCCATGTTCTGTTCAACATCATCCACATCAATCTGTGCCAAGCGTAACCTTATCTCATTTTCCATTTCCGACTTTTCAGGTGGTTGATACAAACTGCGAGGATCCATTAATTCGTCTAACAAAATAGGAAATTGTTGCAGGTAACGCGCAATCCAGGGGCTGGCAGAACACAATTTGATTAACTGCGATAACACCATTGGATTTTCTAATAATAAAGCAAGATAAACACTACGCCGCGCTACATTTGAAAGCAGTATTAAAATACGCTCTAACGTCACATCAACATTATCAACTTGCTGTAAAGCCCCCAACAATAATGGCATAAGTCGATCCAGTCGGGTTTGTCCCTGCCGACTTAAAGAGGCATATTGGCAACTTCGGTGTAATGTTTTAAGTTGTTTTAAAGCCGCAGCATTGTCACGAAAACCTTTTTTCGATAACAAATCCAAGGCATCGTCCTCATCCAGCTTATTATACCAAAGTGCTTCAAGCCGCTGAATTTCAGACTGTTGTTCTGAATCTACTGACGTTTCACTTTCTTCAGTTTGAGGCGCGACAAAAACCTGTTCAAAATGAGCTTCAACATTTTCACGATGTTTATTTAATTCAGTTAAAAATGCAGGCCAGCTTTTGAAGCACATACCTAAGGCTAAACGAGTCTGTCCTGTCTCACCATCGGGTAAAACATGCGTTTGTCGATCCTGATATTCCTGAATTCGATGTTCAGTATTGCGTAAAAAGATATAGGCATCTTTTAATTCATTCACCACATAATCAGGTAACAGATTCTTTTGTGCTAAATAATCTAAAACAACAAGCACACGCCGTTCCTGTAAATCAGTATCTCGTCCACCTCGAATTAACTGAAATACCTGCGCAACAAATTCAACTTCACGAATACCACCGCCACCCAACTTTACGTTGTTCTGCATGCCTTTACGTTGAACTTCCTGTTTAATCATTTCCTTTAATTCACGCAAAGATTCATATGCACCATAATCAAGATAACGTCGATAAACAAATGGCCGAATCATTGCCAGCAATTCTGTCCCTTGCTCATAATCCCCACCAACAACACGCACCTTAACCATTGCATAACGTTCCCAGCTACGCCCATGAACAAGATAATAATTTTCAAAAGCAGAAAAACTTGAAACAAGAGGACCTGTTTGACCAAATGGGCGTAGGCGCATATCAACCCGAAAAACAAAACCATCGGCAGTCTGTTGATCTAATGCCTGAATAAGTTTTTTACCCAGACGAGAAAAAAATTCTGAATTCATTAATGGCTTAGGTCCATCTTTAACTTCACCTTCTTCCGGAAAAGCTAAAATCAAATCAATATCAGACGAAACGTTCAGTTCCCATGCACCTAACTTCCCCATACCGAGGACAACAAGTTGTTGCGCCACACCTTGTTCATTAACAGGCGTACCGAATGTTTTACATTGCCATTGATAAAGATTCGATAAAGCGGTATCAATACATGCTTCCGCCAGATAAGAAAGATCATGCGTAGTTTCTTTAAGCTCAGCCCAACCCGCAATATCACGCCAGACAATACGCAACATTTCACGCCGACGAAATAAACGTAACTGTTTACTTAAAGCTTCTTCATCATCTTGTTTTAATTCAGTAACAAGCAAATTTTTATACTGACCATCCGCATAGGACTTTAATAAATCACCACTTGCAGCTAACTCTAAAAAAATTTCAGGAAAACGGATACAAGCCTGCATCACAAAATCAGAACAAGCCCAGACTTTAGCTAAAGATTCAATAACCTCAGCAGGCAATAAGGAAATATCAACCCCTGACTCAATAAAAGATTGCCACTGCATTTCAACAGAGGATTGAAGTGAGTCAGGTAATTGTTTTATATGATCTATAATATTCATACTTTAAGCATATCATGCTTATATTTTGTGGTGGTACAAGAGGATTATTCCGAACCAGAGGGTAATATTTACAATCTGTTACAAAAAAATGCTATCTCCTGTATATAACAAGGTTATAGACTGTAACGTTGGCTTAAAGCCTCATCGGTTGCCCATAAAACGTTCACTAAAGGCACACCTTGCACATTCCGTTAAAAAGGGAATATTTTTCACATGACCGCAATGCTTACATTTGATGAAAAAGATTTCCAAAGTATCCTCAATAGCATGGTTGATGGTGTCATTCTCATAGACCATCAGGGTTCCATTCTCATGTTTAATAAAACAGCTGAAACCATGTTTGGTTACCAACATGAGGAAATCATCGGTGAAAATGTCCGTATATTAATGCCCGAACCCGATTCCAGCAGCCATAATGCTTATCTACACAATCATATATCAACAGGTGTTGCACATATTATTGGCATTGGCCGCGATATCACTGCTCTGAGAAAGAATGGTGAAACATTTCCAATGCATCTGTCTGTTATTGAGTATCCAGCTAAAGTCGAAGGCGATAGATGGTTTATCGGATCATGCAAAGATATTTCTTTACATAAACAACAGGAAGAACAACTCAAACGCAGTATGAAAATGGAGGCTATTGGCAAACTAACCAGTGGCCTGGCGCATGATTACAATAATATGCTTGGTGTCATTCTAGGCTATTCTGAATTGTTAAGTGATCAAGTAAAAGATCAGCCTGAATCTATTAAGTATATCGAAGCCATACAGCAGGCAGCCAATCGCGCTGCGAGTCTGACACAAAAATTACTATCAATTACCCGTAAACGTTCTGATTCTGCCGAAGCGACCAATATCAACGATATACTGGCAAATGACCAACAAATATTAGCTAAAACTTTAACAGTAAAAATTAAACTCTCAATTAATACTGAAAATGACCTATGGCCTGTCTTTATTGATCAAGGTTGCCTGGAAGACACCATACTTAATTTAAGCATTAATGCCATGCACGCCATGCCGGAAGGCGGTGAGCTGGAATTTACCACGTCAAATATTCAGATAACTCCCCTGGATGCACAAGTCCTCAACATACCATCAGGAGACTATGCCAAGTTATCAGTTAGAGACACGGGAATTGGTATGACAGAAGATGTTGTGTCACATATTTTTGAGCCCTTTTATTCAACAAAGGGAGAAAAAGGCACAGGCCTGGGATTAAGTCAGGTCTATAATTTTGTGACAAACTCTAATGGTACAATCAGAGTCTATTCTGAACCCGGGCACGGCACCTGCTTTTCAATATTCTTGCCGCGATACCAGCACGAGCAATCTAAGAACGAGTCAGCTAATGCAGCCCCAGAGAGAAAAAATAAATTAAATGGCTCAGAAAATATTTTGATTGTTGACGATGAACCAGAGCTCTTAAAACTAATCAAAGATATATTACTTTCTCATGGATATACTGTTTTTAGTTCATCTAGTGCAAAAGAAGCTTTAGCTTTGCTAACACTTGAAAATAAAACAATTGATCTGGTAATAAGTGATGTTGTCATGCCGGACATGGATGGTTTTGAACTGGCACATATAATCCGCTACACACACCCTGATATAAAAATACAACTTTGCAGTGGCTTACAAAATGTCAAAGGTAAAACAGTTACCAGTGAAGAGCTTTCCCAAAAACTCCTGATAAAACCTTTCACAGCCAAACAACTTTTAACAAAAATTCAGGAGTTACTAAGTAACTAAATTTACATTAGAGTTTATTAAAAAATTTATAAGAAATTATTCTTCACCCACATCATCAGCATCAACTTGTCCTGAAATTTTACGACGAATATGCGACCAGGAAATACCAACCGCTAATACTGCTGAAATTAGAATTAAGATCACCCAGTTCATTGTCGTTACGTTATCTAACCCCAACCATCCCCAATCTATTAAAAGCCATAAGATAGTCGAAAAGAATAATGCCGCCAAGATGAGTCCAATCAAACCAAGTGAACGAAGTGTGGCTCGCAAATAAATCACCCAACCAATAATTAAACTCATCCCGGCAACACCTAATAAAGGACCAAAATCAGAAAAACTATTTTGAAGCCAGTGTGAATATGAGTAACCACTCGGGTTATACGTTAGCATCACAAGTAATAAAGCAAAGATAAGTCTTAATAAAAAACCTTGTACTGTTACAGGTTTCATAATCAGCCGTCCTTAATTATTTATTTACGAAGAATAACGAGCACACCTGCAACCAACGCAAGAACCCCCATCACCATACTTTCATATTGAAAATTGAGTTTTATAACTGAATTTAATCCTGTTAAAACCAACCATGCACCTAAAAAATATGGCCACAATTTCATTGTTATTATCCTTACAGTATTGTCGCTAATAAAAAAATGTCATTGCTCGGCAACTGCTCCTGCGTTGCCCTACCTCCTGCGTCCATGCAGTCGTCACAGTGACCGTCTTCGTATGAATGTTCTCTTTAAAATAAGAATAACGGGTATTAAAAATAAACGCGACTATTAGATTCCGGGTCTTCGTTTCACCACGCCCGGAATGATGAAAAACGTTCATAAAAAAAGCCCTATCTTAAAAGACAAGGCTTTTTCACACTAATGGTAGTCTTAAAGTACCTAAGTTGAGATGGCTGCAAGGCAGATAGATGAACCGCAACAGAACTTACGTTTAGGCAATTCTTGCACCCAATAAAAAACCCCGCTATTTCCAACGGGGTTTTTATACCTCAAAAACTACTTGAGGCTTTTCAATGGTTCGACCTATGGAGGCGCCGAACTTTTGCGTCAGAGCAAGGCGTGGAAATGATTTGAGCGCGGAGCGTACAGTAGGCAGTTCTCGCACATCCCTGTGCTTCACTGCACCTGAACATCCATGTTCAATGTACGTGAGCACTCAAATTATTTTCACAACGCGGCTATGGCGTAAAAGGGCAAGCCTCTTACATCATGCCGCCCATTCCACCCATCCCGCCCATATCAGGCATCGCAGGTGCACCTTCTTCAGCAGGCATATCGGTAACCATTGCTTCAGTAGTGATCATAAGACCCGCAACTGAACCAGCATTTTGTAATGCTGAACGAGTTACTTTAGTTGGATCTAAAATACCCATTTCGATCATGTCGCCATATTCTGCATTACTTGCGTTATAACCAAAGTTACCTTTACCTTCTGCAACTTTATTTACAACAACAGAGGCTTCGTCACCGGCGTTAATCACAATTTGACGCATTGGCTCTTCCATTGCACGACGTGCGATGTTGATACCGATGTCTTGATCGTGGTTATCACCTTTAAGTTTAGCTAAAGTGCCTGCTGCACGAATTAATGCAACACCACCACCAGGTACAACACCTTCTTCTACTGCTGCACGAGTCGCATGTAATGCATCTTCAACGCGAGCTTTCTTTTCTTTCATTTCAACTTCTGTTGCTGCACCAACTTTAATTACGGCAACACCACCAGCAAGTTTAGCAACACGTTCTTGCAATTTTTCTTTATCATAATCAGAAGACGTTTCTTCCATTTGTGTACGGATTTGCGCTACACGATCTTCAATATCTTTATGCTGACCTGAACCATCAATTAATGTTGTTTCTTCTTTAGTCACAACCACTTTTTTCGCTGAACCTAAATCTTCAACCGTTGCTTTTTCTAAAGTTAAACCCACTTCTTCAGAAATAACTGTTCCACCGGTTAAAATAGCGATGTCTTGTAACATGGCTTTACGACGGTCACCAAAACCTGGAGCTTTAACTGCTGCAACTTTTACGATACCGCGCATGTTATTAATTACGAGTGTCGCTAATGCTTCACCGTCAACATCTTCAGCAATAATCAATAAAGATTTTCCTGATTTAGCAACACCTTCAAGAATTGGGAGTAAGTCGCGAATGTTTGAGATTTTTTTGTCATATAACAAAATGAATGGTGCTTCCATTTCTGCTGTCATATTTTGCTGATTGTTGACGAAGTAAGGAGAAAGGTAACCACGGTCAAACTGCATACCTTCAACAACGTCTAGTTCATTATTAAAACCTGAACCTTCTTCAACAGTGATAACGCCTTCTTTACCCACTTTATCCATTGCATCAGCAATGATGTCACCGATTTCTTTATCCGAGTTAGCTGAAATCGTACCAACCTGTGCGATCGCTTTATCGTCAGCACAAGGCTTGGACATTTTCTTTAACTCTTCAACTGCCTGAATAACCGCTTTATCAATACCACGTTTTAAATCCATTGGATTCATGCCCGCAGCAACGGCTTTCATACCTTCAGTCAAAATAGACTGCGCAAGTACTGTTGCTGTTGTTGTACCGTCACCAGCAGTATCAGAAGTTTGTGAAGACACTTCTTTTACCATTTGTGCGCCCATGTTTTCGAACTTGTCTTGCAGTTCAATTTCTTTAGCAACCGAAACACCATCTTTTGTAATGGTTGGCGCACCAAAGCTTTTATCTAAAACAACGTTACGGCCTTTAGGGCCTAAAGTAACTTTAACAGCATTGGCTAAAATATTTACACCAGCCAGCATGCGATGACGCGCGTCATCACCAAACTTAACTTCTTTTGCACTCATTGTATCTTCCTCTTAAATTCTTTGAATTAGTTCTTAATCAAGCTCGTTTTAATCAATTACTGCTACGATGTCTTCTTCACGCATAACTAACAGCTCTTCACCGTCAACTTTAATTTCTGTGCCAGCAAATTTACCGAACATAACTTTGTCACCCACTTTTACGTCTAAAGCACGAACACCGTTATCTGTAATTTGGCCATTACCTACAGCAATAATTTCACCCTGGGCTGGTTTTTCAGTTGCTGAATCAGGGATTACGATACCACCAGCAGATGTTGTTTCTTCTTCCATACGACGAACGACCACACGGTCATGTAAAGGACGGATCTTCATTTTTGTTTTCTCCTAAGGAAAAATGTAATAAATTCATTAATTTACGCCAGTTTTATTGCTTTATTCATGTCGCTAGACTGGCTTGTTTTACGAGGCTATCTTCTGAGCTCGAATTAGCACTCGTACTCAAAGAGTGCTAATTATGGTCATATTGGGGAGGCTGTCAACAAAATTCAAGTGCTGAGGTAAATAAGCTTAGATTTCTTATTAAGTGCTAATTTACATACCATAAAAAATGTGGAAATATGGATAAATCCCCACGACAAAATAAATAATAAGAAACAAATCTATCCCTCAAATTTATAAAAACAGGGAAAACGGCCAGTACAAGCAGTTAAATAACCGCATAAGGGAAATGACGGTAGGGGAAAA
>VAPK010176620.1_pt1 | contig 10417 bp, 9 predicted proteins | sample 3395031 | NCBI WGS metagenome assembly VAPK01 (sample SAMN08290443, study PRJNA428436) | hydrothermal vent metagenome | isolation source: Deep-sea hydrothermal vent chimney 1 | place: Pacific Ocean: Juan De Fuca Ridge
CCTCGCCAAAGCCAGCACCAATAGCCTGGATTAGCGAGACCACTTCAGTGTTTTTCAGCATTCGGTCGGGCCGCGCCCGCTCGACATTGAGGATCTTGCCCCGGATAGGCAGGATGGCCATGGTTCGAGGATCACGAGCCTCCTTGGCCGAACCACCGGCGGAGTTTCCTTCGACGATGTAGAGCTCGGACTCATCCGGATTCTTGGACTGACAATCGGCCAGCTTGCCCGGCATGCCCGCCCCATCAAGGGCCGACTTACGGCGGATTGTTTGGCGTGCAGAGGTGGCGGCGATACGGGCCTTGGCCGCCATCATGGCCTTACCAACCATGGCCCGGGCCTCACGAGGATTCTCCTCGAACCACTGATCAAGATGATCGTTTGTCGCCTTTTCGACCAGGGAGCGAATGGAGACGTTGCCCAACTTGGACTTGGTCTGACCCTCAAACTGAGGATCCTGCAAGCGAACAGAAATGATGGCGGTTAGTCCCTCACGAATATCCTCGCCCTGGAGGTTTTCGTCCTTCTTCTTTAGAATCTCGCGGGCCCGGGCGTAGCTATTGACCGTGCGGGTAAGAGCACTGCGGAAACCCTGCTCGTGCATCCCGCCCTCGAGCGTGCTGATGCCATTAGCGAAGGAGTGGATGCCATCGGATTGGTATCCGGTGTTCCAGGCAAAAGCGATCTCGACCTCTTCTGTCTCGGCTAGCTCCTCGAACCAGCCAACATCTTCAAAAAGAGCTTCCTTGCTGGCGTTGAGATGCCGGACGAAGTCGCGGATGCCTCCGTCATAGCGATGGGAAACCGGTTCGGTCTCGCCCCTGGTTTTATCGACCAGAGTGAGCTCGAGGCCAGCGTTCAAAAAGGCCATCATCTGGAATCGATCAACCAGGGTCTGGGCCCGATAGTCGGTCCCTTCCTTGAAGATTGCCGGGTCTGGCCAGAACCGAACCGTAGTACCGGTTCGGGGCTCACCGCTGGCCTCATCGATGGGGGAACCTCCGATCGGTTTGAGCTTGGTGTCGGCTTGCCCGCCGTCCTTGAAGGACATGAAGTGGCGGACACCGTCTCGATCGATCTCGACCTCTACCTTCTCAGACAGGGCGTTGACCACCGAGATGCCGACACCATGGAGACCACCGGATACTTTGTAGCCACCATCACCAAACTTGCCGCCAGCGTGAAGCACCGTCATCACGACCTCGGCCGCGGTGAGATCCTCGTACTTTGGGTGAATACCAACCGGGATGCCCCGACCGTCGTCCCTGACCTCCACTCCACCCCCAGCCAGCATCGTGACATCGATGCGAGAGCAGTGCCCGGCCATTGCTTCGTCCACCGAGTTGTCGACTACTTCCCAGACAAGGTGGTGCAGACCCGTAGGGCCGGTGGAACCAATATACATTCCCGGCCGCTTACGAACCGCCTCAAGCCCTTCTAGAACCTGGATCTGACCGGCTTCGTAGTCGCCCTGCTCGGCTGGCCTCGAAGAGTTGGCTATCCCGTCGACGACAAGAGGATCTGGAGTTGAAGAAGAAGGCATAAGTTCCCAAAATCAGCGTTGCCTGATTCTACCAGGAGGGGGTGACTAAGGTCCCTTCACGACCTAATTCTGAGCTGAACTCTGCGGATCTTGACCCCGTCAAATTCTTGCTCAAACCGCTCCTTGATCTGGGCCTCCATCCAGCTTATTTGTGAAGCCCAACTGGAACTCTCGCAACCAATGACCAAGACCCCGTCCAGCATCTCGATAGGTCGGGTCCAATCGGCTAGTCCCGGTCCGACGATCTGGGGCCACAGCGACTCGAGGCTGGTCAGAGTGCGGGTTGGGGGTGCACCCATGTTGGCCAAGAAACGCTCCAGAGTCACCCCAATTGGTTCCGGCTCAGATTTCATGGTCGGCTCCAATCATTGAACGGCTTCTTCCAACACAAGTTTTCCACCCTGATGGTGCAGCACCTGATCGGGCACCGTGCCTTCCGGTAGTCCCGAAGCACTGGTCACTACAGTCTGCCCCTCGGGAAGGCTATCGAGCAAGGCCCGCGCACGATCGGGATCGAGTTCGGACAAAACATCGTCCAACAACAGCAGAGGGGGCTCGCCAAGGCGTTCGGTGAGGAGTTGGTGGCTCGCCAACCGTAGGGCCAAGGCCAACGTCCTCTGCTCCCCCTGAGAGGCCTCAGTTCGACTATCGAATTGGTCGAGGTGCAGACGTATGTCGTCTCGGTGGGGTCCAACCGTTGTCACACCGCGTCGAACATCATTGGCCCGAGCTTGCCCTACAGAATCAGCCAACGTTAAGGCAGGCCAGGACCGAATATAGGTTGCAACGACTTCGGTTGGCTCGTCGCTGAGCTGGCGATAGGACTGGCTCACCAAGGGCATCAGATCATGCAGCAGGTTCTCGCGTCGGACCGTCACATGCTCCCCCACCGAAACAAGTTTGGAATCCCAAACATCTAGCGTCGCTTCAGCTGAATCATCCAAACGCCCCGCCGCCTGCCGCAAAAGAGCATTGCGTTGCTTCAGGATCCGATCGAGATCACTGCGAACCCCATCAAAAAGGGGATCCAAGGAAACCAGCAGATCGTCAACAAAATCGCGGCGAATACCGGGGCCGTCCTTGATCATCGCGAGGTCATCGGGGGCAAACACGGTTACCCGAAGGGCACCAAGGAGGTCTCGGGTTCGCTTCAGCTTCTGACGGTTCACCTGAGCTCGAGTTCGACCCTTGGCCAGCTCGAGTTCGACTAGTACCTCTCGACCGTCACGCACTCCGGTGGCCCGAACAAAAGCTTGGTCTGCCCCATGGCGTACCAAGCTCTCTGCGGGTGCTCCTCGAAACGACTTCAGGTTGGCCAACAACGAGATGGCTTCCAAGAGGTTGGTTTTGCCAACGCCATTGGGGCCAAGGATCGCCGTAAATCCCCGATGTAGCTGGACCTCAAGTTCGGAATAGCTCCGAAAATCCTTCAACCAGATCGTAGTCAGCTGCATGACAGTGGGCCCAACAAGACGACAGCCACCGGTACGAGGCTGCCGTGCTAGGAAACTCGAACCGGCATCAGGAGGTAAAGGAACTCTTCAACTCCGGCGATCCGAACAAGGGCCGGCTTGAGCTCATCAATGGTGGACAAGGTAATCTGCTCGGCCTTGGCTACCTCCACGCCCTCCAAAAGGTACTGAGGGTTGAAGGCAACGGTCAATGGAGATCCTACGTAGCTCCCCTCCACCTGTTCGCGGGCGGTACCAACATCTTGGGTTACGGCCACAAGTTCCAGACCCTCATTGGACATCTCCAATCGAACGGGTGTCGCTTCCCTGGCCAAGAGTTTGACTCGCTTCAGAGCATCGAGAAGTTCATCCCGATTCACCGTGAGCACGTTTGGATGGCTATCTGGGATCAGTCCGCGGTAGTTGGGGAAGTCGCCTTCGATCAGTCGGGTGACCAGCTTTACCGGACCGACCTCAAAGGATGCTTCGCGCTCGCCCAGGCGGAGTTCCACGTTGTCGCCTTGCCCAAGAATTCGGTTCAACTCGTTAAGAGCGCGGGAAGGGATCAGAACACTCTGCCCCTCGGCTAACACCGATGCTCCGGGAACGTCTCTCATCGACAGCCGATAGGAATCGGTGGCAACCAGGCGAAGACCGTCGGCTTCGGCAGCTAACAATACTCCGGTCAGGATGGGACGTGAATCGTCACTGCTGGCAGCGGGAACAACCTGACGGAGGGCGTCTGCCAACTTGTCACAAGGCAAGGAAACCGATTCTTCGGGCAAACCACCGATCTGAGGAAAATCGTCAGCCGCTATTAGACGGATGCTGAAGTTGCTTCGACCTGCGGAAATACTCAGCTCGTCGGCCTCAGCCGAAAGAGATACCGCACCCGGTTCCAGGGCTCTGACAATGTCAGAGGCAAGCCGCGCCGGGATCACTGCCACCCCATCAGCCTCACCAGCGACCGTTACGTCGATGGTGATGGTCAGATCTAGATCGCTGCCTGTTAGCGACAATCGATCGCCTTGGAGTTCTGCACGTACTCCGGACAGACCAGGTAAGCCACCGCGGCCTACCGCCCGCCCAGAAATGCTGAGCGCTTCAACCAATACATCTCGTTCGCAACGGAACTTCACCGCTGGTACTCCCAGTGATCGGCCAGGACCCGATTTGAGCCCTGGAGGTTTTCCTCATTACATCTGAGGATTTCTTTTGAAAATAGTAGTTGTCTTAGTAGGTCCTGTGGATTGTGGATGAAGCCCTGAAATCCCTGGTAAGGATACATAAAGTCATCCACCGGTTGTTTGAGGTCATCCCCAGGGATGTCAGGGACCATACTGGTGCTTGGGGACGACGAGATGATCATCCACGGATCGTCCTACGGTTGTACACAGATCTACCCACACCATCGGGGGCGGCGTTGGGCACTCGATAGAAGTGCCGGCGGGATTGAAGAGGTCCGTCAAACCGCACGGGCTTGACCTCTCACGGTCTTGTCCAAAGCCATGACCTGGTCATAAATCTGGGATCGTTCGTTCATCAAGGCGGCAATCTTGTCACAGGCGTGCATCACGGTTGTGTGGTCCCGCCCCCCAAACTCTCGGGCAATCATGGGGAAGCTCAAGTCGGTTAGGTCACGGCTCACATACATGGCGATTTGCCGGGCAATCACTAGCGGCCGACGTCGGGACTTGCCGGTCAGCTCCTCGACACTGAAACTGAAGTGTTCCGATGTGGCGGTAAGGATCATGGGGACCGTGATGGGCCGCGGCTGGCGATCGGCGATGAAGTCTCGCAAGATGCGTTCGGACAAGGCGCTGGTCATTGGCTCTTGATTGAGATTGGCGAAAGCGGTGACCTTGTTGAGAGCACCTTCCAGTTCACGGATGTTGGTGGTGATGTTGGTGGCGATGAACTCACTCACCTCCGTGGGCAAGAAGTAGCCATCCCGATCAGCCTTCTTATGGAGGATAGCCATTCTGGTTTCAATGTCAGGAGGCTGAATATCGGTCAGGAGGCCCATCATGAAACGACTTCGAAGGCGGTCTTCGAGGGTGGGAATAGCATCTGGTGGGCGGTCTGAGGAGAGAACAATCTGCTTCTGGGCCGTGTATAGCTCGTTAAAGGTATGGAAGAACTCTTCCTGTAGGCCGTCTTTACCGGCAATGAACTGGATGTCATCGACCAGGAGTACATCGATTTGTCGGTACTGGCGTTTGAAGGCAGCTCCCGAAGAGTTTTTGATCGAGTCGACGAACTCGTTGAGGAAGGTCTCCGTTGAGATGTACTTGACCTTCATCTGGGGATAGACGTCGTTTACGTAGTGCTCGATCGCCTGGAGGAGGTGGGTCTTTCCTAGACCGGCTCCACCATAAATAAAGAGCGGGTTGTAGGACCCACCGGGACGCTCGGCAACCGAAAGGGCCGCGGCATGGGCGAACCGATTGGAGGGCCCAATAACGAAACCGTCAAAGTTGTAGCTGCGCTGCAAGAGAGGAGGGGGCAGCGGACTTTGGGGGTTCGGGGCGCGTGGGCTTGGTTGATGTTGTTGGGTTGGGGTGTGCTCCGGGAACGTCGGATCGTAGTGAGTGGTCGCCGAGGGTGAGGTCTCTCCGGTTGGCGGGAAGGCGGATCCAGCCTGGGCGGCACGCTTCTCGTTGGCTTCCGGGATCATGCCTGGCTGATCCGGTACTTGGTCGACGTCAAAAAGGGTCGGCAGCGGGATTTCGAACTGGATGGTGGTGGGCTCCTTGGCGGCCTCGGAAACTGCATTCTCCACCAGGGGTCGGTAGCGGCCGTCGAGTTTTTCTCGGATAATCGTGTTGGGGACCGACAGAACCAGCTTGTTGTCTGACAGACGAAGTGCGGTGACAGACGCAAAGGTACTGTGCCAGGCTCCCTCAGAGATTTCCCCGCGAAGGAAGACGGCTGCTTGTTCCCAGAGCTCAGTTGCGGTAGTCAATGTCGCCTCCTGTCTTGTTCTTGCCGTGTTTGGTGATTGTGTGCGGTTCCCTAATAAATCCACCTTTCCCCAGCTCCCACAGGGTTGTCCACAGTGCTAAAACAGGATCACAAAGAATTCGAGGTTGCCGGCCTCGACTGGAGCTTTTCGGCTTAACGAAGGGGTTCTTGGTCTCTCAGAGTGCAGCATGTCTGATACTAGATAGGCAATGACCCAGGTAATTAGGGGTTGGGTCACCGGCGGGATAGGCGACGCTAGCAGGAGGACAACGTCTGCTCCACCCGGCCTGTGGAAAAGGTTGGTTGTTGCAACTGTCTTCCAGCCCTAGCCTGTCTGTCACGTGCTGCCTTGGTCACCGCCGAACTCGGCTCTGGATGGCCCCCAGCTGAAGGATTGCCAGTCCCCCATTGGCCCCTAACCCAGAATACCTGGTCCAGCAACGGATCTGGACTCGACGGGAACCCGGGCCATTGGACACGTCTGGCGGTTGTGATTTGGTCATTGGACAGTCATTTGGTGGCTGTCATTGTGACCCGAGGAGTAGTTGATGAAACGCACATTCCAGCCAAACAATCGTAAGCGGGCGATGAAGCACGGGTTTCGTGCTCGCAAGTCCACCCGCGGCGGTCGGGCCGTGCTTCGGTCTCGTCGTCTCAAAGGGCGTCACAAGCTGAGTGCGTGATCGATTCGGTTACTCGTCGAGCAGAGTTCGACGCTCTTCGTTCCCGGGGGCAGCGAGTACGCTCTGGGGCCCTGAGGATGAGCTACGTCAGCTCACCGGGGGCCAAGGTCGACGCGTCTTCGGTTCGTTCGAACCATCGAGTTGCCTTTGCCATAAGCCGGAAATTCGGCAATGCGGTCGAACGAAACCGGGCCAAGCGAAGGCTGAAAGCGGCCTTTGCTGGACTGGTAGCCGGAAAGGCCGACAGCCAGCCCCCCACGGGGCTGTATCTGCTCATTCCCAGTCGGCGGGTACTCACCCTCTCCAACCACGACCTCATCGAGACTCTTCGAAGGTGTTTCGCTCAGCTCGGCTCCACCGAGCAGACAACCAGCCGATGAGGCCGCCGGACCGACGGTTCGGCCGGCTAAAGGACGCCCAATGAAGCGCCTACTCCTGGGGACGATTCGCCTGTATCAGAAGACAGCACCGGCGCGAACACCTCGTTGTCGCTATATCCCTACCTGTTCTCATTACGCGGTCGAGGCCATTGAAGTCCATGGGACCGGCCGTGGTAGTTGGTTGGCAGTTCGACGCCTTGCGCGATGCCAGCCTTTTGGTTCCTTTGGTTTTGACCCAGTTCCTGGTCCGGAGAATGAACAATGTTCGAACTAGTTGCACGAGTATTGGCCGGCTTCTACGGCCTCCCCGTTGTGGGGGGGAGCTACGGCTTCGCCATCATCTTGCTCACCATTGCAGTGATGGTTCTGCTGATGCCCCTGACGCTCAAAGCGACCCGCTCCACCATCAAAATGCAGCAGGTCCAGCCCGAGCTGAAACGTATTCAGAAAAAGCACAAGGGTGATCGTGAGGCCCTGAACGCCGAAATGATGGAGCTTTATCAGGAGAATGGCATCAACCCGGTGGGTGGCTGCCTACCGATGCTGGCCCAGATGCCGGTATTCCTGGTGTTGTTCCGCATTCTTCGCGGTCTGACCCGCAGGGCTGACGAGGTTCCCTTCTATGACGTCGGAGTGTTGGCCGCCAACAGGGTGGGAGTAGACGTTCAGGCGGCCCACACCTTCAACCCTCGCTATTTGGCCACAGATAGTGATATGTATCACGCTCTAAGTGAGTCTGAGGTGATGGAGTTCGGTCCCTTCGACCTTGCCGGAGAGGCCCTGGACATTCTTCGAGAGAGCTTTGTGACCGCTATTCCCTACATCATTCTGATTCTCTTTGTGGTGGGAACCAGCTTCTATCAGCAGAAGCAGGTGTCGGCACGTCGAGGCGATGATGACAGCAGTCCCGTCAATAGCCAGCAACAGATGATCCTGAAGTTCCTCCCTCTCATGACCGGGGTGTGGTCCTTCGTTTTTCCCGCTGGGCTTGTGCTCTATTGGGCCACTTCAAATGTCTTCAGAATCGGGCAGCAGGCCTACATCACCCACCAGATCTATGGCAGGGAGGGCGCTACGGAGATCATCGCCGATGCTCGGGCAAAGAGCAATGCCGTTGAGAAAGAGAATCCGGACAAGGCGGACAAGTCCGGAGACAAGGCTGGCAAGTCGGGGGGCAAGGCCGCCAAGGGCGATGACAAGAAGAGCCCCGGCAAGGTTGAAAAAGCCGCGAAATCCAAGAAATCCAAGGACGACAAGGACGGTAAGGACCAGGACAGCGGATCGGGACGATCCAAAAAGATGTCCGCCAAGGAAAAAGAAGCGGCTTGGAAGAAGCGCAAGGATCAGAAAGCCAAGGCAAAACCCTCGACATCAAGTCGAATCACACCCAAAGGGACTGCGCCAAAGGCCAACAAGAAGAATCGGAAGAGGTAGCAATGGAATGGGTTGAGACAACCTCCAAGAGTGTCGAAGAAGCGAAAGAGTTGGCGCTGGACAAGCTCGGGATAGATGACGCGGACGCGGAGTTTGAGATTCTCGAGGAGCCACGCCAGGGTCTGTTTGGTCGGACACGGGGTCAAGCCCGGGTACGTGCCAGAATTGCCCCCCAAAGCCCGCGAAGTAAGGAAGAACGCGGCCGGCGACGGAGAAAGCCTCGCAGTGGTTCGAAGCAGAATGGCGCCAAACAGGGTGGTTCGAAGCAGGGAGGTCAGGCCAAACAGCAGGGCCGTGGCTCCGGCGGACGCAAGGGGGGTAGCGACGACTCCGAGAGCGCCCAGAGTGACTCAGCGGACCAGGGCCAGGCAAAGTCTTCCAATCGGGGAGGACGGGGCGGTAGTCGCGGCTCGACGGGCCGTGGGGACAAGAGCGAGGCAAGCGGTCAACGACAAAGGAATAGACGACCTCAGCGGTCGAACTCACCTAAGAAGGAAGATGCATCCATGGAAGAAGTCAGCGCCTGTGTCGAGACGTTCCTGAGCGGGCTGGTCGATGCCTTTGATATTGATACCAAGGTGGTGATTGACACCTCAAATGATGAGATCATGGCTCAGATCGAAGGAAAGCACGGCTTGCTGTTGGGGCCCAAGGCCCGAACTCTGGACGCCATTCAAGAGCTGACCAGGGTGACCGCCCAAAGGACCGTCCCGTCCTCGATTCGGATCAAGGTAGATGTTGGTGGCTATCGCCTCGCCCGCAAGGCGTCTCTTGAGGAGTTCGCCCGGGGTGCCGGCGAGAAGGCAGTCGAGGAATCGATGGAAGTGGTGTTGGAGCCCATGTCTTCGGCTGACCGTAAGATCATCCACGACGAACTCAATGACTTCGCCGGGGTGAGCACGCGTTCGGCCGGAACAGATCCGCGTCGCAGGGTTGTCGTTGTCCCGGATGAGACTCAGGACGAGAGTCCAGACGAGGACGTACCGGTTGTGTCTGAGGATGAGACCGGCGATGCTTCTGAGGATGCAGAGTAACTCACAGCCTGAAGAACAACTTCACGCCGTTCTTGAACGGGCCCGGACCGCGGGTTTCCTCGGTCCGGGCCCGCTTCGCGTTCACAGCGACCACGCCAGAGCCTTTGGTGATCCAATTCCAAACGAGGCGCGCAGACTTCTCGATCTTGGATCCGGAGGTGGCCTGCCCGGTCTGCCGCTGTTTGTCCGCCTGCCCCGGCTGGGTGGTGTGCTGTTGGATGCCTCGGAGAAACGGTGCGCGTTTCTAAGCTGGGCGGTTGCCGAGCTTGGGTTGCTGGATCGGGTGAGCGTTCGGCGGGGCCGGGCCGAAGAGTTGGCCTATGACCCCGAGCTGAGGGCCAGCTTTGATGTGGTCACCTGCAGAGGGTTTGGCCCGCCAGCAGCAAGCATTGAAGGAGCGATTGGGTTCTTGGCGGACCGGGGGCGGCTGGTAATAAGCGAACCGCCGGCAGGAAGAGTTTGGTCCGAGGGGGGCCTTGCGGCCATCGGACTTCGCCAGGTGGACCTCCGAGAGGCTCGGCAGCACTCCCCCACCCCCGACCAGGATATGAGACTGCCGCTGACCGGGGGCACTAAGCCGGATGCCGCCGGGGACCGTTCTGGTATCAATACAGCGCTTGTAGTGGCGTTCGAGAGATTCGGCCCTGTGCCAAAGGAATTGCCTCGCCCGCTTCGCCGACAGCGCTCGCGTCCGTTGAGGGTGGTTGTGACAATGGCCGAAGAGGGTAAAGGCTAGTCTCCGTCTTGAAGCCACCTGTCGTTTCACGTGAAACAACGGCCAGGCCAACGGACCGGCGGGCTGACGGACCCTCGCGGGATAGTGCACGCTCTACTAAGCGGCTAGTTGTCCCGGGCTACGAACAAGTCCGCCACCGCAGCGGCTCTCGACTTCTCTGCTGGAGCGTGCACCGATTCCGTCGGCATTGTC
>VAPK011050829.1_pt1 | contig 10417 bp, 4 predicted proteins | sample 3395031 | NCBI WGS metagenome assembly VAPK01 (sample SAMN08290443, study PRJNA428436) | hydrothermal vent metagenome | isolation source: Deep-sea hydrothermal vent chimney 1 | place: Pacific Ocean: Juan De Fuca Ridge
CTGATTTAACTAGTATATTTGCTGCTTCTTCTGTAGATGACTATTTTACAACTAATGGTACACCAGATGAACAAAGGTGGGGTATTTCTTTTGGTAACCCTGAAGTCATAGATGAAAAATTATTTATGTCCTGTATACCAGGCACCACAGATAAATTGAGTAGTAAATATAACTTAATTGGGGATTTTGACTTACAAATAAGTGGATCATTGATTGGGTGGAGTAAGACTGCTGCGGCAATGGGTGGTGAGTCATTTAGGCATTTTATAGATTTAAAGTCCAATACAGCAGATGTGCAGCGTAATGTGGCGTTAACCTACGTTGATTCTCCTGATGGGTATACAGAAATTTACACAGCTTTAGGATTGTATGCTATAAGATATAATCAGTCTGGTAAATACATTTTATGTAATAATATAGATCTCTCTGGTTGGGATTGGACAGTATCAGGAACGATGGATTTAAATTCAGATGGGGTGTTGGATGGGGCTGGGCATGTTATTTATAATTTTCATGCCATAGAAAATGGAGCTATTTTTAACAATTTACGCGGAGAAGTCAGAAAACTTGGGTTTGAAAATGTGCTAATAGATGGAAATACATCTAGTTACTCTTCTGCATTGGCCACAGTTCCGCATGACGGTAGTTTAATTGAAGACTGCTATGTTATTGGACATATAAATAAAAGAGATAGGGCTGGAGGTATGTTTGGATTTACAGAGAGTGTCTGGCCAGGTCCTAAAATACGTAATTGTTTTTCAGCCATGACGTCTACATATAGTTCTAGAAGGGTTGGTTCGTTTACTGGTTATGTGTATCAATGGGATGTTAGTGGGTGTTATAGAGACGCTACACTATATAATGGTGGAGCATATGACCACAACGAGGTGCTTTATGAGACTACGGCAGAGATGCAGACTAAAGATACATTTGTCGGGTGGGATTTTTACAATACTTGGACAATGCCACCCAATAGTTACCCTAAATTAAAAAAGCGAAACTACAATATGCTGAAAATAGAGGCCGGAGACGGGTCATTAGTGTATAATAGTTATTTATTAAATAACCAGTACGACCCAAAATATAAATTTAGATATAAACGGTCTGGCACTACAGTTGATATATACTACAAAGAGATTATATATGGTAGTTCTAGCAGTGAGTGGTTTTTACTTAATAGTTCAGATTTTACAACCGATGCATTAAGTATAGATTTGGGGTTATCTTCTTATGGTGCTATAATTTCTGGGACATACTTTGATGATCTTATATTTAGTTATGGGTCTATTATGTACCCGACTAGCAATGTCCCTTATTATGGTATCGCCAATATAGACAATATAAAGATTGATCAATCAACCCAAATACCAATATATGATATAGCATGTACTAATGACACACTTTATCGGTTACAATTAGAAGGAACTTATTATGGAGTAGACAATACTTGGAGTACTTATAATTATCAAGTAACTCCTTTACGACCATTTATAGACTTTATAACCATAGGCGTAAGCCCCGTAATATTGCCAGCAAATGGAAAGAGCACTACAGAGATAACAGCTGTAGTTTTAGACCAATATGGAAATGCTGCTACTAACGACCCTGTTACTTTTATAGAAGATAATGTGGTTGGGTTTATTACTAATCCAATAGTTTATACTGGTGGTAGTGAAAGTAAACATCCTGGAGTAGCAACTAGCACCTATAAGTCTGGGATTGATGTTACCCCAGTACATATAAAAGCAACCGTAACCCAATATAATTAAATTATGGCCTATGAAAATATAGAGATAACTTATAGTAATTTTTGTATTGGGTATTTAACAGATACATATGTTACTATAGACACTACTAACAGTGTGTCTCAGTTACAGGTAAAGAATTCTAGTGGTGATCTACAAAACAGTATAGAGTTAAGTACCTCATTTGACGTTGGGTTTTCTATAAGCTCTTTAGATTATGTGGGCCCAAGAGATGTATCTGTGGTAATGGACGGGTATACTTTTTTTACATTAGAACATAATAGTAATTCTCAGTGTAAAGTTAAAAGGTGGGAATTAGATGCAATTAATTCTAAGTTAGATCTTAAACAAACCATATCTTATTCTGACACTGGTATGTACTATTTTAATTGTAACAGTATGTCAGTTGAGCAATATAGGACAGTTTTTAGCCATGGTTCTACCAGCGGCACAGGGTATATACTGATGGATGAGTTTTATGCGTCAAAACTGAACTCAGGTGATGCTTTGTTTTTAGGTCCCAGTTCAAGCCCATATTATATTAATAGTTCAGAAAGTGTAGAAGTTTCATCCGTTTCTGGAACAAAAGTGTATATAACTGCGCAAGATACAGTACCACCATTGAATCAATATAATGCTGGTGATAGTATATGTTTTTATAAGGATATATTCTTGTTAGGTGATACTGGCATAAATGGAAACGTAGATAAAGGAATTCTATACAAAATTGATAGTAAAACAGGAGTTATTAAGGATTATCATGAAAGCGGCCTATATTCCAATGTAAAAGCCTCTTCCTATGGTATACCGTATAGTGACTCTATAGGGGTAATAAAAAATAGTAATTTAGTATTTATAGATAAAAATGATTATGAAGTAAAAAAGTCTTTCGCTTTGATGGCAACAAAGTCAGATAAACACAGCGTAATAACCATTTATGATATATCTTTTACCAATACGTCTGTTTATAGATTACAAAAAGAGATAGTTCTCAGAGACAACAGTGTAAATTATAGGGATTATAGTTGGGTTAATTATAACTATGTACAAGATGGGGTAGTTCCATACGTTGACTCAATTAGCATGTGGTCTACACCATCTTGTACTTTAGGTAATCAAACAAGCACAACTATTCATGCTTTAGTACGAGATCAGTATGGGTCAGAGGTGTCGAATAAAATTGTTTATTTCGATAGAGTGGGGGACACTTCAGGAAGTTTTGACGATCCTAATAAACAAGCCATTACAAATAATGAAGGAATTGCTAGTATTGGGTATACTTCTGGATGGTATAATCCAAATATTGCTGATAGTTGTTGTGATGTAATAAACTTTACTGCCCATACAGATGGATCGAATATTTTCACAGGAAGTCAATATGTGTGGGGCACTGTTGGTGTAGTATTATTAAAGAAATACATATCCAATGTGCCTAAAAAGATCATACAAAAAGTGGGCAATGTTACTAGTAGTATTTTTTTAAATCAGTTGGAACATGCAGTATCTGTACTTTCTGTTACAGCATTAAGTAAATTTTGGTTTCCAGGTGGAGGCGGTGATGCCCCAAAGAACTTAGTCAATATTGTTAAACAGATAAATGATGTAAAAAGTTATCTACAGGTAACAGACATTGATAATGATTTTACTGGTTTTATACCTGTTAATCAACTTGAAAATAGGAATGACTATATATCATTGAGCCAAACTTATATAAGTCGTCATACCTTATCGGGTAATAGTGACAATGCTGTTGTAAATCAATTTAAGTTTTTATTAGGAGCAATGCCGGATTTATGGTCATTGCAAAATAGAGTAGATACCACGATTTGGCTAAAGGTGGCCCCTTTTGGATTTAGTTTAGATAGCACTAAAGTATCGTTTAAAGTACGTGAAGTATCTTATGATGGTGATACGGGCTATATAGAGTATAACAATACAAATTTATTACAGATAGTACCTTTCGATGCTGGGTCTGGGTTGTTTGGGTTAGAAATTACATATACACCAGAAAAAATATTTCATTATAGTGCTGTGGTATATATTGTAGTTAGGGTTGAGGATAAAGCTACTCCACCTAATATCGTATCACTAGATTACTGGTTTAAAGTGGTTGCTGACTATAAAGCACCATACATTAGTAATGAATTACCTACACGTGATCAAACAAACGTACCGACTAACACTTCTATATCGTTTGATGTGGTAGATGCAGGAGCTGGGGTGAATATAAGTACGTTGGAGCTTTATATAAATAATTTATCAGTACCATTTAGTTATTCAGCTATAAATAATGGTTATCATATCGTGTATTCACCTACTGAGTACTTTTTTTATAACCAAGAAATTGACGTTACTATTGTTGCAATAGATTTGTCAATAAATACTAATATTTTATTTGACACATATAGGTTTTATTGTGCGAAGAGCTTAGGGCCTTGGATAGACTCAACTAGTTTAGTTCCGAAAAGTTGTGATAGAGGTGTGGATCGTTATTTAAATAATATTGCTCTTAATATTTATGAGGTAGAAGGTACTGGATTGGATAAAAATAGTATACGGTTGTTTGTTAATGGTGTAGATTGTCCCATAAATCTGAGTCCGGTTCTTTATAGAATAATGTAACTATTGAGTATATAGAGGCATAAATGACTATAAATATAAGTGATTTTTCAATAGGCTTAGGTAAATGGGAAATAATACCAGATTTAATTAGTTTCGCATTAGTAGCTACTGAAAATAGATATGAACTCACAAGTTCCGGGACTTATTTTAGTTTAAATGGTAAAATGTTAGACACAACTGTTAGTAGCACTAATTCAGGGATTTATAAAATATCTTCTGAAGATGTTACTATTAGTGGTAATGTGTATTTAGTTGTGCATATTACAAATAGTAATGATGAGGTATTGGAAGAAGACTACTCATTATTATATGGTTACAGATTAGAGTACATTACACCAGAAAAAATAGATTGGGGGCTAAATAGTGAGCTTGTTATTAAGACCTTGGCCTCCAATTCTACAATATGTGCTAATACAGAAAGTTACTGTACTAATTTTATAACACGAGACTACACACATACAAATCTCCAGTCAACAATTACAGCTAGAAAAGTAGGTAATTTACCTTCATATATAGCAGGGTTTAAACCTGAACTAAGCTATGGTAAGAGGTATAAAGTGATAGTTGAAGGTGTAAAGGACTTCTCTGGAAATGTTATGAAAGATATCGAATTTAGTTTTATTGTGGAGAGTAAGTTTTAAAGATAGCTATTTAAATAAACAAATAATTAGTGATATAAATATTAATGGTAAGGAGGATTAAATATGTGTGCAGCTATAACTAGGTGGTGCCAATACTCAATAGATAGTGTTGGTAAAGCCGGTGATGGTAGAGGTGAGGGTGGTGTTGGTACACAAGGAAGTTCTACCGCTACATCAAGTGTGGGAGATGTTTTTACTATAGGGCCTAACAATAATAGACTTCATCTAAATATTGATGGTGATAGTGCGCCTTATATCACATTAACAAGTGGTACAGACCTCGACCCAAGGTTTATTGCTAAAGACATAACTGAGAAGCTACATGACCTTGGAAAAAATGATGAACGTTGGGACAACGCAATATGTAGATGGAAAAACACACCTGATAATGGCAATGTTTTTAAAATATACTCTGGTTCATTAGGTGTACAGTCAGCCGTGTCTGTGGTTAGTGGTACCAATACAGCAAGTACAACACTAGGTTTTGGGTCTAGGGACGAGGTTGGTGGAATGTCGGGATCAAATAATTTCAATGGTACAGTGACCATATCTGGAGTATATAAAGGGTTTTTAGATGAGATATATAACATAGTCATTACCAATGACAATGATGCGGCGAGAGGTATTGATACCCCGGTTAAAAATATAACATATGCGGGCACTATGGATACAGGGGGTGTGTATAACTATACTTCAGACACTAATTATACTATAACTATAGACATTACGAATGGTTCTACTATGGGAGGAGGGACTGGTAATGTGCCTAGAATGACATGGACAGCTAACCCATCGTCTGATGACTCTACTGTTGCTACTGAATTATTATACGCTAATCATTGGTATCAGGTTGGTACACGGGGGTTGATGGTTAAATTTTCTGATGCAGTATTTTCAGCAGGAAATTGGACTGTACAATGTTACAAACCTGACTATACAAGTGGTACTAATGTAACTGACCCACCAGGTTCTGCTTATTTTTCCTATTACTCTGATAGAGGTGATTTTGGTTCAGCAACTGTTACACCAGCATCTGGTACTTATGGTATTTTAGGGTCACGTGGGCTGTACGTTAAATTTAACCCTACTTCTTCTTCTGACTACCTTGGTATACGTGACTCTTTTAAAGTAATATGTTCAGCACCACGACCAACTGCATATAATATTGAGGGCTTAAATTATGGAAACGTTACTGTATCAACTGAGTCTGATGTAAAGACAATAATATTTGAGTTGTTATCTGGGGCTATACAGTTAAGTACGGTCAGGTTCGGACTCCAAAATGATGGTTCGTTTAGTCACCATGATGCCGGAAACCATGATACTTATTTTAGGTTTGGTACTGTAGGTCCAGCTAATACTGCTGGTTCTTCGCCAATAGACGGTATAGAATGGAAACCTGGGATAACAGCTGCTGATATAGATAGTGACGTTTCACCACCTTATTTATATACAACCAAAGCTAATCTACATGTTGTTAATACTGCAGATGATAGTGAATCAGTTGGTAGTGTTGATTTAATGAGTGACCCTATTTGGATAAATATCAGGCTAGGTTCATCTGAGACTGGAAGTAATAGTCAGATTATTAATAGATTGTATTTTGATTATGCATAGTTTATTTCCATGTAAGGTTCTATTAAATTTAATTTAGGGAGTATGTGTTATGTCACCAAATAATGGTTGGGAAGTAATTTTACATGATGGTACGGTTATATTTGAATCTCAGATGTCATGGAGAGAAGTACCAAAATTGAAGATAAAAGAGCTGGCTTTGAATTATATGGGAAGACGCTGGTCGATAGTTGGAAAAAGTAACTATTTTGTACGTACCAGAGCATCAGTATTCCCAGGTATAAGTGAGTCATTACGTAGAGAGGAGAGTACTATAGGCTATTATGAAGGATCAGATAAAGTTTGTTACACTATAAATGAGCTAACTGGGCAATTTAATATAAAGGTTTTATAAGATATGTCTAAAGTGCAATGCCAGTACTGGGTTATAGACGAGCCAGTAGTCTGTAGATACTGGGATGCTGCTTCAATACTATGTACTTATAGAAGTTATGATGGGACGCAAGAAATAGTAGCAGATAATGCACCTTATTGCAATCTTATAGGAACATCATACTATACATGTGATCAATATACAACACCAGAAGGGTCTGAATCATCTACCAGGTCTAGGTGTGTTTTACCAGACCCATCCAGACAGGGCCAAAGACATTCTGATTGTGAGCTGTGGGTTAGCACTGTTGGTTCTGGATGGTTATTTGACGCTATCAATGGTTATAATAATGGTGATTGTGATGGTAAAGGAACTACAGTAACATGTTCAGGTTATTCTCCCTATTCGTTAGGGTTTGGGCCTTTAAAGCCAAAACAATTAGCAGACACTGATTTATCTGATTTATTAGATCCAGCGCAGTTTAATTTGCCAAATTGTGTGACTGCAAGTGGGTTAGGGTTTAGAGATCCTATGTCTTTGTCTTTATTTAATTTACGAGCTAAATTAGGTAAGTGCAGGTGGTGGGATTCTCCAAGCACTGATTTTACTATTGATAGTTCTGATGGGTCAATAAATGATATACAAAGTTTTTGTATAAATACAGATGAAAAAGTTAAACCTTTTCATAAATATCAATTAACTGATTATAGTGGATATATCGCGCCATGTAATGGTGCCAAGCCTGAATGTCCTGGTTATTGCTCTAATATATGTTGGCAATACATAATAGATAAGCTTACCTCTGAAGGTTCTAAAATTTTAGCTGAACAGATTCTAGAGTTACGCTATTATATAAAGAAAGAAAGATGGTCTGATGTAGAAAAAATAACCCAACCAGTTGCTATAGACCCTATATATAAAAGTTATTACTATAATTATTTTTTAGAGCCTGATTTATATTCATGGCAAGGAACCCTTACTTTAGATGTGAAAGAAGATAAATCAGTAAGTGCCATAATACCAGCAATAAAAAACTATTTAAACCAGTTTTATTTTTTTGAAGTTACTTATGAGACCTTAAGCCTAACTGCTGGAATACCTACTCGTAACCAACCTAGTTATTTTCCTACTTTAATTAGAGAACTACCTAATACTCAACTATCACCAATAATTAGGACCGTATTTGATACAGAGGTGTCTAATATAAATAGTGGCATAGATGTTATCTTCTCCCCCAAAAAAGTTTTTGAAACTGACAATATAGATCATAAGTATCTTACTATTTGGGGAGATTGCTTTTATGATAACAGTATTATTATAGCTATTAACGCAAGCGATCCCGAATTAAAAAATTTACATAGTATTTTTGAGCAATTAGATTTGTTTAAAAATATGGATGAACTTCGTAGAAGTTTAAGTGCAGATAGTTTTACACGTTTTTATAATAAATTAGATATCATATTAAACCGTCTAATTAAATACAGGCCAGATAAAGTTTTTTATTCTAAATTAGAAGTAAATCAACATGCTTTTTTTATAGATACTGAAACTTTTTTTGGAGAAAATAACATTTTTGTATTTGATAGCACCGATAGCACATCCAACCAAAGCAGTACCTGGGAGTATGATAAAATAACTGTAAATAAAACATTTATAGGTGCTGTAATAGGCCAAACATCTTTTATGGCTAAAGGTGACGGTGGAACCATAGACAGACTTCCAGATTATAGACGCGGGTTCAATGCAATAATTAATAAAAATTGCCAAGTAGGTTTTTCCATATTTTTCTTAAGAAATGATTCATTTTCATCAAAGATAGCTTATATTTATAATGATACATTGGTGGATGGTACATATTGTTTTCATAAATATAAAGTAACGGTATTTGAAAATTTAGTATTGGACATCATGGATGTAAAATTTATAGGTAATCAAGGATTAGCTGTAGTTATCATTCCTGACCCAGAGTGTAAATTACATAATACAAATGGAAAGTGGGGTATTGAGGGGGATATTACTTTAGATTTTATAGATTCGGAGGGTAAATTAAAATCTATAAAAATGGAGCAATACCCAACTACTTCAGAAAGTATAGAAATAAATCAAATAGTTTTACGGCCAGTTAATAAAGAAGATTTTAGAAGCCCATGTAGTTTTGAACTGCATTTAGGTAAATCTATTTATACATATGAAAAACGTAGTTTTGGCCAATTACCACATTACAAATATGAAGAATTAACTGATAAAAATAATGTTTTGGTCAAAACTGGGGAGTTGGAAGTAAATGATAATAAAGTAACTATATCAAATTTTCCAGACGAGGCTATTTTAGCATCTGTAGCTTATACTACCTCTGCTGGTCGCATAAAAGGCCTCACACGTAGTAAATTATTAGTTTGGGTTAGGCAACCATATTGTAGAGATTTTGAAATATTTTATAATTGGACTATGTCTTATACTAAATGGGCTTTAGAGCCAAGAGCTTTTTGTTTTTATAGTGATACAAATGCAGTTATTGTTAATACCACAACTAAATATACTGACTCTTGGTCTCCTAGTTGTGGTGATCATGACAAATCAAGTATAGCTAAATCTGCTGCGATGTGGTATCCATACGGACAATGCGCTCAGTACGAACGCAACAATGAATTATCAAGTGCTCACGCAAACGTGTTAGGTATTATGAGCGTATTTGTTAATAAGGACGGGTCATTGAATACTAACTATGGTAATTGGAACTTGCGTATGTGTGGCCCGCCAGAAAATAAAGGGATGGAAGAGTCACACGCAAGTATCTGGGAGTGTGGGTGTGATTATTTTTATTATAATTATATCAAATCTTCGGATAATATATTTAGTGGTTATGCAAGATATAGAGGCGGGTTAAGCAGCTATGATTATGAGATTTGTATGAGGTATGATGGTACACCACCAAAATTTGGTAATGTGTATAGGGACCAACTTAATTCCTATCGTAGTATAGACAGAGTGCGGTATGACAAAAAATCTGGTACACAGTATATCAATGATTATCGTTGGATGCCAGTTTCAGAGTATTTTACTAGTTCTAATTTATTTGGACCATGTAATGTAGTAGGTGAAGAATTATATACAGATGATTATAATAGCCCATACTATACACAGCTTGGTGTGTTGTTAGTAAGTGATTCTATTGAAGGTGTAGTTATAAAAGAGACTATAGACGATAAACTTAGGCTTCGTTTTTCTGAAGTATTTGATACTAATTTAAGTATATCTTTACAATACCCACAGACAAGGCCAAGATTTATTTATGACAATAATGGCCATCTTACTGACATAGTTACTTGGTATACTTACAAAGCACTGTCTGATGATAGTAAGTCAATACAATGGGCATGGAGAGAAGACTGGTTATCTATAGAAAGGGCGCAAAAAGATAAGTTTTATAGGGACATGCTGCTACATGATAATATAGACAA
>VAPK010309213.1_pt1 | contig 10416 bp, 7 predicted proteins | sample 3395031 | NCBI WGS metagenome assembly VAPK01 (sample SAMN08290443, study PRJNA428436) | hydrothermal vent metagenome | isolation source: Deep-sea hydrothermal vent chimney 1 | place: Pacific Ocean: Juan De Fuca Ridge
AATCTATTTCTCAAGTTATTTATTATCCAATAATCAGGAATGCATAAATTAGCTAAAATAGCTGTATTTCGACAGCCTAGCTTTAGCCGCTACCGGACCATGATTAAAATAAATCGCGGCTAAAAGCCCTCTCCCACAAGTTAATTCATTCATAGATACTGATATATTGCTAAAGGACTGGAAAGAAAATTTTCTAAAAGCAGTTTACTTATAGTTTCTGTGCAAGGCAGAGTGAGGTTTAGCTAGTTAATCCTATCTGAATTGGAGAACGGTAGATTGATTCTGCGTAACTGCACTTTTAAATAAAATCCAATATTCACAAAGTAGCCAAAGTCAGCAATTTTTTCATTAATTCTGCTTGATTATGTACATTCATTTTTTGCATGATATGTTTAATATGGTTTCTCACTGTCTCCAAGGAACGAAAGGTATTTTTAGCAACATCTGATGGTGATGGTGTCTTCATGAAATGTAAGGCGCAAATGGCTTCACATTGAGTGAGGTCATATATTTCCAATAATCGATCAACGGTAGGGTTTTTATCTTTATCATGGGTAAAAGTCAGGATGAATCCGCCTTTATAGCATTCCCATTTATACAGATTTTGTAAAAATGAAATAGGGGTGATTATGATTTGGCAGGAATGACACTGGTTATAAATTGAGATTGTTGTTTCTTCTTGCCTTAGCAAAGATTTCAACACCCGTTGTTCAACAGTTGGGTTTTTTAGTTCCAGGCAATCTCCTGAAATGCTTACAGACTCAATTTGGCTGATAATTAAACTATAAACAGGGTCAGAAAAGAGAATGTTTAATTGGTTATCTACAATAATATATCCATCAAAATGGTCACCTATATAATGCAATAACTGGCTACTTATTTTATATCGCTGTTCTGCGTGTAAGGCTGTCTTTAAAGAAGGAATAAGGTTTTGTAACACTTCTGTTATATTTTGTTTTTCTTCATCATTAAACAGAGTTTTACGGTTGAGTAATAAGCTGACTGAATGATTGGGGTTGCAGGGAATAGAAACGCCAAAACGGTATTTTTGACCCTTTGGAGAGATAAAATCACTTTTTGCTGATTCGGTATAAAAATTCTCAGAGATTTGGTTACACAACACACGTTGTGGATTTTTACTGATGAAATGATTGAATGAATCCAGTTTATTCAATTCTTTTTCATAGCGTTGTCGATATTCCTGAGAAACATCAGTGTGGAAAAGAAAATGCGTGTTTTTTCGCACATGTCTATCGGTGACCAGTATACAACTTGAATCACAATTAAGTTGTTTGCAAAGTTCAGTCAGGAATTGAGTCCAAACTAAAGGGTTTCCTGGTGCGCTAGCCAAAAGATAGTTTAGGTTTATAACATTAACGATTTGATCCATTTTGTTCTCCCAATCAAATACCACCAAGTCTTATTGTTGTTAGAAAGTTGATAAGGTAATGATTTAATACATTCGAACAGCTATTAAATTCCTACTTCTAAGTTACTATCATTTTGATAGTTAAGATCTTTAATGGAGACAAGTTATATTTATTATTTTTTTTAATTTGAGACTTATTAGCAACTGATTTAATAAGTTAGTTTTAAGTTTATAGAATGACCCATTTGGGTCACGACAAAAATAACAAAATTAAATATTATGCATACCTTTAAGTGTAACCATTTATAAGCCAAGATAACATCATTATTTTAGTGAAATATTACCGTAGTTATCTGCGATAAATTGGAATACACTGCATGAACATTGGTTGACTAGCTTTTGTTAACCATCGATTTTATGAAATAACTGCAATAAGGGAGGTCATCATGAGTCATCTATTAATTGGAATACATGGGCTATCAAATAAACCAGAGGCTTCGGTGTTAGCTAAAGGTTGGGAAGAATCTATTTGTGAGGGATTAAGGAAAAATGAAGGAATCGATCATATAAAATTGAATTTTTCATCAGTCTACTGGGCTGATGTGATGTACGACGAGCCAGATAAATCCCCTGATTTATATATTGAAGCAGATGATGGTGTTATAAAAACATATAAAGATGACTGGATGGATGCAGTTAGGGAAAAAACCTTTGATTGGACTGGAGATGTTATAGATTCAATAAAAAAGAATTTTGGATTTGATGCTGTAGCAGATGGTGTGCTTAAACTTAAATTTAAGGACTTATCTGTTTACTACAATAATGACCAAGTACGCGATATTTTGCGTAATAAACTCAAAGATGCAATTCTCGCTAATAAGGACAAAAGGATGATGGTTCTTGCCCATTCTATGGGGTCGATCATTGCCTATGATGTTTTAAGAGCACTGGGCAAGGAGCACCCTAAATTAATAATTGATCATTTTGTGACGTTGGGATCTCCGCTTGGGGTACCTCATGTTAAATATAAAATTGCAATGGAAAACCCATTATTACGGACGCCAAGTATAGTAAAAAGATGGACAAATTTTTCTGACAGACGTGATCCTGTGGCGATTGATGCACATCTATCAGGTGATTACGAAGAAAATGGCAGGGGTGTTGAGGTACAGGATGATCTTGTGTCAAACGATTGGAAAGGTATTCATCATAAGGCTTATGGTTATTTAAGAACACCCGAAGTGTCAAAAATCATCAAAAACTTTATTTAGATAACTTTGACCCATTTGGGTCATGACGAATAGATATTAGCTAATGTATGCTGGGTTCTAAATAGTTATCAAGTTAGTTGAGGCGAGAAACAAATGGGGTTCAAGTTTATTTATTCCCTTTTTAGAAAGGGTGATTGACATGATGAAATGGGTATTTGTTTTTTTTATGTTGGATCTAGTCATACTAAGTTTCATCTTTATATGAAACTTAGTTATTCTTCATGTTTAACAACTAGATGAGCTAAAAACACTGCAAAATTACGAACTTATTTCGTGCATGTTCCTAAGCATGTGCCAATTGTTGAACTTAGTTTTGTGCACGTTCTATGTTAAGGGAACTGGAAACTAATAATCATCCAATATTGGACGATTATTAGTTTCCAGTTCCCTAAGTATTCTTTTGGACTTTTTTATAATAATTTGGAGACAAGATAATGTTTATTTTTCGAATATTGTTATTTTTATTTGTGGCTCTTGCTATTACATCCTGTAGTCTTTTTTCAGATTCGAAAAAAGATAGAATTAGTGCCAAAAAAGCTTGTGTAAGAATGGCTCATAAGGGATTACGACCTCTCGCAGACCAGCAATCTGAGCGTTTTTTAGGTAAAGTGCAAGAAGATACCGCTAATTGCAGAGGAGGCAAAAATGCCGTAGCCAAGCAAGATTCAGTCTGGGTTGACTGGGCTAATTACTGGGGAGCAGGCGATGCCAGTAGTAAATCTGATGGAAGAACAGGGATAACCAAACTGGGTAAACATTTGAAACCTAATGGTCGCGGTGTAGATGGAGCATTAATAGATTTGGAGTACCAGCGGATGGAATTAATCAGATTTAATTTATTCGATAATAATACTTATGAGCTTTATGTTAAAGGTACTGAGGAAACTCCTGGGGCAATATTAAAGACTTGGGATGCTATGCGCCTTCCTAAGTCTCATCCGGAATTTCAACAACTGACTAGCGAATCAGGACAACAGGTTTGTAAAGGTGACCTTATCCGCCATCGCAGTTTAACGGGGATTTGTAACGATATTTATAACCCGGCAATGGGCTCTACTAATCAGGTTTTTGCCCGTAACGTCAGTTTTGAATCTACCTATCCACTTTTGGGTAAAACAGAATTAATTCGCAATCGTCATGGTGATCGATTAAGTATGGCTAAACCAGATCCACAGGTCATATCACGTAAATTATTTACTCGAACTCAACAAAAACCTGATGCTTGTAATTCAGGTAAAGGCTTGGAGGATTTTGATAAAAATGCGCAGTGTGATTATAAGAAAGCGCCTTTTTTTAATGTGCTAGCGGCTTACTGGATTCAGTTTATGACCCATGACTGGTTTTATCATTTACGTGAAGGGCAAAATACCACGGCTAGAATGCCAGTGGGCTGTAAAAGTCAACTTGTCAATAATGTAGAACAGCCACTCACAGCAGATCAGGTTACTAAATTGGGTTGCAGACCAGATGATGAAGTCGATGTTGCTTTGGTCGCTCAAGATTTACCCGCGCCTACTTTTGAGCATAAAGGTAAAAAGCATATGGCTCGGGCACATCGTACGACACCTAATACTGTAACTGCCTGGTGGGATGCTTCCCAACTTTACGGTTTTGATGAAGTTTCTCTTAAACGAGTAAAGCGTGATCCAGCAGATTCTGCAAAATTACAAATGATTCAGCGTGGTAATCATAAGGGTGGAGGAGAAAATCAGGGTTATTTACCTATTTTTAAAAATACTGATCCAATTAATCCAGCTTGGGAAGGACAGGAAGCGACTGGGTTTGCCGATAACTGGACCATTGGTTTGAGCTTTTATCATAATATGTTTATCCGCGAACATAATTTGTTTGTCGATGCTTTTAGAGCAAAAGTGGCTGCAACACCACAGACGGATTCTGGGGTACGGGATCCAGGTCAACCAGAAAAAATCATCTCCTATCAAGCAGTGAGCAATGAAGAACTGTTTCAAATTGCACGCTTGGTGATTGCTGCTGAAATAGCTAAGATTCATACCATAGAGTGGACTACACAGTTACTTTACGATGAACCAATGTTTAAGGGGATGAATGCTAACTGGAATGGTTTGTTGGAGAAGGACAACCCTGTTTCTAACATATTGGAAAAAATTGTTGTTAATCGTTTAAAAAATTCACCTGATGAAACTAAAGCTAATCAGATTTATTCTGTGTTTGCATCAGGTGCAGGTATCTTTGGTTTAGGTAGTCACCGTTATAAAGATCGTCCTGGATTTCTCGGATATCTACCTGACAAAAACGACATATGGGATTTGAATAATCTGGATCATGTGAATGGAGGTATTAATCATTTTGGTTCTCCGTTTAATTTTCCAGAAGAATTTACTACAGTTTATCGACTACATCCGTTATTGCCTGACCTACTCGAATATAGAAATTGGCAGACTCCCAATGAAATTGACAAAAAAATACCCGTGATTAGTACTTTCCGGGGAAAAGCAACTAAAGCCATGACAGAGGGTGGTCTAGGTAGTTGGGCGTTGAGTATGGGGCGACAGCGTCTTGGAGCCTTAACCTTACAAAATCATGCGCAGTTTCTACAGAATCTGGAATTACCGCGATTGAATAGTAAAACTAATAAGATTGATATTGCAGCGTTAGATGTAATTCGTGATCGTGAGCGTGGTGTTCCAAGATTTAATGAATTCCGTCGCCAATATGGTTTGACTCAGTTAACCAGTTTCGATGATTTTGTTGATAAACGGTTAGAAAGTGGCAGTGCAGAACAGAAAGAACAGCAGCGGATGATTGGTCTTTTGCGAGAAGTCTATGGGCAGCATAAATGTGATGCCAGAAAAATAATCACCGATGCACAATTGAATGCAGACAAATCATCGATTAACGATTGCTTAGGCCACCCAGATGGCACTATGGTCGATAACATTGAGGATGTTGATACTGTCGTAGGATGGTTAGCGGAGTATACTCGCCCACATGGATTCGCCATTTCAGAAACACAGTTTCATGTCTTTATCCTTAATGCTTCCAGACGTTTATTTAGTGACCGGTTTTTTACTTCCAGTTTTCGTCCAGAATTTTATTCTTCACTGGGTGAACAGTGGGTTCTGAATAATGGACCTGATGGTAAACAAATGGAAACTGAGCGGTATAACGGACATAAGGTTGAAGTTTCACCTTTAAAACGGATCATGTTGCGAACTATGCCGGAACTTTCTGACCAATTAGCGGGTGTAATGAATGTTTTTGACCCATGGGCAAGAGATAGAGGTGAATATTATTCATTGCAATGGAAGCCCAAAGCAGGTGCAACTTCTGATATAAGTTTTCAATAAGAGATGTTTTTTGAATAGCTATCGCCATTTAACATTACTTAACTCAGTTGTCTAAAAGGTATGATGAAATGAAAAAAGAAATCTCAATTGATCAACTGGTTGAAGATATGGGGCATGGTATTGAAGTTATTACTGCAGCGGAAGCAGAAAATAATATCATTCCCCGGTTTAACCAGCCGAAAACCATTGCTTGTGTTAATGCAGAGTTTCGTATTCATGATGATATTCCAAAAGAACTCAAGCATGGGGTTTTTGCTCAGGCAGGTAGCTATCCTGCTATGTTGCGCCTTGCCAATGCGACTAATAGGGACGATTCAAAAAAGGATATTCGGGGGTTATCGATTCGGCTCTCTAATGTAAAAGGAAACGTTGTTTGGGGTGAACAAGGGTATCAGGATTTTGTATTAAATAGTTATCCTGCACTTTTTGTTGCAACTCCTGAAGATTTTTTGTCGTTTATTTATTCACGACAAAATGATAAGAAATTAGGTTTTTTTCTTAACCCTTTCGATTTACACCTTAAATCGCTTTGGATTGTTTTTAAAGCCCGTAAAAAACACTTGAGTCCGTTGGATATTCGTTATTGGAGTACAGTTCCGTTTCGTCTGGGTAAAGATAGCAATCAGGTTGTTAAATATTCTGTAATACCTTGTTCAGACTATAAAACAACGAAAGTGGTTAGCGCAGGTGAAAATCAACTACGGGCTGGATTAAAAGCACATCTGCAAAAAGCTAAAGCCTGTTTTAATTTTGCTGTGCAAACGCAAACGGATCCTCAATCTATGCCTATAGAAGATGCATCAGTTATTTGGGATGAAAACGTATCTCCATTTCATACAGTGGCAACAATTACAATTGATAATCAGGATTTTGATAACCCTGAAACATTAGCAAACTGTGAAAGCTGTAGCTTTAATCCTTGGCAAAGTCTTGTGGAACATGAACCTTTGGGAAGAATGAACGAAGTACGACGTTTGGTCTATGCTAACGCTGAAAAATTTAGAAATAAGGAGTAAAAAAATGCATGAAACTGTAAAAATCTGGTTAAGTAAAACTCGTGAAGAACTTGATGAAATCTATAGCAATGCTGAGCCTGGAAATATTCCCAGCGGGGATACACAAGGCACTGCAATTATAGCGGGATCGATATTCTCTAAAATTGTGGCAGTATCTGCCCGTTTGTTGGTTTGGCAGGGAAAAGTCTTTGATCTGTTTTGTTCAGAAGGTCAGGCGGGTATTTTAATCAATAAAATAACCCCTTTCAGTCTGACATTTATTGTTGCTAAGGTTTATCGCGACAAAAGCTGGTTGGATAACAAAGATACTATCGTGATTGATTATTCAAAAACATCATGTGTTGCTAAAGTCATACGTGATGAAATTCGGGAGATTGAACCGGGAGTTTACCTTGGGAAAGTCTGGTGGGGGAAAAAACGGATTCTGGATTTTGCTTTGACACAAACCAAGGCTGAATAAGGGAATTTAATAGATGTATCACTTTAGGAAGAAACGATGACACCTCAATCTACCGCCATGGTCTTTGCAGTCATTCGGGAAGGGCAGATAGAAAAACTGCGTACCTTGCTTGCCACGATGAATAAAAATAGTGTGCATGCTGATCCTGATAACAAACTGGTGCCTTTTGGAAAGTTCAATCGCTTACATTTTGCACGCTTTACTATTATTGAGGCAAAGACTGCGGATGAAGTTAAAGCATTTGGTTTAACTCCACGACCTTGGAAACCTACATTAACTTTTTTCTGTGATTTTGATGGAGACAGGGATTCATTTTTAGCTGAATTAGCCGAAAAAGCAGATTCTGGATTAAAAAAAATTTTTTCATTTTGCGATGATTTCCCTCAAAAGGATTGCAATTTGCTGGCATGGTTAAAAGAAAATAATATTGAACCTGATGCTAATTATGTTAACTGGGTGGGGCGTACTGTAAAACAGGTGCATGAAGAAAATGCCTTGCATAAAAGTTTATCGACCTATTTACAGGAAATTGCAGGTGAGGTCGGCAAGGAGAATACGCTTGAATTACGCCAAAAGCTGTTGTCTCATGTGGAAATGGAAAAACATGCAGGAAAGCTTACTTTAACTCCTCCAGAACCCACACCGTGTAAATGGAAAATTCGTAATCTATTACACATGATTGGCGTGCCATTCATCTTGTTGCTTTTATCGCCACTATTTCTGCTTATTGCACCTTTCTTTTTTATACGCTTGCGGATGCTGGAACGCTCTGATCCTGAACTGTTTATCCGTCCCATCCGTGAGCATGTAAAAACGCTGACAGTACAGGAAGATTGGGATGTTACCAATCAATATAATGTTTTTGGTGATTTAAAACCGGGGGTTTTCCGATTACTGACCTTTAAGTTTATCCTTTTTTTACTCGAATATACTGCCAGACATATCTATAACCGAGGCTTTCTTACCCGGATAAAAACCATACACTTTGCTCGTTGGGTATTAGTAGATAACAATCGAAGAGTTTTTTTCGTCAGTAATTATGACGGTAGCCATGAAAGCTATATGGACGATTTTATAAATAAAGTGGGTTGGGGCTTGAATATTATCTTTAGTCATTCAGTGCCATATCCTACGACTAACTGGTTAATTAAGGATGGTGCATATCGAGAACTGCAATTTAAGTACACACAAAGGCTACATCAACTCCCTACCGAAGTTTGGTACAAGGCGTATCCGGATTTAACTGCTACCGATTTAGCGCGTAACAGCCGCATTAGACAAGGGGTAGAAGTTCGTCAGTCCAATGATGCAGAAATTCGCGAATGGCTTCGCCTGATTTAAGCATCAGATTTGAGGAAAGTAGTAATGAAAAATGCAAACAATTTTAAATTTGACGATTTACAAGCACTGCTTCGTTTTGGTCATGGCAAATTAACCGAGACATGTTTTTTATTGTTAAATATAGCTGATCCAGAAGCGGCTAAACAGTGGTTGGACGAGGCGCCGATCAGTAGTGCTGCAAAAGCCGAAAAAGCACCGAATACCGCCATGCAAATTGCTTTCTCAGTGGAAGGGCTGCGGACACTGGGCGTTGGTGAATCCATTATTGAAGAGTTTTCAGATGAGTTTATTGTCGGCATGTCTGGAGATGAAAGTCGTTCTCGGCGGTTGGGTGATGTGGGTAATAATGCACCCAAAAAATGGAGCTGGGGTGGTAAGAGCAAGAATGTACCCCATGTTCTTTTGTTACTTTATGCCGAAAAAAATGGCATGAAAGCTTGGCAAAACAAGATCGAGGGTAAACATTTTTCAAAAGCATTTAAAGTAGTCAATCAGTTACCAACCCAGTATCTTGGAGGATTTGAACCATTTGGTTTTAAAGACGGAATCAGTCAACCCGTTATTGACTGGGAGGGTTTGCAAAGTACAGATCTACATGACCGTGAACGCTATTCTAATTTAATGGCTGTGGGTGAGGTTGTTCTTGGTTACCCTAATGAATACGGGCTTTATACAACAAGACCACTAATTGATGCGTCAAAAGACAATGTTGCCGTGGATTTGCCTAGTGCAGAAGATCAACCCGAACTAAAAGATTTTGGTCGGAATGGAAGCTATTTAGTTATACGTCAACTGGCACAAGATGTCCCGGGATTTTGGCAATTTATGCACAAGGAGAGTGACAATAGGGCGGATAAACGAGATCAATTGGCTGCCGCTATGGTTGGACGAAATCGCAAAGGAAAACCCTTAGTACCTAAAGCAGCCAAACCTATCTCTGGTATTTCCAGTCAGGATCAAGAAAACCACTTTACCTATAATTTTGATCCAAATGGCAATCAATGTCCCATTGGTGCGCATGTTCGAAGATCAAATCCTCGTACTGGTGATTCAACCCCGCGTGTCACCGGTTTTATAAGCCGGTTAATGAAGATTTTGGGGTTTGACCAAAAACCTGATGAAGATCTGGTTGCCTCTACTCGTTTCCATCGAATACTCCGTCGAGGTCGTAGCTATGGTTCAGAATTATCACCAGATGATGCCGTTAAGCCAGATGCACTTGTGGCTGATCGAGGACTGCAATTTATCTGCTTGGCGGGCAATATATTACGTCAATTTGAATTTATTCAAAACGCTTGGTCGATGAGCAGTAAATTTAGTGGATTACAACAGGAAAGTGATCCTTTGTTGGGAAATCGAGAGCCATTAATAAGTGGTGAAAAAACTGATAATTTCAATCGCCCCGATCCTAATGAGCCGGTGCAAACGACTTGTCATTTGCCACAGTTTGTTACTGTACAAGGGGGTGGTTATTTTTTTATGCCTGGTTTGAGCGCCCTTAAATATATTGCAGCTGTATCTGTCAAAGCGAGTAAACACTGATGAAAATGTTGAATACTATTAAGACACGAATACTAAAATTTATTCACCAATTCCTATTGCAAATTTTATATTTTGAACGCAGATTGGA
>VAPK010243240.1_pt1 | contig 10415 bp, 10 predicted proteins | sample 3395031 | NCBI WGS metagenome assembly VAPK01 (sample SAMN08290443, study PRJNA428436) | hydrothermal vent metagenome | isolation source: Deep-sea hydrothermal vent chimney 1 | place: Pacific Ocean: Juan De Fuca Ridge
TCGTACAGGGGAATGGGTTCTGTAGAGGCGATGAAACAAGGCTCAAAAGACCGTTACTTTCAAGATGTGGAAGACGATATCAAAAAACTCGTGCCCGAAGGTATTGTGGGGCGGGTTCCTTATAAGGGTGATCTTTATGAAAGTATTCATCAATTTGTGGGAGGTATTCGTGCTGGTATGGGGTACTGTGGAGCCAAAGATATAGCGACACTACAAGAAACAGGCAGGTTTGTCAAGATTACCGCTAGTGGTATCAATGAAAGCCATCCGCATGATGTAACGATTACCAAAGAGTCACCGAATTATAGTAGATAGAACTGTGCTTTCTCGTATGGATTATAACAATAAAGCTAACGACTATTTTAATCACGAACGTCCTGAAATGATGGCGTTTTTACCAAAAGGATGCCAAACACTATTGGATGTAGGTTGTGGTGAGGGCACTTTTGCGGCTCAAATTAAAAATGAACACGGTTTGGAAGCTTGGGGAATTGAGCTGATGGAAGAACCGGGAAAGGAAGCCGAAAAAATACTAGATAAGGTTTTTATTGGTCCCTGTGAGGATTTTATCAAAGAATTGCCCGATGATTTTTTTGATGTCATCTATTGCAATGATGTTTTAGAGCATCTTGTAGACCCTTACACTGTACTTTCTGTTCTTAGAAAAAAGCTGTCGAAAAACGGGGTGGTGATAAGCTCTATACCCAATATTAGATACCATAGTGCTTTTAAGAAAATCATTTTACAAAAGAACTGGGAGTATGAGGGGCATGGTATTTTTGATAAAACGCATCTGCGTTTCTTTACGAACAAGAGCATAGTCAAAATGTATACAGATCAAGGGTATACCATCGTCAGCCATAAAGGAATCAATCGAACAAGGTCATTAAAACCGTATCTCTATAATATTCCCTTTTTCTTTACGGCTATGGATATGTTTTACCTGCAGTATGCTACGGTAGCGAGAAAATAACATATTGAAATATTATAGAGGTCAGTAGATAGTAACATATTTAATTCACTTGTATACTACAATGTCAGGTCGAGCGCAGTCGAGACCTAATTATCATATGCTACAGTTCTCTTTCTGGACTACGGAAGCGCTCGAACGGATAAATTACAAAATTTCATATTATAAATAATTTATCTATTGAAATTGATGTGTAGTTAACTACTGACCTCTAAAAGATTATTTGCTTCCTTCACTATAAGCTTTCCAATCTTTTTCTTTATAGATGTTATCTCCAAAGTATTTGGCAATGTTCAAAAAAGGCTCTGGTTTTTGGTAGCCGGGTACGGGTGAGAGCATGTTCATTTCCTCATCTAAGAAGATCGTGGTAGGGTAACTCATTCTTCCCTGCATTAAAGAGGCGGCCAATTCATGATAACCCTTTCTTCCCGAGGGTACGAATTTATAGGTCTTTCCCTTGTATTCAATAGGTTCTTTACCCTCTCCGTCCAATTTCACCATATAGAAATTCTTTTCCATATAAGCAGCTACCTCTTTATTTTGAAAAGTGTCCTTATCCATCTTTTTGCACCATCCGCACCAATCGGTGTATACATCTACGAATAATTTCTTTGGGCTTTTATCGGTTTCGGCGAGTTCAGTAGCCTGATCCCATGACAGCCAAGTAACTTCTTGCGCGCTTGTGGTATATCCTATCAATCCAATAAAAAGAAGGCATACTATCTTAAACCTGTTTGGGGAGAATTGTTTCATCGAGTATTTTTTTCTTAGGTTATACCAATTTAATTTCAAAATGGCTGATAAATAAAATGAATTATTTTTTTCTTTAGTGAGGCGAAAAATATAAGCATAGCCATAGTTACGGTTATATTTTTTAACGAAGATAAAGGAAAAAAGAAACTTTTTATATCGGTTATTTTGAAGTTAAATTGGTATTAGTCCAATAACTATACCAAAGCTAACGAAAATCTGCAACCTTTATTTTATTAGCGCCCTCTCTTTAGTATTCGCAAAGAGGTCTTTAATATCGACTTGGTTTTTGATGAGATCGTCGAAGTTTTCACGCTCACGGATCAAGATGGCTTTGCCTTGGTGCCATAGTACTTCAGGTGGCCGTAACCTTGAGTTGTAATTACTGGCCATGGTAAAGCAATATGCCCCTGCATTTTTAAAGCAAAGAATATCGTCTTCAGAGATTTCGCCGATCCTACGGTTACTTGCAAATGTATCGGTTTCACATATATAGCCCACTACCGAATAATATCGCTCTCTACCTTTGGGATTTGATATATTGACGATGGCATGCGATGCCCCGTAAAGCATGGGGCGAATCAAATGGTTGAACCCTGAGTCGATACTGGCGAAAACCGTTGAGGTGGTCTGTTTCACTACGTTTACCTTGGCCAAAAAGTATCCGGCCTCGCTCACCAAATACTTGCCAGGTTCAAAGGCCAAGGTCAGTTCTTTGCCGTATTCTTTGCAAAATTCATTGAAACGGGTTCCTAATTTTTTACCAAGCTCTTCAATATTGGTCTCTATATCGCCCTTTTTATAGGGTACTTTAAATCCGCTTCCGAAATCGATGAAATCTAGATTTTTAAAGTTCTTGGCCGTTTCGAACAATACTTCAGAAGCATAGAGAAAAACATCGATATCTAGAATATCACTACCCGTATGCATGTGAATGCCATTGATGTTCATATTGGTCAGGTCTACGATTCGTAATAAATGCGGAATCTGATGAATGCTGATGCCAAATTTCGAATCGATATGGCCGACCGAAATATTAGAATTGCCACCCGCCATCACATGCGGGTTTATTCGAATACAAACTGGTATGTCAGGGTGCTTGCTACCAAATTGCTCTAAGATAGATAGGTTGTCGATATTGATGCGAACCCCCAATTTTGAAGCTTCCTCAATTTCTTCTAAAGAGACCCCGTTGGGCGTGAAGATGATATCTTCTGGTTTGAATCCTGCCAAGAGGCCCAATTGTACTTCTTGGATCGAGACGGTGTCAAGACCGCTGCCCAAGCTATTCATCAATTTTAATATAGTCAGGTTTGAAAGTGCTTTCGCTGCATAGTTCAATTTCAATTTTTTGACTTTACCAAAGGCTTTGGTCAATCTGTCGAATTGAGCGATGATTTTTTCAGAGTCGTAAACATAAACTGGGTCTCCATAGGTTTTTGCAATTTTCAGCAGATCGGTATTCTTCATGGTAAAGGTGATTTTAGGGCAAATCTAACGCACTCAGCTGTTATGACAAAAAAAATACGTTAAAATTTAAAAATGCAACATAATGTTATAAATACAACAAATTGATTTTGAGATTTGCTTGGTGAAAAGTATCGGGAATTGTATTTTTAAAAAAAAGCTCGCATGAAGTTACCGATGTTTCCTTTACAATCTATTTTTTTTCCTGGGGAGACCGTACCCCTTCATGTTTTTGAGGAGCGTTACAAACAACTGATCAAAGATTGCCGTGATGAGGCCATAACTTTTGGCATACCGGTATACATTTATGATAGTATAACCTACGGGACCGAGGTGCAGTTGGTAGAAATCGTCAACGCTTATGAAAATGGTGAAATGGATGTAACCTGTGTCGCACGTCAGGTTTTTAAGGTGATTACTTTTGATAACGGAATGGACGGTAAGTTATATGCTGGTGGCGAAGTACGGTTTTTAGACAATGTAAACGATGCCAACGAAAGAACAAAAAAAGAAGTATTAGGTCTGCTGGAAGAATTGTACGGCCTTATGACAGTGCCTTTTACCCCCGTTGCTTTAGAGAAATTCAATAGTTACGTTCTCGCCCATAAAATGGGACTCTCTTTTGAGCAGGAATTTGAATTGTTGCAACTGCCCAAAGAAAGTGAACGGCTATCATTTATAAAGAATCATTTGATGATCACCATTTCGGTCTTGCAAGAGGTAGATAGAACCAAACGGACCATAAAGCTCAACGGCGATTTTAAAAATTTCGACCCTTTGGATTTTGAAGGGTTTCATATATGATAATTTGTTGAATTTAGGGGTGTCCTAAAAAGGAGAAGGCTATATTTTTAGGGAAGGCTACAAACCGATTGCTAAGATTGAGAAAATTGTGAATTGTTTCATATTTGTTATTTTTTAAATTATTGATTACAATTTGATTTATTCTTATTTAGAACATCTGTTTTGATGTAATCGTTTTTCAAAACGGGTTTCCATTCAAAATCATTAATTTCCGTTACTGAAAAATTATCTTCAGGATTAGTTGATAATAACATATTTGAAAAATTATCTTCCATTTTTTTGAGTTTATCTAAATCACAAGCAGGCAATTCTCCTTTAACGGCTTTTATTCCAAGTTCGTTTATTTCCGATGGTTTTACCCCTTTATTTAAGTTAACCAATACTGTTTTTTTGTTGTCTTTTCGTTGGATAATGTAAAATCCATTTTCAATAGAATTATCTACATAAAATGAATTAAATTGATAACGACCACCTGAAATATAAATAGCAACATCTGTTAAACAAGGCGAACTTTTACTTACAATTCTTGTATTAGTTCGGTCAATAATTCCGTTTGTATAAAGAATATCAAGTCCTTCTTTGATACCTAAAAACCCAACAACTAAACCATCACATAAATGTCCGTGAAAATTTTCTAAATCATTTAATGATAACTCGTGTTCTAATGTTAATCTACCTTTTGAAAAATCAGTATCAATCACTTTTAGAGTAGGTGAATTATCTTCAGTACTTATTTCAGTTTGGTGTTTAATTTCTGCTTTGTCTTGCTTTTTTTGTTGAGAACATGCAGTTATAAAAAGTCCAATTATTGATATGTAAATTAAATATTTCATAAAATAATATTAAATAAATGACCTGAAATACTAAAACAAAGTGTAACCACACCAAATAAAATTCCAATGAGTTTAAAGGACATAACTTTTTTTAATAGCATTACTAACTCCAAATTATTGGTTCTACTCTTATCATTCAATTCTTTTGTTCCGTCTTTGAGTGATATTCCGTTGTTATAAAATTGTTTTCCGATTTGGTATGACTTTTCTACCATTTCACTAGTTATTTTTCCCATATATTATTGAATTTTTAGATTTTTTTTGCATTACTGGTAATGGTCGGGGGTTTAAGGTCCGTAGGTACGCGCCCTCCACGTACTGCCCTTTGGCTGTGAACCTATGGGCTTTAAAACCTTGTTGGGGAACGGTCTCCAAAGTTAATTAACCGAATCGGCAAATACAAGATGGTCTTTTCGGTGCGCTGCTACCCCCTTCTTTTTAGCATATAGTGCGAAGCGAAAGACCTGAATCAAAGCAACCCCCTAGCTTTGATCTCTAAATATTTGTTGATGGTATTTATGGTCAAATTCTCGGGTTTGGTCAAAATGGTCTGTATACCGTATTGCTGTAACTCTTTTTGCATAAGGCGTTTTTCGAGAGAGAATTTCTCGGCAATGGTCTTGTGGTAGATGGCCTGTAGGTCTTCGGCATCAGTGGCGATGAGTTCTTCAAGTTCGGTATTCTCGAAAAAAACAACGACCAATACATGTTTTTTGGCAATCGCCAACAAAAACGGAAGCTGTCGTCTCATGGCCGAAATATGCTCAAAGTTGGTGTAGAGCAATAACAAGCTACGATGGTTTATTTTTCGTTTTATATGGGCATAGAGCATTCCGAAATCGGCATCGGTAAACTCCGTTGTAATGTTATACAGTTTTTCTAGAATGGTGTTCAAATGGGTCAATTTCTGTACAGCGGGCACAAAGGTCTCTATGTTCTTTGAAAAGGCCACCATGCCCGTTTTATCGTTCCGTTTCAATGCCACGTTAGAAAATGCCAGGGTTGAATTGATGGCGTAGTCTAATAGTTTTAATCCGTTAAAGGGCATTTTCATGACACGGCCCGTATCAATGATCGAATAAATGGGCTGTGATTTTTCATCTTGGTATTGATTGACCATCAGGTGGTCGTTCTTGGCGGTAGCTTTCCAATTTATGGTTCTAAAATCATCGCCCGGTACGTATTCCTTGATCTGTTCAAACTCTTGTGTATGCCCTATACGCCTTATTTTCTTTAACCCGAACTGGGTAAGCTTATTGCTGATGGCCAAAAAATCATATTGCTGCATTTGCATGATACTGGGGTATACGGGTACCATTTGGTCTTTTTTAAAAACAAATTTACGTTTGATGATCTTTAAGCTTGATGAGGCAAAAACAATGAGGTTGCCAAAAATATATTCGCCTCGTTCTACGGGGCGAACCTTATATTCATAGGTTTTTTTTTCGTTTTTCATTAGGCTGGCACTGTACTCGAAATCGCGCTTTTGAAATTGTACGGGCAGCTCATCGATCATAGTGATGTGCGTTTTGAAAGAGTATCGAGATGTATACGTAAAACGAATAGGGTTAAAATCGCTGTTCGATAATTTTTTGGGCAGTTCACGCTGGGCTTCAATATCCATATTGGTTGCATACAACAAATAGATATCGAAGAAAAACAGGCCGATCAGCAAAATGGTCAAGAGCCATGTAACGGGGTAGAGTAGGGGTACCCAGTACGATATGACAAAACAGGCCGCCAGTATGGCGATATACCTGAAAAATGTGTTGTGTATGTAGAAGGATCTTAAAAACTGCATGGGATTTGTCTTGGTAGCGTCTATCTTGGTAGGGTCTATCTTGGTATTTCGACCGATTCGGTAATCATATGTACCACGCTCTCTGTGGTCATACCTTCCATTTCACGTTCTGGGGTGAGTATCACCCTATGGTTCAGTACCGGCACCAAGGCCCTTTTAACATCTTCTGGTATTACAAAATCACGACCGGAAATTGCGGCAAAGGCCTTGGCGGCATTTAAGGTGGCGATCGATGCCCTTGGTGATCCGCCCAAATAGAGGTGCGGGTGGTTTCTTGTTTTGGTAATGATATCGGCGATATATTTGATTATTTTCTCTTCTACCACCACTTCTTGGATCTTTGATTTAAAATCGGCCAATTGCTTTGGTGCTATGACATCGGTAACAAGGGTTTGGGGTTCAGAGCCTTTACGTTCATGATGGGTTTGTATGATCTGCACTTCTTCTTCTAAAGAAGGGTAATCTACTTTTATCTTGAAAAGAAAACGATCTAGCTGTGCTTCTGGTAAGGCGTAAGTGCCTTCTTGGTCTATGGGGTTTTGGGTGGCGAGAACCATAAAGGGTGTGTCCATTTTATAGGTAGTGCCGTCCATGGTCACTTGGCGTTCCTCCATAGTTTCGAACATGGCGGCCTGTGTTTTTGCAGGGGCTCGGTTGATCTCATCGATCAAGATGATATTTGAAAAGATAGGCCCTTTTTTAAACTCGAACTCGGTTGTTTTTACATTGAAGATAGAGGTACCCAAAATATCGCTCGGCATTAGATCTGGTGTGAACTGTATTCGACTGAAACCGGTCTTCAAGGTCTTGGCAAAAAGTTTGGCGGTAATGGTCTTGGCGATACCCGGCACACCCTCAATGAGCACATGCCCATCTACCAATAGGGCAACGATCAACAGATCGATAAAGTTATGTTGACCAACGATGACCTTGCCCAATTCGGTCTTAATTTCATTGACCTTGTTTTTTAATTCTTCAAGGGGGATGCGGTTATCAAAATTTAGGTCGTTGGTGTTCTGTTCGTTATTTTCCATCGGCTTTGTGTTTAAATTTTTCAATTAAGGTATTCAATTTTTTAAGCTCAGTATCACTTACTTGAACTTGTTTTTGTAGCTGCTCAAAATACGAGAACATACGTTTTATTTCTTTAATATCATGCGAACTTCGAGAAGCTAGGTTTTTATAAAAATTTTCATCATGCTTTATAGAATCCATATAAAAATGAGAACGTATGTATTCTAAAAACTGCGCTATTTTATGTTCGGCAATCGGTTTTTGCTGTCCTTTTTCATAGTACATATCAGCTATGGTGCGGGTAAAGGCCAGCGTTTGGTTTTTCAGCGGTACGACCACGGGTATGGCACGTTGCTTCCGTTTTCCTTCAAAAACGACATAGAGCAGTGCGCCGATCAAGGTAATGTAATAGGCCCATTTCAATTCTTTGGTATTCAAAAATATATACATGGGCGAGGTGTAAAAGGTCTTGCCTGATTTGTGATGGTTATCTATATAAATAGGGCGTGTACCATCAATATACGATAAGAGCCCTGCCGTATATTCTTTATTATTATCTTTTAGGATAAAGTAATTGGTAAAGGCCTTCGGAAAGGTGGATAGAATGATCTTGCCCTCACCAAAATCTTGCTCGATTACGTTAAAGTGTTCTTCTTCAATGGCCTGGTTCTCAGAATAATTATCGACCAGCCCGATTACGGTGGTATTCAATGTGTCAATGGCATTAAAAAACCGTGCACGTGAATCTTTCTCAAAAATCAGGGGAGCTTCCGTTTTTAGGGCTGGGTTGACCAATTGGTACAACTGACTTGTTTCTTCGCCAAAATCAGCATATAAACTAGAGGTAGTGAGATTCAAGGTGTCTAACAGGCGTTCCTCAAAATTTTCAGAGGCGATAAATAGGGTATTCCCTTTGGCCGTCCAATTCAAGAGTACATCTAATTCGGCTTCTTCAAAGTTGATGTTTCCGTTTACCAATACATAGGTGCCCGAGGCCTCATTATCTTTATTTAAAAACGTATAAGGCGGTATGGTCATTTGTTCTATATTCCCCTCAAAAAGAGTATTCATCAAATCATTGAGTACATAAGTGCCATAGGGTATTTTGTGCTGGGCAACATACGAGGGAAACCAATTGAGCTCTTTTGGCTTGTTGTACTGCGCCAACATGATGAGGGCAATGGCAATGACCGCAATGACGATATATATCTTGCCCTTCTTATCCATTTTGCAGTGTTTTTTGTAACTGTGAGAAGGTGGTCTCGGCCATTCGGTATTTTGATTCGTCAATGTCAAAGTTGCCGTACCATATATAATCGTACAAGTGGGTGATTTTGGTAAATGGGCGTTTGAGTTCGCTATTTTTTAGTTCATTGAGGTAATCGTCATTGGTTTTTTGCATTTCCCATTTGATGATCTCCCTGTCGCTCATTAATTTTAAGATATGCAGATAGTAATATCTAATTGCCAGTCTGTAGTTCTTATCCGCCAAGGCTTTTTGGATCAACTGTTGAATATTCTCGTTTTTGATAATATGCTCTTCTTCTGAGAGCGAGACGAGGGCATCGTTTGTTCTACTGTGTATCAAGGCCCGCGAATTGATATTCAAAAAAAACCGGATCAATACGAAAATAAGAAGGGCAAGGAGGATATAGGGAATCAGCCGAAAGAAAATAGACAGCATACCAGCAGCTTCCTCTACCCCAAAGAGCCACTCGAAGAACCTTTGAAGTAGATTGCCCAGCCATGTTTTAAAATCTTGCCACCAGCCGATCTCAGATGTTGTGATTTCATAATCGAACTTGGGGTCATTGCGATATTCTTGAAGGTCTCCATCGGTGATTTTCTTTACCTCAATAGGTGCGGTATCATATTTTACCGTTGTGGAGTCTTGTTGCCCCGTAATTGAAAAAACGGACAACCCACAAAAGAAAAAGAAAAGAATATTTTTAAACATGTATTTACCGATTCATATAACGGAGGTTGTACTGAGCTCAAGACGAGCTCAGTAAACAGTATTCAAAGCTATTTCAAATTTAGTGCTCTTTTTTTCTTTCCCCATGCAATTACTTTCACTCCTTTTGAATATTGAATTTTGTCTGGTTCACTTTTAATCAATTCTTTGAATCTTGGGTAGTCAAAATGCAAATGTTTTAGTTCAATTTTATTAACGGGCCATTCTAAATGGTGTATTTCATACGTATTGATTGAATTTTCAGTTTCTTGAAAAAGAGCGTATCGTTCAGTCAACCAGTGATCCAAAGGGCTTTTATCGTTCACGACCTCCGCAATTGAAAATTCAATATCAAGTTTGTCATTAAATTCAGTATTGTATGATCGGTAATGGTTGTTGCTTCTTTTGATTTTTGAATATCGATAAGGTAGATCTGAAATTGCTTTGGCCAATTTACATGACAAACTTGTTCCGCCTTCAATGCTTAAGAAATAAACTCCGGCTTTGTTGTTTGATTTGACATAGGTTCGAATATTTATTTCATCAAAATCAGAAATCGGCGCAAACGAAGGTAAATTTTTCGGTCTGATTTTTTCCATTGTAAAAGCGACAAGAGAAACCCAAGGCTTTTCTTCATACAGGTCGATTTCAAGCTCTTCGGGAACAAATTTCATCAACGTACTTAAATCAACTTGCCAATGAAGAAATACGGCATTGTTCCATTCTTGGTAAAACTTCCAATTTTCGGCAGGTAGTTTCCATGGTCTGTGTTCTATTGTACTTAGTATTTCTTTTATTGTCATTTGGCATTTGCTACTCAAA
>VAPK010441271.1_pt1 | contig 10412 bp, 9 predicted proteins | sample 3395031 | NCBI WGS metagenome assembly VAPK01 (sample SAMN08290443, study PRJNA428436) | hydrothermal vent metagenome | isolation source: Deep-sea hydrothermal vent chimney 1 | place: Pacific Ocean: Juan De Fuca Ridge
GAACAATCTGAACCGCCAAGACGCCAAGGACGCCGAGTTTTAGTAAAATAATTCTTGGCGTACTCTGCGTCTTGGCGGTTCAATATTAATTACAGCACGCTGTGGTGAATATATCCTATAAAACATAAACACTCTGATTTAGCTCGGAGCCTGGTGAGACGAGATACTGTTTAACATACCAAGGTAAGACTGAATTTTTTCCCGCGCCGGGTGGTTGGGGTATTTCTGCATCAAATATTCCAGTATCTTTCGAGCCTTATCTTCATGGCTGAAATATTCAAACATAATCCGCGCCACCAGCAGATAGGCGCTGGGGATTCCTTCATAACTGGGGTAATCACGATGCAGGTCATTCAACAAAGACAGTGCGGCGCGCGACTGTCCACCACCTACCAGGAGACGCGCCATTTCATGTCGATGCTTTGCGCCCTTGAGTTTAAAATCAGGAACCAGCTTATGACATTCCATATAAACCCGGATAGCCTCACTGGGTTTCCCCAATAATAACAGCCTGACGATATAATCCGCACTATAGATCTGCAGACCTTTTTTATCATCTATCGAAGACAGGATCCGGTGCAGGCGCTCTCGCTGCGAGAAATTATTCGGATTCAGTTCTACCGCCTCAGCCAGTCGGCTCACGGCTTCAGCATATTCACCTTCCTGCAGAAGAATATCGATACCACGCTCATTTCCATCTATCGCAGGCCCTGCATCCTTAATAACGTCATCAACATAACCTGACTGCTGATGGAACTGGTACAGGACATAGCCCATCATACTAAACATCACCAGGACAAAATACATGACGACAAACAATGCCACCGAAAGAAACAGGTAAGCAGGAATACTCGCGAACAGCAATTTATAGGCCGCCAGCAAACCCGTTATTAGCAAGCCCAGGAAAACAAATAAAATGATATAGGACAGACCAACAGTCCTGATCAGTCTGGCAATGGCAAATGGATTAATCGCACTGAAAAACCGTTTGCTGCTTGCCAGCAACATGATGCTGGCGGGAAACAGAAAACTTGACAACAGCAGGCTCAGATTAAAGCCCGTTTCGTTGACATTGTTCTGCACCAACGTATTGAACAGGCCATAGCAAAAAATAACAAATAACAGTTTGAATGGTATTTCAAGATCCTCACTGAACATGACCCAGTGAATTCGTTCCGGTTTCATCCTGCCGCTGGCGATTGAAGTCATGACCACATAGGCATATTTTGTAAAAACAATAAATACCAGCATCTGCACCAGAAATCCCAGCATATTGGCGGAGACAATAAAATTGACGGCAACCAGCGTCAGTATCAACAGCAGGGGATGTAGATGAAGGGGGTAAAGAAAGAAGTGGGATATCCGGTTCCACAGGGGTGGAACGGAACTGATACCCTGTGACAGCATCATCTCACTACAAACCGGGCAGGCCGCCTGTTCTAGCATCTCGGAATCAATACATTGATGGCAAAAATCAATGTTACAGGCATCACAATGCCAGTTTGCTTTTACCTCCGGATGATACTTGCAGAAATGTGCGGCCATATATTCAGTTTGCGCTGACGGTTCTGTTCTGGGCCCAATCGCGTAGCGCTTTAATTCTCTCAGCCATGAGTACAGAAAGGGGCCGGGTCAGCGCTATTTCTTCCGTCATCAGTTCATCCGATAAAGAGCAATTCTGCGCCCGAGCCGAATACAATGCAGAAACAACGACCTGCTCAATTTCCGCACCGGAAAAACCCTCGCTTTTACGCGCCAGCTCGGCAAGACTAAAATGAATGGGATCCTGTTCGCGCCTGCGCAAATGAATTTCAAAAATATAACGACGCGTGGAGAGATCCGGTAAATCAACAAAAAAGATCTCATCCATCCGCCCCTTACGAATCAACTCCGGAGGCAGAGCATCAATTTCATTAGCCGTTGCCACCAGAAAAACGGATTTTTTATTTTCCGCCATCCAGGTCAACAGGCTTGCCAATACCCGCTTTGATGTGCCATTGTCATTGGCCGAAATCGAGAAACCTTTTTCAATTTCATCAATCCAGAGCACACAGGGCGCCATCGCTTCTGCTGCTTTCAATGTCTCACGCAGATTACGCTCAGTTTCACCATGAAACTTGTTAAATATGGCGCCCACATCCAGGCGCAACAGGGGCAGCCCCCAGTCACCCGCCGTGGCTTTGGCGGCGAGACTTTTACCACAGCCCTGCACACCGAGTAACAAAATTCCTTTGGGCCGATCGAGTACCGTATTTTCATCCTGAAAACTGTTTTTGCGTTGCGCCAGCCATTCCCGCATACGGGCAAAACCACCAATCTGTGAAAATTCTTCCGTATCATATTCGTATTGCAAAACACCATCACGATTTAGTAATTCATATTTTGCTTTTAACAGGCGAGGGAGATCATCAGAGTTAATTGCACCATCATCATAAATCACCCGCTTCGCAAGCCTGCGCACTTCGACAACAGTCAGCCCAGACAGATTAGCCACCAGTTTATCCAGTGTTGACTTGTCTGCCCTGACCCGCTGACCAGCGTGTTCACCTGACCAGGCTGCTGCCGTCTCGCGCACAATTGATGCAATTTTTTTCCTGTCCGGCAGACTCAGGCCGACTCTGGCGCAATAATGGGAAAGCTCTGGCGGTATTTCATGGCTGTGGCTAAGTAAAATAACGGTTTTGCCATACTCTTCATATTGAATAGCAATATCCTTGAGTAGACGCACATGCACGGGATCATCCAGCCAGGGATGGAAATCAACCAGTACGTAGACACCTTCTTTTTTATCATTTTTTATCTGCAGCAAGACCGCTGCCGGTTCCACCGTTTCCGCCTGCAATGCCAGTCCATGCACAATTGACACCAGTCCTTCGGTCACCGTCCAGCGAAACAGGCGCTGCCCGCTCGCCGTCATCAGTGAGCGCAACAGTTCCATAGCCCGCCTTTCTTCCCGGGTTTCCAGTATAACTATCGGTATTCGGGACTGAAGCACCAGCTCAAGATCATGACGATCGTTCATGCATTATTCTCACAACCCATGTAATTGGACAATGAATACGGTTTCACGAACGCAAAAGACACCAGGTTCCTATAACCTCATGTGCGCCATGGATTGTATATAATTCCGGATCCAGAACAGTCACCTCTACGTTGTTTACAATATGACAGCTTTAAATTTAGTCTCGAAAGTTGTCGAATTGCAGGGGCATGTCAATTTTCGCATCTTTCAACATAGCAATAACGGATTGCAGATCATCTCGTTTCTTGCCGGTGACACGCACCTTTTCCCCCTGGATCGCCGACTGCACTTTCATTTTTTTATCCTTGATCATTTTCACTATTTTTCTCGCCAGATCACTGTCTAATCCCTGGCGCAGGGTTACGTTTTGCTTCACCTGCTTGCCCAGTTTCTCCATCTCACCCAGTTCCAGGCAGGTTATATCAATACCGCGCCGGTTCATCTTGGTCTGCAGAATATCGTACATCTGCTGCAGCTGGAATTCTGCATCTGCGGTCATAGTGACTACATCCTTGTTTTGTTCAAACTTCGCATTACTGCCCTTGAAATCAAAACGTGTATTGATTTCACGCCTGGCCTGATCAACGGCATTGACCGCTTCATGCATTTCAAATTCAGAAACAATATCAAAACTCGGCATATTTATACCCCCCGTTATTTTATATGTGATTTTCTTAACAGGCGCGGCCTGAAACTACCTGGCCGATTCCCAGGTAATAATATGTTCGGGCAATTGATCAGGGTGAATGTATTCTTCGGAAACAACTCGGCCATATACCGAAATACCTGCCTCATGCAGTGAGACCGGGGTTTCTGAAATCAGTGGATGCCAGTCAGCTAAGGGGGAACCACAAGCCAGGCGCCGATATGCACAGCTATGAGGTAGTTCCCTGAGTTGCGCTGTTATCTGTGTTTTGACCTTGATACAGGCTGGGACCCGTTGCAGACGTTGTGAATAATCCTTGCAGGAACAACTTTCTAAATCCAGTAAATGACAGGCCACGTTAGTATAATAGATTTCACCACTATCTTCATCTTCCAGTTTGTTTAAACAGCAACGGCCACAACCATCACACAGGTTTTCCCACTCTGTGTCTGTCATCTCCTCGAGCGATTTATATTCCCAGAACCTGTCCTTCACAATTCAGTGCGCAACATTATTTTGCCAGTGCTGCTTGAGATCATTAATATTAAAACGTTTTCCTTCCACTTCATAGTCCACGAATTTAAGCGCCACGCCCTGACGGTCAGTTCGCAGGACTTTCATATTAAATGAAACATCGGGACGCGCAGAATCCAGCATTTGCATGCGAATATGAGCGCCAACCGGGAGTTGCGGCTGATCCTGTAATTCCAGATAAACACCTGTTGTAGAAATATTGCGAGTCAATGCTCTTCTGCTACCAAAGGTACTGTGACTAATTTTTACCCTCGAAACTGTATTCACCCTGCTCTGTGAACGTTTTTCGTCCATATCCTTCTCCTTGTTCTGAATGCAGCCAGCCTGACTCTCTGTACATATCGGAATTTTGACTAATAACATTAGTGGTATTCCTGTCATCCAGACTCTACCTGACACACCGACCCTGAATAAAAGTTCCAAATACCAGATCACTTACGTATGTTTATAAAGTAACCCGCTAAAAATGCAAAATAGCTTTATTATTAGCGTCCATTCGCGTTCATTTGCGAACTTAAAATGTATCCCAGGTAGACTGGTATCAGGAACGCTTATTTAGAGTGCATCGGCATTGATTGTACCTTCCTGACAATCTTCAAATTGCAGCACCACACCATCATCCAGTTTGCGTATACAACTCATCCGGAAAACCACATCCATATTGACAGGTTTCAAGGTTACGAATTCTTCTTCATTACGCTGTACCTGCATGAATAGATCATCCCCTATCTCGAATATATTATCCAGCGTCACACAGCAGCCACCTTCCGATATATCCCGAATACATCCGTCGAGTGTCCCAAATAGTGAGTGATAGATCCTGACCCTGGCATCAATAAGCTTGCGTACATAGAGGCGGCGTTCAGACATTGTATTCCCCTTTTTGACTACCAGATTCAAAACCGCCCTGTTGCTGGCGACTGGATCAAGAAAACTCTAATTAATTTCGCCGTTCGTGCTGAGTCCTGTCAAACCATGAACGGTAACCATTGTAAAATCATGGTGTTATATATTCCGTCCTTCAACAAAGCTCTCCTGAGCGAAGCAGAAGCCTGTCTGAGCTTGGCGAACGGGGCTCAGGGCAAACGGAATTAATCAGGACTTCCTTAACATTATTCTTACATATTGTAGTATAAATATTATTCAGCCTGCCGAAATCATGCCTGATTCCCGACTACAAACATCAGGCATTCAGTGCGTCTCGGACTCGTTCCAGCTTAGCCTTTACTTCACCAGCCAGTTCAGCAATTCCCTCTTTCTGCACCAACGTCAGCACCGCAGCCGGATCCATGAATGCAACCGTAATCGAACCGTCTTCTTCTTCACGAACCACAACATTACAGGGCAGAAGCAGGCCAATATCCGGTTCGGCTGTCAGCGCCTTATTGGCAAGCACCGGGTTACAGGCGCCCAGAATCTTGTAGGGACGCTTGTCCAGGTCCAGTTTTTTCTTCATTACAGCCTTAACGTCGATTTCAGTCAAAACACCAAAACCTTCTTTCTGCAATTCCTCGACAACCCGAGCAACCGCATCGTCAAAACCACCACTAATTTGCGTGCTAAATCCGTACATAAATCTCTCCTGATAAGAATTCAATTTCTGGAATACGTATTATAACCTGTGCCAAAATGGGCACAAGACTGGAGCTATTCGTGCGCCAGGCAACCACTGATGAGCAAATAGCATGATCTATATGTGATTATCAGCATGCCGGCTGTCTGCTATGTCCATGAAACCGTGGAGAAATTTAACAAAATTACAGCCATTCCCTGGCTGGAACATGTTCATTCGCCTCCATCCAGTGGCTGGATAGCTGCGGGCCGGGCACAACCCGGCAACCAGCAGCCGGGGCATCAGTTACCAGCTTCACAGCGAACATGGGGAAGTTCAGGTCAAAAAGTTCTGAGGAAGTAAATGCTAACAAACTTGCGGAAGCGCCAGTTAATTTCGCCGTTCGTAGGATTATTCAGCGATTTATTAGCGGGAGCAGGCGGGGAAGGACTCCCCGCCTGATTTTCAGGCTGGATTATTCCAGTCCCATGCAGTTGGCATAGTAGGTTACTGTTGCAGGCCAGTCAGAAAACACGCCAATCACACCTACGTCTCTGGCCAGAACATCCAGCATGACCATGACATCACCATCATTATTGGTAGCGGCCGTTGTGGTCTGGTAATACCAGCCACCGCCATTCTTCAACAGGCCAGAACGTTCCAGTGTCCAGGTAATAATATCCAGCCCTGCTGCTTTTGCATACATGGCATAATCAGAAGGCACAACCTTGGCAAAACTATCCAGCGTTACCAGCGCCCACATTGGTGGGGCAATAATATTGACGCCCTGCGCTGCCAGTTTATCCATGTCTGCCTGGCTAGCAACAAAGGCCGGATCTTCATAAACACGATCATCCAGATAAACAGCCTGCTTGCCAAACGCGGGGTCATTTTTCAACCAGTAAAGAATATCACCAAGGTTAAAGGACTGAGCAAAAACCTTTTCAGGCGCGACACCGGCCTGCCTGTACTCATTAATCATCTGCTGAGCATAGGCTTCCTGCGTGTAATTTCCTTCATAGGGCATCTTCACACTGGGTGATTTCAGCTCCGGCGTCATTTTCACCCCCAGCTCCTTGAACAGCTCAATACTTTCTTTATGCGTCATCAAGGTGCCTTTGCTGGAATACAGATCCGTACGCCAGTCTGGCGTTGCATTCATGTATGCTTCAACTGTTGTCGCATCTGGATTAAACGCATCCATCTTTCCCTTCAGCGTTTTAAACTCCGCCAGGGTCAGATCACTGGTACAACATTGCGCCGTAGCCGGAGTAATAGTTTCCCCTGTTTCAGGATCGATAACTGCGGGTGTAAAAGGCCCTGAACACTTCGCTGCCAGTGGCGTGGCAAGAATATTAGTAGTTGTATGCAAATCACATTGTGAATGCCGACAAACCAGTTCCCGATCTCCGGTAAAGGTTACATCACACTCAACAATACCCGCTCCCATGCGCACCGCCGCCTCATAGGATTCACGTGTATGTTCCGGAAACTGCATGCCAGCACCACGATGACCAATTGAAAAATCTGTTTTTTTGAACTTGTTTTCAGCACAACTTTGCAGTTTCTTTTTCAATGCGCCTGCATCCATATCCTCGACAAGATAATAGGGTCTTGGACCAACGCGGGCTGCCTTTTTTGCATCGTCGTAACGCATTTCTTCTTTGTCGATCGAATAATGATTCCCGCCTGCTGTGACTGTATTCAGGGGGGATACAGCAGCGATTAGAATTGATATTAATAATGTGCCTTGCAAACGCATAACTCTTCTCCTTGTTGTTAATGACGACCGGAACCGATTGTCTATACGCACAAGAATATTTAATATTAGTGTCTTTAGTATGACAGCAGGATTGTCGTTATATGATACAGAGCGCTACGTCCATGTAATCTCCAGACAAAAAAACCGCCTCATGATGACATGAGGCGGTTAACCTTGAAAAATTCAAGGAGAGCGAATAAATTTTTATTCTTTATTCAGGGTACATAGTCTGCTCATATAGAACCTTGCCATTTATGTCCCGAACAGTGATGGTCATGACACCATTTTCGTCAATACTAACTGCACCGTAATTCATCCATTTCTTTGCTTCAGCATAAGTCTTTGTTGAGAACATGCTTTCTGGACCATAGAAGAAAAGGCTTTCTGTTCCCCAGCTTGTATCAAACCTGCGATTAGGATAAAGGCCAGCGCTCAGAGGGCCTGTGACAAATTCATGAACCTTGAATTCCGGCGTATCAGAAAATGGTGTGTAACGGAAAACCTCGGCAAAATGAACATCCGTCGTAATCCAGATACTATTATTAATGCCTTCGTCACGCATGAAGCCAAACAGGTCTTTAAGCTCCTGTTCAAACCCGGTCTTCTGATCAAACCCGGACCAGCCATCACGACCATACTCGGCTGGATAACCGGTAGGAATAGAAACCGGAACGCTGGACACGATCATTTTCCATGTTGCATCAGATGACTTCAGCTTCTCTTTCAGCCAGGTAAGCTGCTCGCGTCCGAGCATGGTTTTCTTTAGAGATTTATCATCTGCTTCAATATTGGCGTCACGGTACTGGCGTGTATCCAGGACAAACAGCTCAAAATTCTTTCCCCAGCGAATGGTCCTATAAAGTCGTTTCGGCTGATCGGCACTTTCATCAACCGGGTTGTAATCCAGGAAGGCTTTCAGCCCCATAGGCAACAGGTGCTCACCTTTCGTATAAGGTGCGCTTGAGCGGGTATCATGTAATGGGCCAAAATCATTAACTACTTCATGGTCATCCCAGATTGCATAGTAGGGCATGCTGGCGAGGAGATTCTGATAGGATTCATCCGCATGGTTATACTTCCAGTGCGCCCAGTAGTTATTCATGTTCGCTGATTTGTCATAATTTCCAGCAATCTGGCGGTTTCCGTATTTGCCCTGTTCGGTGCACGTACTATCGGCATAAATCATATCACCCAGACCGATAAAGAAATCCAGGTCCATCGCATTTATAGCGTTAAAAATCGGAAAGCCCTGTTCCGCGTCACGACAGACATTCTGTCCAGCCAGATCTCCGCCCCAGGCAAATGAAAGTGCCTTAGCCTTATTTTTTTTTGGCGCCGTATGAAAACGGCCAATTATTTTTTCAGAATCTTTTCCAGCATGCCGACTATTGCTGAACCAGACTGTATATTCATAGTCAGAATCGGCCTCTAGTTCTTCAAGTTTTATTTTCCCGGTGAAATCACGTTCCGCAGTTACTTTTATTATCTTGTGTTTGGACTTCCTGTCGTCTTCTCCCTGCAAAAAAACATGCATATAAGATTCAGATTCAGCACGCGCCCAGATGACTGCGCTGTCTTCCTTAACGTCACCGGCCATAATTCCGTGCGTAACCGCGACTCCTGACTCTGATTTATGCTGTTCTTTCTGCCGGTGTGAATCTTCATCTGCTTGAGACATACCACCATACAGAAATCCCGAGGTGATAAGACAGAGGGGTAATACAGTTGTTTTTAATATGTTTGTTTTCATTTTTATCTCCTGTTTTATTTTGCATATCCTAAACATTTAGGTTGAACAATTTATTGCAGTTCGATTAACAATCTATGACTACCGCAGAAACTCTAAAGACAAAAAAAAGGGGTGCGAAAGCACCCCTGATAATTTCAAGAACAGTATTATTGCTATTTAATCGACAGACTTCCAGTCATTCATCCTGAAATGATTTTCGCCTTTGTGCTTTTTGCGTTTCTCAATTCTGGAAGCCTTGTTCATAACATGATAGATATAGTTCTGCTCCTGCACACCATGCATAAGATAAGAACCCGGACCACCAGCATAGATGGCGACATCTTCGGCAGAATGCGTTTCCGAGCTGCGCGGCACCAGGACTTCCTGATGGAAACCTTCATCAGTAGTATCAATCGCAGTCAAATCTGCAACCCGACCAGCCTGGATTGGAGCCTTATAACGTGTATCGCCACCTGTTTCCAGCATGGCATACCCACGACCATTGGCGTAACTTACTGTGGTGTAAGGCATACCGTCATCCGCCATCGAGAAGTTGCTCTTCGGCTCGCCACGGTTATCATTACCCAGAACTTTACCAAGAATCGGATTACCACGAGTAGGATAACCAGCAATGGTGAAGACATGGCTGTGGTCAGCAGTCACGATAATAAGCGTTTCCCTACCATCTGTTTTTTCCATAGCAGCCTTGATAGCATTTGAAAATTCAATGGTATCAGTCAGCGCGCGATAGGCGTTGGTGGCGTGGTGGCCATGGTCAATTCGGCCGGACTCGACCATCAGGAAATAACCATTGTCATTCTTCTTCAGAACGTCAATGGCCTTGCTGGTCATCTCGGTTAAAGAAGGTTCTCCGCCGATGTCACTGGGACGGTCAACGTTATATTCCATATGTGAACGTTCAAACAGGCCCAACAGGTGATCAGTTTTACTTGCATCAATTGCGTTAAATTGGTCCCTGTTCCAGACAAAAGCAGCATTATTATAATTGTTAACCCACTCTTCTGTCAGGTTACGCTGGTCATCACGTTCACCGGTCTTGCCTGCATCTTCCAGGTCAGCCATCTTGCGCGGCCAGAAACTGCGACGTCCACCACCCATGGCAACTTCAAGACCATCCCCGTAAGGAAATTCAACCAACTGACGGGC
>VAPK010425392.1_pt1 | contig 10411 bp, 7 predicted proteins | sample 3395031 | NCBI WGS metagenome assembly VAPK01 (sample SAMN08290443, study PRJNA428436) | hydrothermal vent metagenome | isolation source: Deep-sea hydrothermal vent chimney 1 | place: Pacific Ocean: Juan De Fuca Ridge
ACCGGATTTTTGGTTGCTTCGTACTTTTTAACCGTTGGCAGTCCTCTAGTTGATGCGGCAAATTTTGCAACTCTTTCCCTGTTCTAGCGAGCGTTTTAGGTGATAGACAATTTTGCTCTTGGACCCAAAGCAGCTTTGGCGAGCTATCGGCTGGAGCATGTTAAAACTACGCCGTCTACCAATCAGTTGGCTCTGGATCATGTTGCTGAATTTGCAGGTGACGCCTCTTCAAACAACAATGACGGTATATGGTTTGTTGCCGATCAACAGAGCAAAGGCCGGGGCAGGTTGGGGCGCACATGGCTATCTGAAAAGGGAAACCTTACCACATCGCTGTTGCAGATTTTGCCAAAGCAGGCTCAATCATTGCAAATTTTAAGTTTTGTTGCCGCCATTGCTCTTGCTGATGCCATTGATGAAATCCTGGGTGAAAAATCTAAAAAAAATCTAAAATTAAAATGGCCCAATGATTTGCTCTTTTTTGGGGGCAAACTGGCTGGAATTTTAATCGAAGCGCAAATGCTTGGCGATGGAAGCTGCGCAATCATTATCGGCTTTGGCGTGAACATAAAAAATGCTCCAAAAGGAATTGCCTATCCTGTAAGTTCCATTTGCCAATCTGGGGCTAATGTAACTGAACAATCTCTTTTTGCGGCCCTAAGTGATAGCTGGCATCAAAAATTTTCCCTTTGGGACTATGGGCGTGGATCAAAAGAAGTGTTATCGCAGTGGCGCAATAGAGCCTTTGGAATTGGCAATTCTATTAATGTAAATCAATCGGGAAAAATTCTAAGCGGGATTTTTTGCGATATAGACGACACCGGACGCTTGGTTTTGTTGCAGGAAAATAACAAAACAATCTATGTCAGTGCCGGTGATGTGAATTTCGAAACCGGAATGAAATCTTAAAAATTAATTGCAGCGGCGGCATAAGAGGTAAAGAAATATGACAAAAGAATTGGTGTTTTTGCCCCTTGGTGGTGTCGGTGAAATCGGCATGAACATGGCGGCCTATGGTTTTGGCCCGCAAAATAATCGCAAGTGGCTGGTAGTTGATTGCGGAGTTACCTTTGGTGGCCCCGAGCAGCCGGGCATTGATCTGATTATGGCTGATCCGGAGTTTTTAGAAGAGCAGGGCGAAAACGTGGTTGGTCTTGTTCTCACCCACTCCCATGAGGATCACTATGGTGCTGTGCTTGATTTGTGGCCCTCATTTGATCGTCCGGTTTATGCAACTCAATTTGCCAGCGCCATGCTCAAGGCAAAACGGGCCATGGAGGGGATAGTTGAAAATATTGATATCAAGATTTTTACCCCCGGTGAGCCGTTTGATATTGGCCCCTTTTCCGTTGAGGCGATAAATGTTGCCCACTCCATACCGCAAAGTTGTGCGCTGTTAATTTCAACAGAAATTGGCAATGTAGTGCATACGGGTGATTGGAAGTTGGAAGACAACCCGGTTTCCGGCGACCCTACGGATGAAAAGAGATTCAAGAAAATTGGAGCTATAAAAGCTCCTTTGGCTCTGGTGTGCGATAGCACCAACGCCCTTAAGGATGGCACCAGCCCGACCGAGCGCGAAATCGCGAAAAATCTTGAACGTCTGATCTCAGAAGCTCCCCATCGGGTGATCGTCACCAGTTTTGCCTCCAATCTGGGCCGCATGATTTCGGTGGCCAAAGCTGCGCAAAAAGCTGGCCGTCAGGTGGTGCTTTCTGGCCGCTCCATGCATCGCATCGCAACAATTGCCCGCGAATTGAATTTGCTTGAAGGCATCGAGCCGTTTTTGGATCATGATTCATTCAAACATCTTCCACGCAAAAAAACCGTGCTTTTATGTACGGGGTCTCAGGGTGAGCCGAGGGCGGCGCTGGCCAGAATTTCTAAAGCTAGTCATCCGGCGATTTCCCTTGATCGTGACGATCTGATGATTTTTTCCTCATGGGCAATTCCGGGCAATGAGCGCGAAGTAATCGATATTCAAAACCGCCTCATTGATATGGGGGTTAAGGTTATAACCAATTCTGACGAGCTGGTGCATGTTACAGGGCATCCAAGACGCGAAGAACTGGCAAAACTTTATTCATGGCTCAAACCATCGGTATTATTGCCTGTGCATGGAGAACCTGCACATCTGGTTGCCCATGCGGCGCTTGGCCGCGAGCATAAAATCGAAAATGTGATTGAAGCCAGAAACGGTGACATGGTACAATTATTCCCAGATCCTCAGATTTCGCGCATGGAGGTTCCGGTTGCTCAGCTATATCTTGATGCAGATATTCTTTGCACACCGGACCAAAGCGGAGTACGGGGCCGAAAACGCCTTTCCTTTGCCGGAATTGCCGTTGTTTCAATTTGCATCGATCGGGAAGGTAAAATGCGCGGTTCGCCAAAAATTATTATCGAAGGATTGCCCGATCTAAAAGATGGTGCTGCCGGTGCTGAAGATGTCGCGGAACAGGCAATAAACGGTGTGTTTTCGGGCATGTCTAAAAAGCTCAAACGCAATCCTGATGCGCTGGGGGAAGCCCTGCGTCGCGCAGTGAGGGGTGAACTTAACAGCTGGTGGGGCCGAAAACCCAACGTTACTATTCTTTTGCATCAAATTTAGATTGGTTTATTAAAATGGCTTGGCCCTCTTTATTCGCGGTATATGTAGTTGTCTGGTGGACTTGTCTGTTTTTAATTTTGCCGTTTGGAGTTGAAAATCAATCAGATGTTGGCGAAATTACTCCCGGAACTGAGCCGGGCTCACCGGTATTGTCAAAAATTCGCCAGAAGGCTGTTGCCACAACAATTGTATCGGCGATTGTTTTGGGATTGTTGATGTGGGCCATTTCCAACCCCGTTCTTCAAGAATACTGGTATTAAAAATACTGGTATTGATGGATACCGGCACCGAAAAATGGCGTTGGTTGCCAACTACCAAAAACAGGCTGTTTCAAGCGAAATACTTATAAATAAACTTAGGAAAAACCCAAAAAAAACAGGGCACTAAGCCCTGTGAATTAGTTTCGCGACAATCCGTCAAATTAAAACCCTAAAGGGATTTTCTTTAACGTCCCTCCCAAGACTTGTCAGCGCTCGGCGACATGGTGTCGCCTCGTTTATATTGATGCTTTCCTATCAAGTTTATCTCCCCATGTCATCAAAAAAATTTGAACAACAATGTTTTGGATTGAAAAATTGATACTCGGCCGGAAAAGATTTTATCAAAATTTATGAAGAAGAAATGGTAATGCTGGACACCAACCCAATGGGGCTGGCATAAAAGATTGCTGGCATAATAGAACGAATGAGTCGGAGTTAAATTAGATATGCGCCTAACCAACTATTTTCTTCCCACCCTAAAAGAAGAGCCCAAAGAAGCAGAAATTGTTTCCCATCGCCTGATGCTGCGCGCCGGCATGATTAAACAGCAAGCAGCCGGGCTATATTCCTGGTTGCCGCTTGGTTATAAGGTTTTGCGAAAAATTCAGACTATCATTGAGCAAGAGCAAAACCGGGCAGGGGCCATTCAAATGCTGATGCCCACAATTCAGCCCGCTGAGCTGTGGCGCGAAAGCTCACGTTATGATGCTTTTGGCAAAGAAATGTTGCGCATAACCGATCGCCATGATCGTGAATTGTTGTTTGGTCCGACCAATGAAGAAATGATCACTGATATTTTTCGCTCCTATGTGCGCTCCTATAAGGAATTGCCGCTGAATCTGTATCATATTCAATGGAAATTCCGCGATGAAATCCGCCCTCGTTTTGGCACCATGCGCAGTCGGGAATTTTTGATGAAGGATGCCTATTCCTTTGATATTAATCAGGAAGCGGCGGAAAAAACCTATCAGCGTATGTTTGTTGCCTATTTGCGCACCTATTTTCGCATGGGTTTGACGGCAATTCCCATGCGGGCTGAAACCGGGCCTATCGGGGGCGATCTCAGTCATGAATTTATCGTACTTGCCGATACCGGTGAGAGCGCTGTATTTTGCGACAAGGACATTCTTCAAAAACCAATTCCCGCCAGAGACACAGATTTTAAAGGCGATTTGAGCGCAATTGTTGACGAATGGACAACTCCATATGCGGCCACCGAAGATATGGTGGATATGGAGGAGTTTGAACAAAAAGTACCTGAAGAACGACGCATTGCAGCGCGTGGAATTGAAGTGGGTCAATTGTTTTATTTTGGCTCCAAATATTCAACTGAAATGAATGCCAATGTTACAAAAGCTGATGGCAAAGATGTTGCGGTACATTCCGGCTCCTATGGAATTGGGCTTACCAGATTAGTTCCGGCATTGATTGAAGCATTTCATGATGAGAACGGCATTGTCTGGCCGGTAAGCGTTGCTCCGTTTGAAGTGATTTTAATCAATCTCAAGGCAGCGGACGAGCTATGTTCTAAAACATGCGATAGGCTCTATGGTGAGTTGCAGACGGCCGGGCTTGATGTGCTTTATGATGATACCAGTGGCGGAGCAGGGGGCAAATTTGCCAATGCTGATCTGGTTGGTATTCCTTTTCAATTAATTATTGGTCCACGCGGAGCAAAATCCGGTGAGGCAGAGATTAAAAACCGCAAAACCGGCGAACGCGAAACCATGCCCATTGAAAAAGCTGTTCAATATCTCAAAGACATAATTGAACCGGAACGGCGGGACACAATTTGAGCAATTCTTCAAAACTGCAAACGGGAAAAAATACCATACCATTTTCCCGCTTCGAATGGATGCTGGCTTCCAGATATTTACGTTCGCGCCGCAAAGATACCTTTATCTCGGTGATTGCCGGTTTAACCCTGACCGGGGTTGCTATCGGGGTTGCGACCCTGATTGTCGTCATGTCAGTGATGAATGGTTTTCGCGCTGAATTATTATCAAAAATCCTTGGCCTGAACGGGCATTTTTCTGCGATTCCCATCGAGACGGAATTCACCGATTTTGAAGAACTTGTGGTAAAAATTGAAAATATCGATGGGGTAGAAACTGCCATTGCTTTTGTTGAAGGGCAGGCACTGGCCACCGGTTCCGCCTCAGCCGGCGGAAATTCTTCGGGTGTTCGTGTTCGGGGTATGGATTTTGCCACAATTTCAAAACTGCCCCTTCTGTCCAAAAGTGTGCATTTTGGTGGTTGGGATCAATGGGATCAAAGCAATGGAGTGGCCATTGGCATTGGTCTGGCCCGACAATTGGGCATTACCATTGGCGATACGCTGACTTTGATCAATCCCGATGGCTCAAAAACTCCCTTTGGCACTACTCCGCAAATTCGATCCTATCCGGTAAATGTGATTTTTAATCTGGGCATGGTGGAATTTGACAGTCTGTTTGTCTTTATGCCGTTGGAGCCTGCCCAGAGATATTTCAAAATGTTTGAAGATGTTTTGCGCCCCGGTATAGGTCCGATTGCAATTGATGCCACAGATGAAGAAATCGATGCCGCCTATGAGCGCATAACAAGGGTATCAGCCATAGAAATATTTATTACTGATCCCGATGATACCGACGCTATGCGTGAAAAACTTTACACCGAAATTGAAAGGCCGCTACTCCTTACCGACTGGAAGCAGCGAAACGCCACATTCTTTTCAGCGCTACAAGTAGAACGGGTGGTGATGTTTGTCATTCTCTCGATGATCGTGGTTGTGGCCGCGTTTAACATAATTTCTTCGTTGGTAATGCTGGTTAAGGACAAGGCGGCAGATATCGCAATTTTGCGCACTATGGGCGCCACACGTGGCTCCATTATGCGGGTGTTTTTTATCACCGGGGCAGCGATTGGGTTTTTGGGCACTTTGCTCGGTGCCATGGTCGGGTTTGTTCTGGCTTTAAATGCAGAAACCATAAGGGTTTGGCTTTCTGATATTTTTGGAATTGTTATATTCCCCCCTGAAATATTCTTTCTCTCGGCCCTGCCAACCAGAATTGATCCTTATGAAGTTGGTCTGGTGATTGGCCTTTCTCTAATGCTGACATTTTTAGCCACCCTATATCCGGCCCTGCGTGCGGCGCGTTATGATCCGGTGGAGGCGTTGCGCTATGAATGATATAAATCTTGAATTTGATGATGTTAGCTACGCCTATAATGAGGGTGAGAACAAGCTACAGATTTTATCGGGTGCGTCGCTAAAAGTTAAACAGGGTGAGATGGTGGCACTGGTTGCACCATCGGGGGCCGGTAAATCAACCCTGTTACATCTGGGCGGACTGCTGGATAGAGCACAAGATGGTGAGGTCAACATTTGCGGGCAGGCGACGACCAGCCTTGGCGATAGGGCGCGCACCCTGATGCGTCGCAGTGCAGTTGGCTTTGTCTATCAGTTTCATCATCTGTTGCCCGAATTCAGCGCTCTTGAAAACATCGCCATTCCACAAATGATTGCCGGTAAGTCTTTAAAAGATGCACAGATAAGAGCAAAAACCTTGCTGGATATTCTAGGCGTTGGGCCTCGCGCCTCCCATCGCCCCACAGAATTGTCGGGTGGAGAGCAGCAAAGAGTGGCCATTGCGCGCGCTGCCGCCAATTCCCCCAAAATTATTCTGGCGGACGAGCCGACCGGAAACCTTGACCCTGAAACCTCCACATTGGTATTTGATGCGCTTTTAACTTTGATAAAAGAACATAAAAGCAGCGCTCTTATTGCCACCCATGATCACGATCTGGCACGTCGGGCCGACAGAATAATCACCTTGAAAAATGGCAAACTGGTTCCCATAAAGCTTTAAGTCACGATCTGAATACCGAGCCGTGGTGCATTCAGGATAGATTGTCTATGCCTGTTGCTGATAATATTCTCCCTACGAATTCACATGGTTTTTCTCCTGCAATACCAACCCTGTTAATCGGCAATTTACCATCTTGACTCGTAAAGTAACTAAGCTATATACAAGAACAAAGCAAGAACATAAAGTGAGGGCAAGGCAAACCAAACTGGAGAATTTATAATGATTACTTTGTTCAAGGACCTTATGGCTTTTGTTTCCCTTAGTGCTTTTTGCGTTACTGCGTTGATATGGGCCGATGTTTTACGCACGCTGGCATAGGTTTAAGCACCTTGCCCGCTCAACTTTCAGAACTGTCAAAATCCAGCTGTTACAAACTTTATGACCCGTTGGCCAAAAGGGATTTGCAATGATACAAAATACAAATATCACCTGATTTGATTTTTTGCTCACACGGATTGTTAAATTTATGCCTGATGCCGGTTTTGTCCATCTTCATGTTCACTCAGCCTATTCTTTGCTTGAGGGTGCGCTGCCAATTGCCAAGATGCTAAAACTGGCTTTGGCGGATGGTCAGCCAGCCATTGGAATAGCTGATAGTTCTAATCTTTTTGGCGCTTTGGAGTTTTCTCAAAAAGCGGCAGCTGTTGGTGTGCAGCCAATTATTTCGTGCGAAGTGCCAATTGATTTTGCTGATGCCGATGAGGGGCGCGAAAAAAACCGGCACTTCAGTAAAAACACAATTGTTTTGATCGCCTGCACAGAGGATGGGTTTATAAACCTGTCCGAGCTGATCAGCAGAGCATATTTGTCCAGCGAAGGCGGCCCGCCTGTTGTGCATTTCCATTGGCTTAATTCCAAAAACACATCCGGTTTGATCTGTCTGACCGGCGGTCCCGAGGGGGCCATAGACCCTTTATTTGCTCAAGAACATACTAAAAAAGCTCACATTCGGCTGGACATGCTAAAAAAGCTGTTTGGTGAAAATCTCTATATGGAATTGCAGCGCCACGGATTGGCTTTAGAGCAAAAAGTAGAACCGCAACTTGTCGACTACGCGTATAAAAACCAAATACCGCTGGTGGCCACTAACGAGCCTTTTTTTCCGGCTGAAAAAGATCATGAGGCCCATGATGCTCTGTTGGCCATTGCTCAAGGATCGGTAGTTGCTCAGACCAAACGGCGCAAGGTTTCCAATCAGCATTACTTTAAAAGTCGCGCGCAAATGCTTGAATTATTTAAGGACTTGCCAGAAGCCGTTGAGAACACTCTGCATATCGCCCGCTCTGTTTCATTTCGCCCTCTAACCCGTGACCCCATATTGCCAAAATTTGCTATTGTCGGTCAAAGCAAAGCAGTTGAGGGTGAAATAAGCGAAGCGGATCAGTTGCATCAACAGGCCAAAGACGGTCTGAATGCGCGATTAAAAGCCAGAGGGCTTGCTCCCGGTTACACGCGCAAGGATTATGACGAGCGGCTGGCATTCGAATTAAAAATCATCACCCAGATGGAGTTTCCCGGATATTTTTTGATTGTTGCCGATTTCATTCGCTGGGCCAAAGAACAAAATATCCCCGTGGGACCGGGCCGTGGTTCCGGGGCCGGATCGCTGGTTGCTTATGTTTTGACCATTACTGATCTGGATCCACTAAAATATCAGTTATTGTTTGAAAGGTTTTTGAACCCAGACCGATTGTCCATGCCCGATTTTGATATTGATTTTTGTCAGGAGCGGCGCGAAGAGGTCATTCAATATGTTCAAAAGAAATATGGGCGTGAACAGGTGGCCCAGATTATTACGTTTGGAACATTACAGGCCAAAGCTGCATTGCGTGATGTGGGGCGGGTCTTGCAAATGCCCTATTCTCAGGTTGACCGCATTTCCAAACTGGTGCCCATCAATCCGGCAAATCCACCAACAATTGCTCAGGCTCTTGAGCAGGAGCGCCAGCTAAGAGTAATGCGCGACGAAGATGAAACGGTAGCGCAATTGCTAAGCCTTGCTCAAAATATTGAGGGGCTTTATCGCCATGCATCAACCCATGCGGCAGGCATTGTTATTGGTGATCGCCCTTTGCAGGAGCTTGTCCCGCTTTATCGCGATCCGCGCTCTGATATGCAGGTTACTCAATATGGGCAGAAATGGGCGGAATCTGCGGGCCTCGTCAAGTTTGATTTCTTGGGACTTAAAACCCTGACCATCATCGACCACACCATTAAAATGATAAATCTGGGGGCAGATAAAATTGCCCTTGACGATATTCCCCTCGACGACAAAAATACGTTCACGATGCTTCGCAAGGGCGATACGGTTGGTGTGTTTCAGGTGGAAAGTGCAGGCATGCGCCGGGCCTTGATTGATATGCAGCCCGATAGATTTGAGGATCTGATTGCTCTGGTTGCGCTCTTTCGGCCCGGACCGATGGATAACATCCCCACTTATTGCGCGGTAAAGTTGGGAGAAGAGGAGGCTCATTACCTGCACCCAAAACTTATCCCAATTCTTGAGGCTACTTTTGGCGTTATCACCTATCAGGAACAGGTGCAGCAGATCGGGCGTGATCTGGCCGGATATACCCTTGCAGAAGCGGATATTTTGCGCCGCGCCATGGGTAAAAAAATCCAGTCCGAAATGGATGCCCAGCGCGATCGCTTTGTTTCCGGAGCTGTGGAGCGCGGCATTGACAAAAAAATCGCTAACAAGATTTTTGATGCTTGCGCCAAATTTGCAGAATATGGTTTTAACAAATCCCACTCTGCCCCTTACGCATTTCTCACATATCAAACAGCATATCTTAAGGCCAATTTTACATCGGAGTTCATCGCTGCTTCCATGACCCTTGATATGGGAAATACCGATAAGCTGGCCGAATTCAAGCGCGATGCGGATCAACTGGATATTGAGGTTTTTCCCCCATGCGTTAACCGCTCTCATGTTGCTTTTGAGGTGCAGGGTGGAGGAATTCAATATTCCTTATGCGCCCTTAAAGGTGTCGGGCGCCAGGTTGCAGAGCACATTGTGGAAGCGCGCGGACAGAATAAATTTATTGATCTGGCCGATTTTGCCAATCGCATAGATCCCAGAATAATTAACCGGCGCACTGCTCAGGCGCTAGCCAATGCCGGAGCATTTGACGATCTGGTGCCCCATAGAGAGCAAGCATTCAACGCCATCGAAACCATTATTGGCACTTCGCAACGCGCCGCCAGCAATCGCGCTGCCGGAATTTCTGATATGTTTGAGGTTGAAAAGCCTGAACCGATTATTTTGAACCCGGTCTTTGCCCGGTGGACCAATATTGAAAGGCTGGACCGGGAGCATGGTGCCATCGGGTTTCATCTATCAGGCCACCCGCTGGATGATTTTGCTCTGGTGCTTGAAACCTATTCCGTGACCAGTTGGCGCGATTTGCAGGAAGCGGCAAAGGACGGGGAGACAAGTTTTGTGGTCGCTGGTACTGTTGTGTTGCGAAATGACCGGCGCACAAGAAAAGGCAAGCCCATGGCTATCCTTACGTTCTCAGATCCCAGTGGAAGTTTTGAATGCCTGTTATTTTCGGAAACGCTCACCAAATATGGAGAGATTTTACAGCCCGGAAACTCAGCAATTTTAAACGTTGAAGCAGAGGCATTAAGCGAAGGCGTTCGTCTGAGACTATTACGGGCGCGATTACTTGAAAATATAGCCCAGA
>VAPK010020207.1_pt1 | contig 10410 bp, 10 predicted proteins | sample 3395031 | NCBI WGS metagenome assembly VAPK01 (sample SAMN08290443, study PRJNA428436) | hydrothermal vent metagenome | isolation source: Deep-sea hydrothermal vent chimney 1 | place: Pacific Ocean: Juan De Fuca Ridge
TCTATGGTGAACATAAAGTCGATACAGATAAACGGAAATATTGCTGAAATTCTTAATACCGATTTTTGTAATAATATACGCATAGTTGGCGATGGGGTTGTAAATGCAGTTACTATTGAAAATATTGATGGTGTAAGTTTAGGTGAATCCATAAGTATTGACGGAAAAATAATAATTGAATCACTATCTATAGATGGAATTGTAAGAGAAACTAATTAATACTAATAATTAAAAATCAATATTATGGGCAGAAAACTAAAGACTTATTACGAAATTGCGATGGAAAAAGGATATTCGCGTCGTGATTTCATGAAACTTGGTGCTATGATGGCGGCATTTTTAGGGCTCGAATCAAGCATGGTAGGCCAGATTACCGAAGCAATGAAAACAAAAACCAGACTTCCGATAATATGGCTGCATGGGCAAGAGTGCACATGCTGTAGCGAGTCGTTTATAAGATCGTCGCATCCGTTGGTAGCCGATATATTACTTGATTTAGTTTCACTTGATTATACTGAAACTTTAATGGCAGCAGCAGGATATCAGGCTGAGAAATGCATGTCTGACACCATGAAAAACTATTATGGTGAATACTTGTTGGCTGTCGAAGGTTCAATCCCAACAAAAAGCGATGGCTACTGTTGCATAGCAGGAAAGTCATTTGAAGATATTATCCACGAAACTGCAGCTGGAGCCAAAGCTGTTATCGCATGGGGAAGCTGTGCTTCAAATGGTTGCGTACAAGCAGCAAAACCTAACCCAACAGGGGCAACACCCATACATAAAATTATAAAAGGCAAACCAATTATTAATGTTCCGGGATGCCCACCCATAGCCGAAGTTATGGCAGGCGTTATTGTATATCTGCTTACTTTTGATTCTATCCCCGAACTTGATCGTTTAAACCGACCAAAAGCATTTTACTCACGCCGGGTACATGATACATGCTATCGCAGAGCTAATTTTGATGCCGGCTTATTTGTTGAAGCATTCGATGATGAAAATGCAAAAAAAGGATATTGCTTGTATAAAATGGGGTGTAAAGGACCGGTTACCTACAATGCATGTGGTGTAATAAAGTGGAATAACGGCGTAAGCTATCCTATACAATCTGGTCACCCTTGTTTGGGATGTAGCGAAGAAGGATTTTGGGATAATGGTTCGTTTTATGAACGACTTCCGAATATCCGTGCATTTGGTATTGAATCCAATGCAGATAAAATTGGCTTGGGCTTGGGCATAGCAACAGGAGTAGGTATTGCCGCCCATGCAATATCAACAAACATCCGCAAACGAAAGCTTATTTTAGATGGCGAATGTGAAACAACAGATGTTAAATCGTAAAAAAAGAAAAGGAGAATATATATGAGCCAAAGAATTATTGTTGACCCTATAACAAGGATTGAAGGACACCTAAGGGTGGAAATGGAAGTTAAAGATGGAAAAATTACTGACGCATACAGCTCGGGAACTATGGTACGCGGCATGGAAATTATACTAAAAGGTCGTAACCCTAAAGACGCTTGGGCATTTACCGAAAGAGTATGCGGAGTATGTACAACCGTACATGCATTGGGCTCTGTTCGAACTGTTGAAAATGCGTTGGGAATAGTTATCCCACCAAATGCTGAGATGGTGAGAAACTTGATGTTTTGTGCACAAATGATGCAAGACCATGTTGTTCACTTTTATCATTTACATGCCTTAGACTGGGTTGATGTTGTTTCGAGCCTAAGTGCCGACCCTAAACAAACATCTAACCTTGCACAAAGCATCTCGAGTTGGCCTAAAAGCTCTCCGGGATATTTTAAAGATGTGAAAAATCGTATTAAAAAGTTTGTTGATAGCGGACAGTTAGGCATATTCGCAAACGGTTATTGGGGGCATAAAGCATATAAACTACCTCCTGAGGCAAACCTCATGGCTGTTGCTCACTACCTCGAAGCCCTTCAGTGGCAAAAGGAAATAGTAAAAGTTCATACTATTTTTGGTGGTAAAAACCCACATCCAAATTACCTTGTTGGTGGTGTCCCGTGTTCCGTTGATTTAAGTCAGGTTAACGCAATAAATGTTGAGCAACTTGCATATGTAAAACAACTTCTTGATGACGCAAAAGTATTTATAGACCAGGTTTATATACCTGACCTTCTTGCTATTGCATCATTTTATAAAGAATGGGCATCAATTGGTGGTGGATTAGATAATTACCTTTCGTATGGCGATCTACCAACAAATGGATACTCCGACACTTCAAGCTTTAAATTCCCAAGAGGCATTATATTAGGTCGCGATTTGAGTAAGATACATGAGATTGACGGAACAGATTTAAAACAAATTCAGGAGTTTGTAGCACATTCATATTACGATTATGATACCGGAAACGATAGTGGTAAACACCCGTGGGAAGGAGAAACTAATTTGAATTATACCGGTCCTAAACCTCCTTATGATCAGCTAAATGTAGATAGTAAGTATAGCTGGATAAAAACTCCGCGTTGGATGGGTAAACCAATGGAAGTTGGCCCCTTAGCACGAGTCCTTATCGGTTATGCATCCGGACGTGAAGATTACAAGGAAGTTGTTGATTATGCATTAAATTATCTTGATGTTCCTGTTGGTGCACTCTATTCAACACTTGGCAGAACAGCAGCACGCGGACTGGAGACAAAACTTGTTGCCAACTGGGCACAAGAGTTCTTCGATTCACTAATTGCAAATATAAAATCAGGTGATACAAGAATGCATACAAACCATATGTGGGATTCGAAAGACTGGCCTAAGGAAGCAAAAGGTGTTGGCATGACAGAAGCCCCACGTGGATCGTTAGCACACTGGATTGTTATTAAAGATAAGAAAATTAAAAATTATCAACTTGTTGTTCCAAGTACCTGGAATGCATCACCACGTGATGCGCAGGGGCAAAGATCAGCCTACGAGGCAGCATTACTCGGCACTCCTGTTGCCGACCCCGAAGCACCTCTTGAATTATTACGTACAATTCACTCTTTCGACCCATGTATAGCTTGTGCCGTACATCTGTTTGATGAAAAAGGATCATATGTTCACCAAATTCAAACTTTCTGATTATGAATAGATATGCTAGAATAGAAAAAATGATAATGCATCCGAGATATGTGTGGCAACTACCTGTCCGCTTTTTTCATTGGATTAATGCTAGTGTTATTTTGGTGTTAGTGGTAACCGGTCTTATTATAAGTAATCCTCCCGCAATTCAATCAGCTACCGAGGCTTATTTTAGTTACTGGTTTGGAACAGTAAGATTTATCCACTTTGTAGCCGCCTATGTTTTCTTTTTTAATTTTATTATCCGTATTTACTGGGGATTTGCAGGTAATAAATTCGCAAAATGGAGTAACTTTATTCCATATACAAAACGTCAGTGGATAGATATGTGGCAGGTTATTAAAGTTGATATCTTCCAAGTAAAATGCGTTCACAATCCTAATTTAGGTCATAATGCTTTGGCAAGTTTTACATATTTTCTAACATTTATCGTGTTTTTGTTACAAGTGTTTACAGGCTTTGGCGTTTATGCTGCCATGAGCTCAGGCTGGTTACCTCATCTTTTTGCATGGGTACCTGCTATGCTTGGCGGAGATATGCTTGCGGTAAAAATTCATTATATCTTAATGTGGTTTTTTATCCTTTTTGCAATAGTTCATGTTTATCTTGTATTTTATCATGATTATATTGAAAAAAATGGTGTAACTTCCTCAATGATAGGTGGCTGGAAATTCCAAGAAGATGGTGATATAGAGAGAGAAACAGACTGATTAGTTTTTATTTTACTTTTGATTATATTTTGTTTGTTTCGTAACTTTACTGAGCCTTTTATAGGACTTGGAGAAAAAGCAGTAAAACAGACTGCCATGCTAAATAGCAGCAACTATGGGAATTAACAATGAAAAAAAAATCCTGATTTTGGGATTGGGTAATATATTGCTTAACGATGAAGGTATTGGCGTAAGGGTTGTTGAGGCAATGGAAAAAACTGATCTTCCAGAAAATGTTGAGGTACTCGATGGTGGTACGGGTGGTTTTGTTTTACTGTCATTATTCCACGAATATAATAATATTGTAATTATTGATGCTGCATTAACTGATGATGAACCCGGTACAATAAAAATACTTGAGCCAAAATATTCATCTGATTTCCCAAAGTCGTTGAGTACCCACGAATTAGGGATGAAAGATATGATAGAGTCTGCAATGCTTCTTGAGAAAGTACCCAAATTACACCTTATCGCAGTAACAGTTTCTCCACGGCAGGACATGGATATGAAAGTATCTCCCTTTATTTATAGTAAAATACCAATTATCATCAAAATAATAAATGAGATTATAGTCGATATATTATTACATTAAATCGGTTAAATTTCATAAGCTTTTATACTACTACAATTACCATAATTTAATAGTAAGGTTTGAAAAACATAACACTGCTATCGGCATCTGTTATTGAGATTATCGGTACAGGTATCGATTTGGCAAATTCCTCAACGGCTTTCATTATACCCGGCCAATCTGCATTGTTATCATGTACAATTATTACGCCTCCCGGAGAGAGTAGAGGATAGAAAAAATCCAAGCCGGCTTTTGTGGGATTGTACAAATCAGCATCTATGTTTACAAGTGCAAACTTTGTGTTCAGCACGCTATCAATAGTATCAGGAAAATATCCTTGATGAAAAACAAACTTATCTGAATTTAATTTTTTTACAACAGCTTCCATAGATGTATCAGCAAAATTATGCTTTGTATATGTTGCCGCTTTACCCTTTTCATTTACCAAATCCTTCTCTCGAAATCCCTCAAAAGTATCAAATAAATGAAACTTGCGAGAAGTATCCATCAGATGAATAATGTTAGCAGAATCACCTCTATAAACACCTAACTCGGCAAAGGTACCCACTATTTTCTCCTTCTTAAGTCTCTCAACCTGAAACCAAAAATTAAAAAACCGTACTTTATCTGAATATCTTCTTTCTGCCTTATTTAGTGCTTTAGGGATTAAACCCAAATTTACATTATTCCTGTATGCTTTTGGCTGATACAGCTTACTATAGTATATTGTATATAAATAGTAAATAAAATACAAAACCAATATGGTTATCAAACCAAACTGAATAATATGATACAAACTCATTATAAGTTTTGTTTAAAAATCAATAACTACACAAACTACAAAGGTAGGATAAAATAAACAACACTTTTAATTTTTTGATGACATCTTCTGTAATGCTCGTTAAGAAATTAATTGGTACTTTTGACAACTTTAAAAATATTAAGTTGGGTGTAATTCAAAAACAATCAGTATCAGGTACAATATACTCGTACATTGGCGTTTTACTCGGGTTTATTACTACCGGTATCCTTTTTCCACGAATACTTTCAACTGATGAAGTAGGCTTGCTACGAATTTTAGTGTCGTACTCAGTGCTGTTTGCGCAGATTGCTGGGCTTGGCATAAATGCTGTTACGGTAAAGGTATTTCCTTATTTTCGTGATTACGATCGCAAGCATCATGGCTACCTCGGGCTGTCGCTACTGGTGTCTTTAGTCGGACTTGTAATTTCAATTTCAGCATATATATTGCTGAAAGACTGGATACTTGATGGCAGCAATGCGAGTGCTGATTTGTTCACCAAATACTTCTATTACGTTGTACCACTTATAATATTTACATTGTTATTTAATGTTTTTGACACTTATTATAGGGTTCTGTATAATGCGGTTACCGGTATAATCTATCGAGAAGTAGCTCAAAGAAGCATTATATTAATAGTCATAGTTCTTTATTTCTTTGGGGCTATCGATTTTCATATGGCCGTAATACTCTATACGTTAGCATTGATACTACCGGCAATATTATTTTTGATACTTTTGATTTACGATAAGCAGCTTTTCTTAATCCCTGAGATAAGTTTTATTGGCAACGAGCTAAAACGCGAAATGATAAACGTTGGTATTTTTGGGATATTGGCAAGCTTTTCGAGTATTTTAGTGATGACAATTGATTCAATAATGGTTGAGCGTATGCTTGGACTAAGTATGCTTGGTATTTACACAATTGCATTCTTCTTCGGTACATTAATTTTAGTACCACTACGCACTATGGGCAAAATAAGTTCTGTTGTAATTGCCGATGCCTGGAAAGCTAATGATATTAGAATAATCGACATCATCTATAAAAAAAGTAGTATAAGCCTAAGTGTGATTGGGTTACTTTTGCTGATTGGAATTTGGGCAAATATTAACAATATATTTCAAATAGTTCCGGCTACTTACCTTCCCGGAAAACCGGTTATACTAATAATAGGTATTGCGAACCTAATTGATATAGCCCTTGGCGTAAATCCACAAATTATTGTAAACTCAAAATACTTCCGTTTTATTTCATATTTTCTGATAATATTTGTTATATTAATTGTATTGCTAAATTATTTATTGATACCTATTTACGGCATCGTAGGAGCTGCCATTGCCACATTAATATCAAAATTTATTTACAATATTATTAAATTTTTATTTGTATATCGCAAATTTAAACTACAGCCATTTACATATAAAATGGTGTTGCTTTATGTAATTGGATTTTTTACTTATGGGATATCGCTGATAATTCCACAGCAATCAAATTTTATTATTGATATGATAATAAGAAGCTTTTTTATAATTTTTGTATTTGCTCCCTTGATTTATTATTTCAATATTTCGGAAGATATTAGCAATAAAGTTAATTCTGTTGTAAGAAGTATATTTAAGTAAACTCAATAAATAGCGTACTTTTGCGTTATTAACAGTTACTAAAATGCATCTGATATTATGATAAATGACAAATTAAAAATATGCTTTATTGGAAGTGGTTCAATTTCAACTGCAATGGCAAATGTACTTGCGCAGAAAAATAAGTATGATATTTTTCTATTATCAGTAGAAAAAGATGTTGTAGATTCAATTAGTAATGAGCATATTAACAGAAAGTATTTTCCAAATATCGATCTCGAGTTATCACTTAAAGCAACATTTGATAAAAATATTCTTAGAGATTCTGATATAATTTTTCTTGGAATACCATCAAGTGTTATTGTTCCTTACATTAATGAAAATAAGGACTACATTGGCGAAGAAGCTCTTATTGTAAATATGGCTAAAGGTTTTGGCGATGGGCAAAAAACCATTCCTCAAGCATTATCAAAGATTATCCAAAATCAAATTTTTAGTCTTAAAGGACCATCATTTGCCAGAGAGATAATAAACAATATGCCTACAGCGTTTACACTTGCCTCAAAAAGAGAAAAGTATTTTAATTTATTTGAAGATATATTTCGTAATACAAATATACAACTCGACTTTAGTACAGATGTTAATGGTGTTGAGCTGGCAAGCATACTAAAAAATATTTATGCTATTATTGTGGGTATTGTTGATGCTCACTACGACTCGCCAAATTTGCGGTCGTTGATACTTACAAAAGCCATTAACGAAATGAAATTTATCATCTACAAATTTGGTGGTGAAGAAAAAACCATGTTTAACTACTGTGGATTTGGCGATTTTACTCTTACCGCTCTTAATGACCTAAGCCGTAACCGCACGCTGGGATTACTAATTGGTAAAGGTTTTTTTACAGATTATATATCGGAGAAGGTTGTATTAGAAGGAAAAGTAGCAGTAAATATTTTTGTTGAAGAAATAGCAAAAAGACGTGGCATAAAAACTAAGAATCTTATGCTTAAAGAGTTATATAAAGTTTTCAACGACGATAAGTACGATATCAACAATTTTGTATCAAATATAACTGTTATATAATAGATGGTCATATATTAATAGTGTATTAGCATAGCACTACTTCATCAAGATGAAGTTATATGTAATTGTCCCACGCTGAAGTTGGGTAGCTCCTGCATCCTTTTCAAATGTTGAGTTATATGCAGCATCAACTGCTATCTTTCTTAGATTTTGATCGAGTATATTTGTACCTTTTGCACTCACTTGAGCTTTTTTAACATTTCCCATCTGGTCAACCCAAATGCTCACCACAACAGTTCCCTGCTCTTTAAACCGGGCACTCGGCTTCTCTAAAAATAAGCTCCCACGCCCACCAAGACTAAACGAAATCCCATTTCCTTTGCCTCCCTGTCCGTTATAATTATTACTTTCCTTATACCCATGCGGTTTACCCTGATCGCCTGCTCCCTCAGTAATGCCTTGGTTTGTACTTTTCGAATCGGACGTGCTTCCCTTGTAAAGGGCTCTTTTATTTACAACAGGTTTGGGCTTTTCAACTGGTATGTCTTTTGTGGGCTCGTCGGCAACCGCAGCAGAATCCACAACCTCCTTAACGGGCTTTTCCTTTACAACTTTCTCTTCTATAGGTTTTTCTTTCTTTTCTTCTATCGGTTTCTTCTCTATTTCCTTTTCCGTTTCTTTTACTTTTTCTTCAACAACAGGAGCTTCTTCAATATCCTGAGTAATTATTTTTTCTTTAACAGGTGTTGGTTCTGTAAGTGGTTGCACAACTTTTTTAACTACCGGTTTTGGGTCTTTCGCAGGCGGTGGTGTATCACTTTGTATATCGCCTTTGCCTTGGTCGCTATACCCCAAATTTACCTCAACGCCCTCTTCGCCAGGAAGTGGCAGCGGGGTTCGCAAAGCTACAAGTAATAAAAAAACGAGTAAGATGGCATGTACTGCTACAGTCCCAATTATTCCGCGTCTTTTGTCTTTATCAATTTTCATCTTTTCCTGTTGATACTGTCGTTGCTTACATTGTCATTTTTTTACTCTACTATCTTTTAGGCTTTGTAGCTAGTATAACCTTGTGCTGAGTGTGGTGCTTATTATTTATCCCATTTACAGCGTCAATAACAACAACAATATCCTGTACCGAAGCTGTTTTGTCGGCACGAAGCACGACAGATGCGGCAGTCTCGTTTCTGATAATACCATAAAGAACATTTTCGAGATTTGCAGGATTAACCTTACGCTCATCAACATAAATGTTACGTGCTTTGTTAATGTAAACAGTAACTGTTTGCTTAGACATTGTTTTGCTGTTACTGTTCGGAAGTAATAATTTTATTGCATTTGGTGCTACAAGCGTTGACGTAAGCATAAAAAATATCAGAAGCAAAAAAACCATATCTGACATTGATGCCATGCTAAAATTAGTATCCCTTTTATTTCGCATTTGTATTGCCATACTGTTTTTTCGTTTTAGTTATTCAATTGCGATTTCTTCTTTTTCTTAATTGCAAAATTCTCTGTTATCAAAAACCTAATATTTACTACTGTTTGCACCTCAACTTTTTTAAGCCTTTTTATAATTGTGAATTTATTGTAAATAACAAACACAATAAGAGTATTAGCTCAAGTGCCAGGTAAACACTCAGCAGCCTATATTATTTAGCCGGTTCGTGTAACATATCCATAAATTCGGTTGCATTTATTTCCAGTGCGTAAACTACTGATTGTATCCTCGATACCAGTATATTATAAAGTATGTAGGCTGTAATACCAACTACAAGTCCGCCAACGGTAGTAATCATTGCTTGATAAATTCCACGCGATAACAACTCGATGTTGATATTATTACCTGCCATCGACATATCGTAAAAAGCTCGTATCATACCAATAACAGTTCCCAAAAAACCTAACATTGGTGCAGCACCTGCCACAGTAGCAAGTCCGGCAACATTTTTTTCAAGTCTCGAAACTTCAAGTTTTCCTGTATTTTCAATTGCAGCATTTATGTCTCCTAATGGTCGCCCAATTCGCGATAAGCCCTTACTAATCATCCTGCCAATAGGCGAATTATTTGTAAGGCATAGTGCTTGCGCTGATTCAAGTTTACCATCCTGAATGTACGTGCGGATGTTATTCATAAACCCTTTGTCAACTTTTTTTGCTCTCCCGATAACAAAAAATCTCTCAATAAATATGTAAATAGCTATAACCGACAGTACTCCAATAATTGCCATTATCCATCCACCTTTCATAACAAGGTCAATAATTGGCAGTGTAATCTCGCCATCGGTAGGCACTCCGCTAATCACATTTGCTGTTTCGTGTAATTGTAATATAATTCCTGTTGTCATTTGCTAAAGATTTAACGTGTGGTAAATTTACCACCATAATAAAATAAACTTAACCTGCGATAATAAAATTGTAAACATATTTCTGTTAATATTAACTAAAAATATTACAAATTAGTATTTATAAGTTAGCAGCATATACTATTTCTTTTTATTTGGATATCAAATACTCTTTCCACAATCTGTTTAATAATGCATGTTTATATTTTTGTTTGTTAACGGATACTGTGGCATATAACAGCACCACATATTGCATAATAATATTGCATTAATAACTATAGCGATATTCTAA
>VAPK010158133.1_pt1 | contig 10409 bp, 6 predicted proteins | sample 3395031 | NCBI WGS metagenome assembly VAPK01 (sample SAMN08290443, study PRJNA428436) | hydrothermal vent metagenome | isolation source: Deep-sea hydrothermal vent chimney 1 | place: Pacific Ocean: Juan De Fuca Ridge
ATGAATGTAGCTGATGCAATGGGCGCAGCAGAAAAAATGACTTTAACAGACGGTTCTTTCTTCCCTGTTCCTGTTCTCTGCTTACTTGAAAATACAGATGCTATTGGTGATGCAAAACGTATCGCATTACGTGACCCTAATGTAGACGGCAACCCTATTATTGCGGTTATGGATGTAGATGCAGTTGAAGAAGTGACTGATGCACAAATGAAAACGATGACAGATAAAGTCTATCGTACTGATGATATGGAGCACCCAGGTGTTCAAGCTTTTAATACACAAGGGCAAATCGCTGTTTCTGGTCCTATCCAAGTATTGAACTTCAGCTACTTCCAAACTGAATTCCCTGACACGTTCCGTACTGCGGTTGAAATCCGTAATGAAATTGCTGAGCACGGTTGGAATAAAGTCGTTGCCTTCCAAACACGTAACCCTATGCATTTAGCTCACGAAGAGCTATGTCATATGGCAATGGATCGCCTTGGCTGTGATGGTCTTGTTATCCACATGCTTCTGGGCAAACTTAAAGAAGGTGATATTCCTGCACCGGTTCGTGATGCTGCTATTCGTAAGATGGTTGAAGTTTACTTCCCAGAAAACAGCGCAATGGTTACAGGCTACGGTTACGACATGCTTTATGCAGGTCCACGTGAAGGCGTACTTCATGCTTACTTCCGTCAAAATATGGGTGCTACGCACTTCATTATCGGTCGTGACCATGCTGGAGTAGGCGACTACTACGGCGACTTTGATGCACAAACTATTTTCGATGATGAAGTACCAGAAGGCGCAATGGAAATCGAAATGTTCATGGCAGACCACACAGCTTGGTCTAAGAAATTAGATAAAGTTGTGATGATGCGTGAAGTAGATGATCATGAAAAAGATGACTTTGTACTTTTATCACGCACTAAAGTTCGTGAAATGTTAGGTAATGGCGAAGCGCCACCTAAAGAATTCTCACGCCCTGAAGTCGCTAAGATTTTGATTGATTATTACCAGAGTCTATAAGTACACATCCAGCCCATTAGTGGGTTAGAGTAAAAAATCCGAGCATCGAAAGATGCTCGGATTTTTTTTATCCATCATATCTCTCGTGCAAGGTCTCTTAGACTAGTTTGCCCCAAAGATCGTGCTCATCCGCATGGGTGATTTCAACGTTGGCAAATTGTCCTGCTTCTAGTAGCTCTCCTTCGATATAAACCACGCCGTCGATCTCTGGCGCGTCACTACTACTGCGTGCAATGGTAATATCTTCTTTTTCTGTCTCGCCTTGCTGGGAATCATCGGTTAGCACAGTCATGGTTTGCCCAATTTTAGCCGCGAGTTTGTTGGCGCTAATCTCTGCTTGCACTTCCATAAAGCGTTCTAGGCGATATTGCTTTTCATCTTCAGGTACATGATTGGGTAGTTTGTTTGATTCTGCACCGTCAACTTCTGAATAGGCAAAACAACCGACACGATTTAGTTGTGCTTCACGTAAGAAGTCCAAGAGCACTTCGAAATCTTCTTCAGTCTCCCCTGGGAATCCTGCGATAAAGGTACTGCGGATTGTGAGGTCAGGACAAATGCTTCGCCACTTTTCAATGCGCGTTAATACCTTCTCTGCATGAGCAGGGCGACGCATATCTTTTAATATTCTATGACTGGCGTGCTGAAAGGGGATGTCCAAATAAGGCAAGATACCTTTATCAATATTCTCTGACATCAATGGTATTAGTTTATCAACGTGAGGATAAGGATAAACATAATGCAGGCGAACCCATGCGTCTAACTCGCTGAGTGATTCACTGAGTTGTTGGATGTGAGACTTTATCGGTTTACCATTCCAAAAACCCGTGCGATATTTTGTGTCTATGCCATAGGCGCTGGTATCTTGTGAAACAACTAGCAACTCTTTTACACCAGCATTTACTAAGTTTTCAGCTTCTTGCATTACGTCTCCAATTGGACGGCTGACTAAGTCACCGCGCAAAGATGGGATAATGCAAAATGAACAACGGTGATTGCAGCCTTCTGATATTTTTAAGTAGGCATAATGTTTAGGTGTGAGCTTGATGCCTTGTGGTGGAACAAGGTCAAGATAAGGGTCATGTGGGGGTTTTAAGTGCTGGTGGATTGCGCCCATGACTTCTTCATAAGCGTGGGGGCCTGTGACGGCTAAAACATCAGGGTGAGCATCCAGTACCTTATCGGATTCTGCACCTAAACAGCCAGTAACTATAACTTTGCCATTTTCTTCTAGCGCTTCGCCGATAGCATCTAGTGATTCCTCTACTGCACTATCAATAAAGCCACAGGTATTTATGACTACCACGTCAGCACCATCATAATCAGAAACCAGTTCATAACCTTCTGTTTTTAACTGCGTCAATATTCGCTCAGAATCCACTAATGCTTTAGGGCACCCCAAACTGACAAAACCAACTCGTGGCACATCCAAATTTTCATCTTTCACTGACTATATTCCCTGTAAAAAAGACACTTTTATAAAATGAATCTATGCTTAACAAGCACTTATGTTATGTCAACTAAAAAAAAAGTACACTGTATTTATACACAGTCTGCATTTTTTATGATTCTCACTGAAAAAAAACGTGATTTTGCGCGCATTTTAACTTAACCCCATCATATAAGCGACGTAAGTCTTTGATATTTATTCGGTTAAAATAAGTGGTCAAAAATTAAGCAATTTGTAGAGGAACTAAATAGAGTCGGGCTTTAAGTGCTCTTTTACAAAGATACTCACAGACTTATCCACAGATATTGTGGACAACTAAAACCTTCAAATAAGTCAAGACTTTCCCCCATATTTTTTCAAAAAAAATATATAGCTTATTATTTTGTCTTTTCAATTAGTTGCGTAATTTTTCTACATTGATACTCTGCAAAAGAGCTGGAAATTGAGTAAATTCCAAACAAATTAAGCATAAGTAAATACTTACCATGGGAAAGTTTTTCCTATGTGAAAAAACATATCATCAGCGACTTGATACCATATGCTCCTGTATAAATTTCCGCTTCTGAAGAACTTCAGGTAGAATGCTCCACCATCATATAAATGTAGGAGTCCCCAATGTCGATCAAACATCCTGTTGTTGCAGTAACTGGTTCATCTGGAGCTGGCACAACTTTTGTAAAACGTGCTTTTGAAAACATCTTCCGTCGTGAAAACATCAATCCAGCTATCATAGAAGGTGATAGTTTCCATAGCTTAAGCCGTGTAGAGTTTGGCGAAATGGTAAAGAAAACGGAAGCAGAAGGTAATAATCACTTTAGTCACTTTGGTCCTGAAGCGAATGACTTTGCTGCCCTTGAAGCAACATTTAAAGCATACGGTGAAACGGGCATTGGTAAAAAACGCTACTACCTTCACAATGATGATGAAGCTGTAGAACAAAATAAACGTTTAGGTTGTGATAAGTTATCGGGTGAATTTACACCTTGGGAAGATATTGAAGCAGGTAGTGATCTTCTTTTCTATGAAGGTTTACACGGCTTAGCTGCCGATGAAAAACAAGGTGTCGACACTTCACAATATGTAGATTTAGGTGTTGGTGTTGTACCTAGTGTTAACCTTGAGTGGATTCAAAAAATCCATCGTGACCATGCCGAGCGTGGTTATGGCACAGATGTTATTGTAGATACAATCTTACGTCGTATGCCTGATTATGTAAATTACATTGCACCTCAATTCTCACGCACCGATATTAACTTTCAACGTGTTCCAACGGTAGATACATCTAACCCATTTATTGCACGTGATATTCCAACTGCGGATGAGAGTTTTGTTATTATTCGTTTTGAAAATGCACAAAAATTCTGCGTTGATTTCCCTTACCTTCTAAACATGCTACATGATTCATTTATGACACGTCGCAATACCATCGTAATACCAGGTGGGAAAATGAGTATGGCAATGGAAATTATCCTAGCACCTATTATTCATCGGTTTATTGAAGCTTCTAAAAAATAAGCTCTACCTAATTCCTATCTTTAGGAACACAAAAGCCGCAATAAAAAACTATTGCGGCTTTTTTATGCCCAAAATTCAGATCGTGAGAGGAGATCTTAATGGCACCCCCCCCTTTTTTTGATAATTGGTAGCTACTACTCAGATTGTTCGGCATATTCAAACGAGTCAGAAAATAACTGATCAACAGGCAAACCTAGTTTAGAAAAGCTCTCTTTAGCTGCATTGATCATAATGGGCGGCCCTGCCATATAGACATCAAATTTTGATAGGTCTTCAAAATCCTCTGCGACCGAAGCATGTACGAAGCCTGTTCTACCCTGCCAGTCTTCTTTCACCTTAACATCTGATAATACGGGAATGTACTCAATATTCTCATATTGAAACGCCCACTTTTTTGCCAGATCATCACGATATAAATCTTGCTGGTCTCTAGCCCCCCAATAAAGGTGAACAGGGCGCGTATCTTGCTCTTCTATTAACTGTTCTAAAATTGCTTTTATGGGAGCAAAGCCTGTTCCACCTGCAATTAAGATGAGCGGCCTATTGGATTTCTCTCGAATATAAAAGCTACCAAATGGCCCTTCAAAACGTAACATTGCCTTTTCTTTCATCTCATTAAAAACATGATTGGTAAACTTACCATCTGGAATCTGGCGCAAGTGTAGCTCTAAATACTCATCATTCGTTGGCGCATTTGCGATTGAAAAGGCTCTGCGTGACTTGTCCCTAAGAATAAACTCTATATATTGTCCCGCATGAAAGGCAAGACGTTTGGATGCTGGTATTTTTAGCTGTACTTCCATTACATCATGAGCCAGTTTTCGTAATGACTCTACCCTTGCAGGTAGTATTTGAACTTGAATGTCGCCTTCATTATCTACCTCTTTAATCTCCAAGGTTAAATCAGACTTGGCGATTGAAACACAAAAAACTGCCTTCCCTTCCAAATGCTCATGCTCCATTACAGTTAATGGCAAACCTTCGGGGTAATGTATTTCTCCTGATATAACCTTTCCAAGGCAAGTACCACAAGATCCACTTTTACATCCGTAAGGAAAATCAATCCCCTGACGTAGCGCTGCATCCAAAATAAACTCATTTTCTTCCACTGAAAATTCGTGCTCACTCGGTAGTAATGTAACCTGATATGACATATTTTATTGCTATCCTTATGTTTTTAGTCCGCAATTTTAACCTAAAAAATATTTAAATAAATTTATTTGTAATAGCATTCGATTCATCACAAGTCACTCCGTCTGAATACACGAAGTTTTACCCAAGTTATCCACAGATTATATACAGGTTCCAATAGGGTTAAACACAACATGTTGTGCTTGACGAGAGCATCAACCACACTCTATAGTATGCAGGCTAAAAAATGAACAATACTTAATGGTCAATTTACAGATCATTCAAAGTGTTTTGTTTTCAGGCGTGATCAAACAAAATAACAACAGGAAAATATTGATATTAGTCATTAAAAATGATGATTGATCAAACCCAATTTTTCCTTTGTAGCAGACCATACGAATAAAGAGATCTCAAAAAGCTAAATTTACAAGCCACCATTTACAACCAAGGGGAAAAGATGCAACCAGTCAACTTTGAAAATACTGACGAACAGAACACAAGTGCCGCTAGTGTCATTGACGAAACTATGTCAACGACAACACCCAATACAGAACAAGAAGTAGTTGTTTATAAAGTAATTCGTCGTAATGGCAAAGTAACCCCTTTTGACTGTAGTAAAATCGAAGTTGCATTAACTAAAGCTTTTCTTGGTGTAGAAGGCGGAGTTGCAGCGGCCTCTTCGCGCATTCATGATTCTGTTAAAAAAATGGCAAAACAGGTAAATGACAGTTTATTTCGCCGTATGCCAGACGGTGGAATTGTTCACATTGAAGATATTCAAGATCAAGTAGAGTTAGCACTGATGCGCTCTGGAGAGCGTAAAGTGGCACGAGCTTATGTTCTTTATCGTGACGAACGCGCCCAGCTTCGTGCAGAAAAAGACCTACAAGAAAAACCAAAGAAAACATCTAAAAAAGATGTATTAAACGTAATCACATCGGACGGGGACACCAGGCCACTCGATAGAAACCGCCTACGCAAGGTCATTGCAGAAGCAGTTTCAGGCTTAGATGGAGTCGATAAAGACACCGTCGAAAAAGAGGCTATGCGGAACTTATTTAATGGCATCCCTGAAGAAGATGTCGGTTCTGCACTTGTAATGGCAACGCGCGTCAACATCGAGAAGGATTCAAACTACTCGATGGTGGCAGCGCGTTTGTTACTTGATAATTTGCGCAGTGAAGCACTGAGCTATCTTAATGCTCGCCCAAGCGAAGCAACCCAGCTAGAAATGGCAAAACGCTACCCTGCCACCTTTAAGAAGTACATCAATCAAGCTGTTGAACTTGAATTACTTGATGAAGAGCTAACGCGTTATGACTTAGCTAAACTTGGCGCAGCCATTAAACCTGAGCGTGACCAACAGTTTACCTACCTTGGTTTACAAACACTTTACGACCGTTATTTTATTCATACAGAAAAAGGCATTCGTTTTGAATTGCCACAAATATTTTTTATGCGCGTTTCCATGGGGCTTGCCATGAACGAAGTAAATCGTGAAGAACGCGCGATTGAGTTTTACAACCTTCTATCCAGTTTTAATTTTATGAGCAGCACGCCAACACTGTTTAATTCAGGAACGCGTCGCCCACAGTTATCTTCTTGTTACTTAACCACAGTGCCAGATAGTCTTGACGGAATTTATAGTTCCATTAAGGACAATGCACTACTCTCCAAGTTTGCTGGTGGTTTAGGAAATGACTGGACGCGCGTGCGTGGACTAGGGTCTCACATAAAAGGCACAAACGGAAAATCACAGGGGGTTGTACCTTTCTTGAAAGTCACCAATGATACTGCAGTAGCAGTTAATCAAGGCGGCAAACGCAAAGGTGCCATCTGTGCCTATATGGAAACATGGCATGTCGATATTGAAGAATTTATCGAACTGCGTAAAAACACTGGTGATGAGCGTCGTCGTACTCATGACATGAATACAGCTAACTGGATTCCAGATTTATTTATGCAGCGTGTTGCAGAAGAAGGCGAATGGACTTTATTCTCACCAGAAGAAGTACCAGACTTACACGACTTAGTTGGCAAAGAATTCACTAAAGCCTATGAAGCATACGAGGCAAAAGCGGCTCGGGGTGAGATCACTTTACATAAAACACTCAAGGCAGTAGTCCTTTGGCGCAAAATGCTAGGCATGTTATTTGAGACAGGTCATCCTTGGATCACCTTTAAAGACCCTTGTAATATCCGCTACAGCAACCAACACATTGGCGTGGTTCATAGCTCAAACCTGTGTACTGAAATCATGTTACATACCAATGATGAAGAAATTGCGGTATGTAACCTTGGCTCAGTCAATATGGCGCAACATACAACCGCTGACGGCATTGACATGGGAATGCTAGAAAAAACCATTACCACGGCTATGCGAATGCTAGACAACGTAATTGAATACAATTATTACAGTGTCCCGCAAGCGCGTAATTCCAATATGCAACATCGACCTGTCGGGCTTGGCTTAATGGGATTTCAAGATGCACTTTATAAGCAAAATATTCCTTATGCATCTATGGACGCAGTAGAATTTGCAGATAAAAGTATGGAAGCGATATCTTACTTCGCGATCAAAACATCATCTGATCTTGCAGAAGAGCGTGGCACCTATCCAAGTTATGACGGCTCACTCTGGAGCAAAGGCATCCTACCGATAGACTCGATTGATTTAATGGAAAAGCAACGTGGTGAAAAGTTCTATCAAGTAGATAAAAGCACCTCACTAGATTGGGACACACTGCGTAAACAAGTTAAGGAGCACGGTATGCGTAATTCCAACACCATGGCAATTGCGCCAACTGCTACTATTTCAAATATCTGCGGTGTCAGCCAATCTATTGAGCCGACTTACCAAAACATGTTTGTAAAATCAAATCTTTCAGGTGAGTTCACCGTTGTTAACCCCTACCTAGTCAATGAATTAAAAGGATTAGGATTATGGGATGACGTAATGATCAATGACCTTAAATACTTCGATGGTAGCGTACAGGAAATTGATCGCGTACCAGAAGAAATGAAAGCTAAATATGCGACTGCATTTGAAGTCGACTCTCGTTGGTTGATTGAAGCAGGAAGTCGTCGCCAGAAGTGGATAGACCAAGGGCAGTCGCTAAACCTTTATATGAAAGAGCCATCTGGTGTAAAGCTAGATAACTTGTATAAACTGGCTTGGGTTCGTGGTTTAAAAACTACTTATTACCTACGTTCTATGGGCGCTACGGCAATGGAAAAATCTCAGGAAAGCTCTAGCAATGCTAATAAGAATGTTCCAGAGGCTCCACAACAGGTTGGATCAGCTGCGCCAGCGGCGTGTAGTATCCTAGACCCAGATTGCGACGCCTGCCAATAACCTGATACTCGTCTTTACGTCAAGTACGGCGTTGCGAGTTTCCTAAAAAACTAGTCACGTACTACTTGTACGCTCCCAGTTCTTTAGAAAACTCGCGCCTTGCTCTTAACGCAAATACAAGCATCAGGAGTCATTTAATTTGTGCAATTTATAATTTCACACAAAATGACCAAAAAGTAGGGGGTGCTTTTTATCTCTCTACCGCACAGATAAAGAAAATAACAAGGGAAAAGCTTCTCTCCCTAGAAATCTTTGAATATATCTGGGTGAGATAAATTGAGAATTAATATTTTCATTAACAAGGCACTAAGAGTTTGTAATAGCACGGCTATTGCAGGCTCTTAGTAACGAAGCTAGTGGGAATATTAAACTCAATTTACTCATCCACGATATATTCAGAGGTTTCTCTTTACAAAAAAATGAAGCACACATCAAAGGAAGGAAGCGCGGTTATGACTAAGTCAAAAAAAGTAAACCGCCCCATAAAAAAAACAACAGCACGGGCTAATAAAGTACGTCAAAAAAGGAGAACATATCATGCTCAATTGGGACGATCCACTCAGCAACACACCAATACCACAACCCGCTAAAGCACCTGCGGATATTCAACAGGCTGAGCCACAAACACTAGCAGCATCTTATGCGAGTAGTGATATTATTGGTGGTATGTCGTTTGAAGACACTGGCGTAACACTTCCTGAAGTACTAAAACCCACTGAAGTTGAGTCAGATAAAAAAGAGCAATTAGCTGAGAAGGCAATCGAAGGCATAGAGCGTGATAAGACAGAAGCACTCGATTCGCTCGCACCCGTAAAAGCTAGCGATAAACGCGTAATCAATGGCGAGGCAGACGTAAACCAGCTTGCACCGTTTAAGTACCCATGGGCATGGGAATACTTCCTAAACGCAAACAAAAATCACTGGACGCCACTCGATATTAATATGGCGCAAGATATCCAAGATTATCAGCACAAATTAAGCGATAGCGAAAAACACGTATACGAAAACGTACTTGCTTACCTAACCACCTCTGATATTTTAGCGATGCGCAATATCGGTCTAGCCGTAATGGAAAAAATGACCGCGCCTGAACTACAAATCTACCAAGCGCGCCAAGTCTACGAAGAAGCACTGCATACATGGACATACCAACACTGTATTGAAACCATCGGGCTAGACCAAGGCGAAATCTACAATCGCTACCGTGTAGTGCCAGCCATTCACGGCAAAATCAAACTCGCTAACAAACGCCTTGATTCAGTTATGCGTTCAGATATGGACTTACGCGACCCTAAAAACCTCACTGAATTTGTCATGGCATACATCTTCTTTGCCGCGATTTTTGAAGGTACATGGTTCTACAACGGCTTCACCCCAATCTTCTCGCTACAACGCCGTGGCTTAATGAAAGGCACAGCCGAGCAACTACAATACATTATGCGCGACGAAGTCATGCACGCATCTTTTGGTATCCGTGTTGTAAAGCAAATCATGCTAGAAAACGACGTAACGCTAGACCCACAAGCCATTAGAGAAATGTGGGACGAATCAGAACAAGCCGAAATCGCCTACGCACACTACATACTCAAAAAACCAATCTTAGGCTACACAGCAGAAGATCATATCGAGCAATACCGCTTTATTGCCAACCGCCGTGCAAGACAGTTAGGTTTAGAAGAGCCATATCCAAATGCACAAAACCGCACACCATGGTTGGATGAGCAGGCGAATATGAAGAAGGAGAAGAATTTCTTTGAAACCAGAGTTACTGAGTATCAGACTGGTGGGGCGCTTGATTGGGGGTAATTTTTTAGTCGTGGAGCGACACATAAGTTGAGAATCTCGCCAGATAAGGTGAGATTCTTACGACAGATAAAGTGAGATTGGTTGAGAATATAAAAACTTATAAGAGTTGTATGCTATGGATAAAAAAAATAACGACGGCAT
>VAPK010320223.1_pt1 | contig 10409 bp, 9 predicted proteins | sample 3395031 | NCBI WGS metagenome assembly VAPK01 (sample SAMN08290443, study PRJNA428436) | hydrothermal vent metagenome | isolation source: Deep-sea hydrothermal vent chimney 1 | place: Pacific Ocean: Juan De Fuca Ridge
CTACATCGGCCAAACCACCAACCTTGGCTACCGGAAAACATTCGGCACTTATATTTAATATATACATAAATTGATTATAATATTTATTTGTGTGACAATCTATTTATAGATTACTTTCTTATTCTGATCTGTTCGATAAGGAAAATGATTTAATAAATAAAGCTAATTAATTTAATTCAAAATCAATAAAAAAAGGCAATTAATGCCTTTTTTTATTTTCACCAAATTGAAAATTATTTAGCTAACTTTTCATTTTTGTTTTTGATTGCCTGATAATCAGGATGTCCTGTTTGCCAAAAAGCAAAGCTAAAGATATCTGCAAATTCTTCAAATGATTTGGTTTTAGAGTCACTACCATGACCGGAATCATAATCTACTCTAAACAAAATAGGGTTATCAGAAGCATTGGAAGCCTGCAATTTAGCCATGAATTTCCCAGGTTCCCAGGCAATAACCCTTGGGTCATTAATACCTGCTGTAACCAAAGTTGCCGGGTATTTTACACCTTTTTTAAGATGTAAATAAGAGTCCATTTCTAATAAGGCATTGAATTCTTCTTCAATTTTTATGGTTCCAAATTCAGGTGCATTTACAGGTCCATTTGGTGTGTTTTCCATACGAACTGTATTCATTGCACCAACTGCCGGTACAACTACCCCAAAAAGATCTGGTCTTTCTGTCATGGCTCTACCAACTAAAATTCCTCCAGCACTTCCACCAAATATCACCGTTTTCTTTGGGGAACTGTATTTTTTACCTTGCAAATATTCCGCGGAAGCGATAAAATCTTTCCAGGTGTTAGGCTTGGTAGTTTTATAACCTGCCAAATGCCATGATTCTCCCAGCTCACCACCACCTCTAACATGTGCAATAGCAATAATTCCTCCTTCACTTACCCAGCTTAAAAATACTTTAGAAAAAAACGGGTTTATTGACACACCATAAGATCCGTAACCATATAACAACAAAGGTGTATCACCATTTTTATTTAAATCTTTTTTATGCAAGATAGACAAGGGTACTTTAACACCATCATGTGAAGCTACCATCACTTCCTCAACAACAATATCGTTGAATTCAGGAAACTTGGCTAAAGAAGATAAATTTTGAGATATAAATTTATCCCCAACAGGATCGTATTTAAATCGACGGTAATCTTTGGTCCACCCGTTAATAGTAACCCAAAAATCGTCATTATGTATTCCTACATTGCTTATACTTGCTCTTCCAGATTCAAATGGTAAATGTAAAACTTTACCAGGTTCTTTTCCCGATCTTTTATGGTACACCTTAGCCTCAACTCCATTTTTCGTAGTAGTATAATAAAAACCATTGCTGGTAATTTTAAAATCATTTAGGACTTCATTTTTATTTTCCGGCACAAATACTTCTGCTTTACCAACATCAGGGTTATCGACAGGGGTTCTGGTTATTTTATAGTTTGGAGCATCTTTGGTGGTTTTAAAATATATATATTCCTTATCGGAAACCAATTCTTCAACCTTGTCAGACCTGTCAACAAGTAGGGTCCATTTTACTTTATCCTTAAAATTTACATTAGAATCTGTAACATAAATTTTTTGATTATTTTCAACTGTGGCTATTATCGCTAATATTTTATCGCTGTCTTTATCGTAAATTAATAAAGGTATTTCTTCCGGTTTAATCTTCAATTCAGGGTATAATGCACTTGAAAAAACTTCCTTATCTTCAGATTGTTCTGTACCAACTACGTGTAAATATACTTTTGTATTTAATTGCCTGGTTTTGTCTGTAACATCACTTGAATTAATTTGACCATAGAAAAAACTGTTATTATCATTTAACCAGGATGCTACAAATGACCAACAGGGAGTGAGCTCTTCTCCAAATAGTTTATTATTTGCAACGTCAATAATTAAAAATGTAGAACTTTCAGATCCGTTGGCTGAAATCGCAAGGCTAATTTTAGATCCGTCAAAACTCGGGAAGATATTTTTGATTACATATTGTACACCTTTTTCAGATTTAAACTTTTCTGGGTCAAATAATAATTTTTCTGTACCATCAAAACCTTTTCTAAAAAACAATTTTCCGGTTTCATCATTTGGAGTTTGTTTTAAGTAAAAGTAAAAATTATTTTCAGTAATATTTAAACTATGTATTCTATTTGATTGTCTTGCATCTAACTCTTTGAATCTCTGAACAAGCTCGTCTCTACCCGAAATATGATCTAATACATAACGAGAATAATCTCCTTGCTCTTTGAACCATTTTTTTACAACTGGATCATCCATATTTTCAATATATCTATATGGATCATCTATCTTTTGACCGAAATATTCATCGGTCACTACATGAACAGGAGCGATGGGTTGTTGCTGGGCAGATACAATAAAGTTACATACCAACAGCAGAATAAAAAGTTTGGTTTTCATATGGTTTGATTTTAGTTAAAATTAAGATAAAAATTGAATTTCAAAATTGTCAAATAAGTGCAGTAAAGTTTTAAATTTAATTACAATTTTTACGCAAAATTATCTCTTGAAGTGTTTATCACCTTCTAAATATAAAAATATTTATGCTAAAAAGCTAATTTACATGTATCTAAATAAAAAAGAGAAGCAAATTAACTTACTTCTCTTTTTTAAATTCTTTAAATTAAACCTTTACGAATTCTTCCAATATTGTGGTTTAGTATCTTCTGATAATTGATTCCAATAATCCTGATTTACAATGTGTTTACCATCAATGGTCTTTAGGCGCCTTTGAAATACATATACCGCCGGGTTAAAGGTCATATCTGTAACCCCAACTGAATACAATTGAGGATCTTCTTCTGATTTTCTCTTTTCTTCTTGAATAACAACCTCAAAGCCATTTGTTTCTAATAGTTTTATTAAAAAGTCCTTACGGGATGTTTCTATTTTTTTTTCTACAAAAGTTACTCTTTGATCTTCAATACTACCGAATAAATGTTTTCCGCCTAATGCCATAAATCTTAATTTAAGAAACTATTACTAATTGAAAATATATAATTGTACAAGGGGCTGTATACACCGGCTATTAAGATACCCAAAGCGGCTAAGATCAAGCCTAACTTCATGTATAACTGACTTTTAAAAAAGGGAATAGCATTCTCGTTTTTTCTTAAGAACATAGCTCTTATAACCAATAAATAATAATACAAAGATATGGTTGCATTAACCACAGCTATAAAAACCAGAAAATAATACCCTTTGCTCGCTGCGGCAGCGTATAAAAAGAATTTACCAAAAAACCCTGCCAAGGGTGGTATTCCTGCCAATGAAAACAAGGCCAGCATCATAAGCAAACTCAATTTTGGATTGGTTCGATAAAGTCCTTCATAATCATCCATATTTTCCTTGCCTGAGGCAGAAGAAATTGCCTGTACAACTCCAAAAGCACCCAAATTTGAAAAGATATAGACCGCCACAAAATAAACTATGGTGGTATATCCCAATTGATCATCAGATAAAAATCCCAATAAAATAAATCCAGCCTGAGCTATAGATGAATAGGCTAAAAATCTTTTCATATTTTGCTGTCTCAAAGCAAATAAATTACCAATAAACATAGTTGCTATTGCTATCATATAGATAACTTTACTCCAAACAGGCATCAAAGGTTTCAACACAGTAAATAAAATGATCATTAAAATCATTACTGCGGCCCCTTTAGAAATTACCGATAAAAAGGATGTTATACTTATTGGTGCGCCTTGATACACATCTGCAGTCCAAAAATGAAAGGGTACCAATGAAATTTTAAATGATAATCCCGAGAAGAAAAATATAAATCCAAGAATAGATAAATTAGATATGGTTAAAATTTCAGAAATATTGTCAAAATAAATACTTCCACCGGTAGCATATAAAAATGAGATTCCCATTAAAGCTGTACCTGAAGCCAATGCCGATGATAGTATAAATTTCACTCCGGCTTCAGCCGATTCTCTTTTATACATATCATATGCCACCAATGCAGCAACAGGTAGCGTTGCCAATTCTAAACCTATATAAAACATTAAAAAATCACCCGATGATATCATAAAATACATACCCAATAAGGAAGAGAATAACAAGACGAAAAACTCGGTCGATTTATTCTGTTCAACAACAGTTTTTTTAAGCCAATCTGCCGATTGCAATAACAAGATCAAAACACCAATATTTAAAGTGCTTTTGAAAAAATACAGAAGCGTATGGGTTTTAAACATACCACCAAAAACGGTCCCTTGATTTAAAGGAATAAATCCAACTGCGGTATGGATAGCAAAAAGCACAATAGCGAAAGTAATGATATTGCCTTTTTGTTTTTTATTGGTAAATATTTCGAAGATGATTAACAATAATATTACTGCTAATAATCCCAATTCGTTACGCATTAATAGAAAACTTTCCCAGTTCATTATACAAATATTTTAATGTAACCTCTCTAAAAGGGGTTGAATACTTTCTTTTAACATTTCACCTAATCCATATGGTAATACCCCGATTAGCACAACAGGAATCATAAGCAGAACAAGACCTGTTTTTTCGTACCACGTTGCTTTTGGCAGATCTTTATATTCTTCATTGCTCAATGGCCCCATCATTATTTTACCTACCATTCTCAAAATATAAACTGCTGTAATTACAATTGACGATACAACCAAAACCGTTAACACTCTGTGAAAGGTGTCATCGTGTTGAAAAGCACCAACAAAGATGTTCATTTCTGCAACAAATCCACTAAATCCAGGCAAACCTAAATATGCCAATCCTGTGATAACATATACTGCACCAATAAAAGGTAAAATTTTCATGATTCCGCCCAGTTTTGCAAGATCTCGGGTATGGGTTCTTCCATAAACCATACCTATTAAGGCGAAGAACAATGCGGTTAAAAGACCATGTGATAAAGATTGGATAATTGCTCCGTTCCAGGCTGTTTTATTCATCATTAACAATGCAAATAATACCAGTCCTAAATGGCTCACAGATGCATAGGCATTGATATATTTTAAGTCTTTTTGCATAATAGCACCGAATGCGCCATAAACCACTCCAAACGCTGCGAGAACCAGAAAGAAATTTGACCAGTTCATTGCTCCAAGAGGCAATAAATACATGGCAATTCTAAAAACCCCATATCCACCTAATTTCATCAATACCCCCGCATGTAACATAGACACTGCTGTTGGTGCTGAGGCATGACCGGAAGGTGACCATGTATGAAATGGAAATAAGGCACCTAAAACCGCAAATCCGACAAAAGTTAAAGGGAAAAATAAATTTTGAGCGGCTTCTGGTATATTAACTTGAGCAATTTCTAAAATATTAAAAGTTAAGGCTCCTCCATCTGCATTAGAATTAAAATATATTCCAAAAATTCCTACAGATAAAATAGCTGAAGCACCCATTAGCATCAAAGTTAACTTCATTGCAGAAAATTCTTTTGGCCCCGAGCCCCATATTCCAATTAATAAATACATTGGTATTACAGCTATTTCATAAAATACAAATAAGGTAAACAGATCTATAGAAATAAAGAACCCAAATACACCAGTTGATAAAATTATAAGTGATATAAAAAATTCTTTTGGGAGGTCATCAACCTTCCATGATATAAATACACCAGCCAAAACTATGATAGAGGTTAGAGCAATCATCATAACAGATATGGCATCTACACCAATGGCATAATGTATATTAAACGTTTCAAACCAGGTTAGATCTTTTACAAATACCATCATATCTGTATTAACAGATCTCTCTTTTATATAAGCAAAAATTAAATTAATTGACATGCCAAATTGAACCAACATACCTATTAAGGAGATGACTCTTGCTTGCTTTAGATCTTTAGCAAAACCTAAAACAATTACTGTTATGATCGGAACAATTACAAAAAGTGATAAAATATCCATAGTTTTAATTTAATTTATCCATAAATAAAAAATTACAATAGCAATAACTACCCCTCCACCTACAAAAGACATTGCATAATCTTGAAACTTACCAGATTGAATTCCTTTAATTTTTTCAGAAAATAAAGCGGTAACATTTCCTATTCCAATCATAGAAGCATCTACTATATACTTATCAAACCAGGAAACTGGTGTTGCTACTAGTCCAAATATTATTTTTTTGGTAACAAATAAATAAACTTCATCAAAATAAAATTTATGATAGGTCCATTTGTAAAAACTACCAAAGGCCAATGAAATTTTTTCGGGTAAATTACTTTCCTTCTTATAAAATAAATAAGCCAAAGCAATTCCAATTAGTCCAACAGTAGTGGCAACCGCTGCTAAAGAGTAATTTAGATGTGCTTCAAAAGGCATATGATCGGCCGTAACATATTCGCTAAAGTGGATATATCCTCCTGCAATACTCATAAATGCAAGAAAAATCAAAGGTATCTTCATCGACATTGGAGATTCATGTGGCGTATGTTCGTATTCTTTTTCTTTACCCCAAAAGATCCCGAAATACAATCTAAACATATAAAATGCAGTTAAAAAGGCAACAAAAACACTGCTAAAATAAATGAGTTTATTGTGCTCATAAGCAGCTGCTAGGATTTCGTCTTTACTAAAGAAACCTGCGAAAAACGGAACTCCCGAAATAGATAGAGCAGCAATCAAAAAAGTAATATGCGTAACAGGCATGAATTTTCTCAAACCTCCCATATCTTTTAAATAATTACTATGTACTGCATGAATAACCGAACCAGCCCCTAAGAAAAGTAAGGCTTTAAACATGGCATGGGTAAACAAATGGAACATAGAAGCCATATAACCTAATCCTTCATGCCCGTCGTATTTAGACACACCTAAGGCCAACATCATATAACCAATTTGAGACATGGTTGAAAATGCCAGTACTCTTTTAATATCATTTTGGGTCAAGGCAATTATTGCTGCAACCAGTGATGAAATTGCCCCAACATAAGCTACTATTTCTAAGGCAAATCCGTTTTCAACAAAATAAAATGCCGGAAATAATCTTGCAACCAAATACACACCTGCAACCACCATAGTTGCTGCGTGAATTAATGCTGAAACCGGAGTCGGTCCTTCCATAGCATCTGGTAACCAAATGTGAAAAGGAAGCATGGCCGATTTACCGGCACCTCCCATAAAAATTAATATCAGTCCCCAGGTCATAACCGACAAGCCCATAAATGATGAGGTAGCCCAATTGGTGATCATATACCCTTCGGGGTTATTCAACTCACCAAAATCAAACGTTCCACTATAATAACTTACCAATAAAATACCTATTAAAAATCCTAGATCGGCAAAACGAGTAACTATAAATGCTTTTTTTGCTGCTGCTACTGCGGATGGTTTTGTATAATAATAACCTATAAGTAAAAAGGAGGATGCACCCACCAACTCCCAAAAGATATACATTTGAAATAAATTGGTTGCCAAAACCAATCCGAACATAGAAAAGCTAAAAAGAGCCAGATAGGCAAAGAATCGGGTAAAACCATCATCACCTTTCATATATCCTCTGCTGTATAAATGAACCATAAAAGAAATGGTAGAAACAACGATCAACATCATTACCGATGTTGGGTCTATTAAAACACCCATATCAATGTGCAATTTATCGCTAAAGTTCAGCCAGGTAATTTTATGAACATAGGTTTGATATACACCCCCTACTTTGGCATACATAAAATAATTATAAGCTGTATAGAGTGACAATCCGAATGAAGTTGCCATACCCAATGATCCAACCCATCCGGAGATGGAAGCTGGTATTTTTTTACTGAATAATCCTAAGACTAAAAAAAGTGCCAGTGGTATTAGTGGAATATAAAGGCTATAAGTAAAATCCATTTTTAATTATTTAAATTCTTTCCTTTTTTAATACTTCATTATTTGTGTATCTTTTACTTCGACCGATGACACGAGTTTATATAAATTAATTATAATAGCTATAGCTAATGCTGTTTCGGCTGCTGCCATGGCAATTATAAAAATTGAAAAAATTGCTCCTTCCAAAAAATCGGGGAACAAATAGGTATTTATAATCACAAAATTTACAGCTGCAGCATTTAATATTAATTCAACAGACATAAGAACTGTTATCAAATTCTCTCTTGTAAAAAAGCCATAAACGCCAATAAAAAATAAAACACTCGATAGCGTTAAAACATCGTAAATACTTATTCCTTCAATCATTTTTTATTCTTTTAATTTTTTTCCTTTAGCAATAACAATTGCTCCAATCATTACAGCCAATAATAAAACACTAATTACCTCGAATGGTAATATAAATCCGCCATCTTCGTAGCTCAACATTAATCTTCCTATATCGGCAACTTCAATTGTTCTATCTGTTACAGCAGTTTGAAACGGATAGGTGTAGATAGCCCAAAGTGTAATTGCTAATCCAACGGTACTTATTATTCCTGCAATAATTTTCTTTCTTAAAGGTGTTGTTTCCAGTTCTAATTCAACATGGTGAACCAGTAGGACAGAAAATATTATCAACACGATTACTCCTCCTCCATAAACAGCCAATTGAATAGCAGCTAACAGACTGTAATCGATCATAAAATAAATACCCGATACAGCCGACAAGACAAAAAGTAAGTAAATAACAGCCCTTAAAATTTTTCTTGTAGAAACAGTTGCAATGGCAAAAATTACTATTAAGGCAGATAAAATGTAAAATAAAATTGTTTCCATAATACTAATCTTCAATTCCTGCTTTCACCTTGGAGCCGGGTTGGTTTAAAACTTTGGTTAAGTGGGTTCTGTCATAAACAGAATTTTCGTAATTAGGTGCCCAAACAATGGCATCTGTAGGGCAAGCTTCAATACATAATCCACACATGGTACACATAGATAAATGGTAAATATGCTTATCGATCAATTTTTTCTTTTTACCCGTTTCCGGATCAATCTGTCTATCCCAAATTATCTCTATCGAACCATTAGGGCAAGCGATTTCGCATTTCTGACAACCTGTACAATGATGTTCATTATCCTTATCGTGCGGCATGACAACCTCTCCTCTAAATCTGTCAAACATTTTTAAGGTATCTCTGTTATCGGGGTATTGCTGGGTAAGACTACCCTTGTGCGCACGAATAAAATAACCACCCGTCACACTCAATCCTGTAAGTAAGGTTTTTACACCGTTATATATGTCTGAAAAATAACTCATTATCGTTCTTATTCATTTATTAAATTATCCAATTCAACCAAATTACTATTGCCATCAAAACAATATTTACCAAATTCATAGGCAATAAATATTTCCATTCTAAAGTTAATAATTGGTCAACTCTCAATCTTGGAAATGTCCATCTAAACCACATCATTATAAAAATTATAACCAATACTTTTATTAAAAACCACAACGATTCCGGGAACCAGGTAATACTATCTGTAATTCCAAATGGAGATAGCCATCCACCAAAGAACAGAACAACTGCTATAGAAGCAATTATAAACATATTAATAAATTCTGCTAAAAAGAAATAGGCGAATTTCATTCCTGAATATTCTGTATGAAAACCTGCTCCCAATTCAGATTCTGCTTCAACCAAATCAAAAGGAGCTCTGTTGGTTTCGGCAGTTCCGGCAACCATAAAAATTAAAAATGCTATAATGGCAGGAATATGCCCTTGTACTATTAACCAGCCACCGGTTCTTTGTACTTCAATTATTTCAGATAACTGTAGAGAACCCGTCAGTAAAACCATGGTTAGAATCGACAATCCTACAGATAATTCGTAACTTATGGTTTGTAGGCCACTACGCATAGCACCGATCAAAGCAAATTTGTTGTTACTTGCCCAACCGCCTAATAAAATTCCTATAACCCCAATAGAAGATACTGCAATTAAGAAAAATACGCCAATATTGATATCAAAGGCTTGAAATTGTTTTGAAAAAGGGAGTACCCCAATTGCAATTAATGCAGAAACAATTACGAAGAAAGGAGCTAAATTGTATAAAAATTTATCTATTCTATCTGTGCTTGTCAATTCTTTAGAAACTAATTTCAAGGCATCTGCCAGGGTTTGGAAAATACCACCTGGGCCTACTCGATTTGGACCCAATCTCAACTGAAACCAGGCAGCTACCTTTCGTTCCAGTAAAACTAAATAAAGACCTGCCACAGCAAATAAGGTCAAATACGCAGCTGCAACCAGAATCCAAACTGTTAAGTTAGCCGCACTTTCGGGCATGATTGAAAAAATCCAATCGTTAATTGTTTTTGTTATGCTAATTGGTATATTCATCATTAAAAAATTAATCAAAAATTAACGATCTATATCTGGTATTACAAAATCAAATGAAGCCATAGTAGCTACTAAATCGGCTATTTTCCCTCCTTTTGAAATATGATTTAAAACTGATAGATTTGAAAATCCCGGTGATCGGAATTTTACCC
>VAPK010313259.1_pt1 | contig 10405 bp, 9 predicted proteins | sample 3395031 | NCBI WGS metagenome assembly VAPK01 (sample SAMN08290443, study PRJNA428436) | hydrothermal vent metagenome | isolation source: Deep-sea hydrothermal vent chimney 1 | place: Pacific Ocean: Juan De Fuca Ridge
AAATGAAGAAATTGAGATCCCTAAAAATCCAATCATTGAGGTTAGAGTTGTCACAGTCACAGGTCGCCACATTAACTCCATGGTGCGTACCACTAACTCTCTCTGGCTTTTCTCTGGATGGCTAGCCAATTCTTCATAATATTGACTTAGTACATGGATAGAATCCGCCACTGCAACACCGACTAACAATATCGGCATACTGGTAGTGATTACATAAATCGGCACCCCTGCGGCAGCCATAAGACCTAAAGCTGAAGCTGTAGCCGATAAAATAATAACCGTCGGAATCAAGACCCCACGCCAGGTGCGAAATGAAAGTATGCAAAGTAAAGTAATAATAAGCACTGAAATAGGCACTAAGCGAGCCGAGTCTGCATTAATATAAGTGACCAAGTAACCTGAAACCGCACCATCACCAGCGACATGCAACTCTTCACCATGGGTGGGAGCTCGTTCAACTAAAGCCAATAATTTTTCATAGACTTTAGGCGCTTCATTGACATCATAAACTTCAGTTACGATTAAGGCGGATGAACCATCACGCGCCACTAAACTTCCAAGATATAAAGGAAAATCCATCACTGCTTTACGTATGCTATCTGCATCATCCTGGGTTTCTGGCTGATTTTTATAAAACTTTTCAACCAGCATACCTTCTTCATTTCCAGTGATGTTATCCTCGGTTGCGAGACTGACGACACGATCCCGATTAATTTCAGGTATCTTCATCACTTCATCTGTTAACCATTGAATAAGCTGTAATGATTGTGGATTAAAGATGCCGTGTTCAGCCTTATTGACCACTGCGATTACCATAGGGTCTTTAAGACCAAAGGTTTCTTCAACATGATCACGATATAACAATGCAGGGTCATCCTCAGGTAAAAATGCCTCAGACCTGGAATCAATGGTCAGCGTTGGTATAAAAGCAGCAGTGGCAATAATAATCAAAAATGCCAAGACCATTATCGTTTTAGGTTTGGCTGTCACTGCAATAAAAAAACGATGGGGTAATGATTGCTTAGTTTTCATGACTCACCTCCTTTTCTGGTACCGCCATACCGCGTTTAACTGCGGGTCTTTGTTTAAGTTGCTTCACCCAGCGCATAAGATCTGGATACTCGATCAATTTTTTCTGCTGAGTAATAACCACTGGCAGAGTTGTAATATCAGCAATGCTGTAGTCATCTCCGGCTAAAAATTCATGCTCAGCTAACTGCTCATCAAAATAACGGTAAAGCTCATGTACCCTGCTTGTTAATTGCTCAGCCGCTTCAATTTGCTTAGGTGAACTGCGTTGTTGCAAATACAACGCATTAAAAATTGTTGAACCAATATCGACGGCATGAAAATGCATCCATTCATAAACCTTGGCTCTTGCCCGTAAGGACTCAGGTATCAATTTCCCCGTTTTTTCTGCCAGATAGAGCAGTATAGCTGTCGATTGAGTGAGCACTAATGGTTCTGTTTGCTCATTATCATGATCGACCAGAACCGGAATTCTGCCACTTGAATTTAGTTTTAGAAAACCGACTTGCCTTTGCTCACCTTTTGCCAGATTTATGTTGTACGCTGAATAGGCCAGTCCTGTTTCCTCTAGCATTATGGAAACGCGCTGACCATTAAATGTTCTTGCTGTATATAGATCTATCATCTTTATTCTCCCAACTGAATAATATTTGAATCTTTCTACAAACCAACCAGTCTGTTTGATATAATACTAGTACAAACCAACTGGTCTGTCTATAATAATCATAACTATTTAGAGATCCATAAAATGAAAACCGAACGCAACCCAGAAAATACACGCCACCGGATCCTGCAAGCCACATTTCAGGAAATGCATAAACATGGCTATCAAGGCATGCGCATAGACCAAGTATTAAAAAAAACCGGCCTAAAAAAAGGCGCCCTTTATCATCATTTCTCCAGCAAACTAGTTCTGGGCTATGCAGTTTTGGAAGAAAGAATACAAAAACGTATTACTGAGCTATGGATCGATCCGCTAACCAGCTTTGCCGACCCTTTAGAAGGTATTCATACCTTGTTTACTGAACTGGAAAATGATTGGAATGATGAGTTTTTTTCTTTAGGCTGCCCGTTAAACAACCTGGCCCAGGAAATGTCACCGATTGATGAAGGCTTTAGAAAAAGGATTCAGAATTTCTTTGAGTTTTGGCAAAAAGCAATAGCTGATGCGTTAAAAAGAGGACAACAACAAGGCATCGTCGATAGTTCTATTAATACAGAGAATTGCGCTCTATTCATTTTAGCCTCTATCGAAGGGGCATTAGGCATGACCAAAAACCATCAAGACAAAGAAGTTTATTACATTTGCAGTAGAGAGTTAGAGCGCTATTTAAACACGTTGAAAGTAACATAAGCTCATTAAAATGATAATCAGAAATCGGGCGTAAACAATAAAACAATATCTACAAAAAGATAATAATGATGATGTTAATTGATCCGGTATTTCGGAGCTAAATATAAAAAAGGTCCCTTACCCTTAAATAAATTGCTCCTTACATTATCATTACTATTTTTCTCAGTATTTTTTCAGACCCATCTTTTCTGCTGTAAATATACTGTCGGCTCAACACGACAGATAATACAATTTATCGCACCCGCTAATAAACCACTAAAAAATATATAATTTCAATCAGTTAAGTAATAGATGAAATAAAATTCAGTTTTATTAATTCCAATACTAACTACACCCATTGTGATCTTTAACCTACTTTTGTCGGGCAGTTGAGACATTTTGAAATAAATACAAACATTTCTAGCACTATTATTCCAAAGCAAATTCTCAGGCCACAGAAATAACCAGCACTATATACAAATACAAAACCAATGGCACATAAATTGCCTTAATTTTACTGCTAGCTAGCAATTAATTTATTTTTTGTTAAGAAATTACGATGAAGATAAATTGAGAACCAAAACAAATACCTCTGCGTGTACAGCAAGGTATTGATTTTAATAACTACTAACTCTGCCGTGTCACCCACTTAAGACATGATTAACACGACAAAGTCAATAGGAGACAAAATGAAACGAATAAGATATAAACGCAGCATATTAAGCCTCGTCGCAACTTTAAGTTGTACTAGGCCTGAATGTCAACGAAGCAATGGCATTCAATTCAAGAGGCAACATCATAAATGATTCATGTTTAGCAGAGGGCCGCATGCCCTTGATGCCTTATGACAATAACGCCAACACCCGCAACACCAGCCCTAACGGCTGTTTATTATGTCACAATGACGGACCTGGTGGTGGCAATGGTGCCGGATTTAGAGCCTATCGTGTCTCTCCCCGGAACCTGGATTTTTTCTGTCAACTTGTGGCAATGAATATTGTGCCAGTAGCGAATGCAGGACCTGATCAGTCAGTGACTGCTGGCGATATAGTAACACTGGATGGCAGTGGTTCTATGGATGCTGACGGCGATATCCTCAGCTATGACTGGATGGTAACGGATCCTGCTGGAAACCCTGTAATGCTATCGGATGCAACGGCCGTAATGCCAACATTCACTGCTACTATAGCGGGTAATTATGTAGCCGAACTGATAGTCAACGACGGAACTGAAGACAGCGCAGTGGATTCAGTGACCATTCTTGTCACTGAAGCTCAACCTGTAAATATAGCTCCGGTTGCAGATGCTGGCATGGATCAGGCAGTTATAGTTGACGACATAGTAACACTTGATGGCACTGGTTCCAGCGATGCAGACGGTGATGACCTGACTTATTCCTGGATTCTTACTCAGCGGCCTATGGGCAGCGAAGCATTACTCTCTGGCGCAGATACTGCAATGCCGTCTTTCATAGCCGATGTTGAAGGTGACTATCTAGTAGAGCTGACTGTCAACGACGGTATGCTTGACAGTGCTGCTGACACCGTGGTGATCTCGGCTACAGTAGAAAATGCGCCAATGGTAAATATTGCACCTGTCGCAGATGCTGGTATGGATCAAAATGTTCAAACAGGTACAACGGTCATGCTTGATGGCAGTGGTTCCAGCGATGCGAACAATGATCCTCTGGCGTACAGTTGGGAATTCACAACGATGCCTATGAACAGTACGGCAGTACTAATGGATGCAACAACAGCCATGCCTTCTTTTGTTGCTGATTTGCCGGGTGAGTATGTAGCTCAGCTGACCGTAAGTGACGGACTACTTGAAAGTGTAGCGGACACAGTAATGATCAATGTGAATGATCAACCGATGATTACTGCGAATGTCAGGCTTAAACTAAAAGTCAAACCTTCCAAACTAAAAATTAAAATGGAAAAGTTTGGCGAAAAAGCGGTCAAGGTAGAGGCCAAAGTCAAGCATGTAAAAATGCAGCCTGAATATGACTCCGACATGGATCATGAAGATGATAAGGATGATGAAAAAATTAAGTTCATCCCTGTCCTGGTTGATATTTATGTGACTAACCCAGACGGATCAATGGAAGTTCTTGTACAGAAACATGAAGCACTCAAGAAAACTTCTAAGGTTAAAGCGCGATTCATGCCAACAATGGAAGGTATCTATGAAGTTCACTCTACTGTCACTGACGAAGCAGGCAATGAGTTAGCATCAGAAACCAAATCAATTGTGGTAATGCTGAAGGTTGAGGATCACGAAGAAGAAGATGATGATCATGACGATGATGATGATGACGATCATGAGAAAGATGACCATGACGAAGATGATGATGAGGAGGAGGATGATCACTAGTGAGGAAAAAAATAATAACTAAGATATGGCAATCATTTCCTCACACTAGAGTGGATAATTTAAGCCAGATTTTATAGCTTAGTTGTTTTTTAATAGGACTGGCGGTGACTTCGTTGCCGCCAGTTTTGTTATCTACAGTAATAAGATATTCAGCAAAGCCTGAAACAATACATTAGACCTAATCAACGATTAATAATCGCTGAGCATAATGTTCTGTAGATAATTAGGTTTTATAAATTCCACCACCTCACAAAACTATAGTCAGAAAATAATGCACCTTAATATTGAGTGAATACTTCACAATATAAATGTGCATATGTCATCGCGTAGTTTTTTTAAAGTCGTACAATTAAGCTAAAAAAATGGTGTAGCCAATGCAAACACAAACATACAAAAATATAGTAGAAACAACTCTGTCAGAATTTAATGGTCATAGTATTTATGGATTAGAATTTATTCTGGAAGACTTTTACAAAAAAAAACAAGACACACTTGAAAAAAGAAACCCTGAAAACATTGATTGGTTTGGCCTGTCTGATCTGAGTATTTGAGAGTTAATTAATACATTGACCCTTATGACATGGGGATACAAAGGTAGCTCATGCATCATAGAAACATGTAGTTTAAGTATCGCAGATCAACTTTGACCTGTATGATGAATTCTAATTTTCGGGTTATCTCAAACGCATTCTATAGACATTTATATATAATCCGGGGGCGAATCACGCTTTTTTAGAAAAGATACAAATAAACATAACGAGTACATGTCAGTCTACACCCGTGTCAACCAGCGGCAAGTTGAAGAATTCTTAAGCATTTATTCACTAGGAACTTTAATTCACCACACCGGAATACAAGCCGGAATAGAAAATACCAATTATGTCATAACCACCACTCAGGGGGAGTTTATATTAACCCTCTTTGAATCATTAACAGTGAAAGAACTTCCCTGTTTTTTGTTATTGCTAGATCATCTTTGCCACAATAATTTCCCCGCACCCCAACCTCAAACTTGCAGAGCAGGCCACAAACTCAGTAGTTTAAATGGAAGGCCAGCCGCATTATTTAAGTGCTTACCAGGCCAATCCATTGACACCCCATCAATTGTACAATGCACTGAACTGGGTGAATACCTGGCAAAACTACACTTGTGTAGCCGTGCATTCAATTTCAACAAACAAAACCCAAAAGATCTTGCTGGCTGCCAATCTGTCTATTACAAAATAAAATCACAATTAGCAAAAAATGACATTGCTCTGCTTGATTCGGAGTTAACCTTTCAAGCAACTTATATTTTCCCTGAATTGCCTAAAGGAATTATTCATGCCGATTTATTTAAAGACAACGTTTTATTTGAACAGGGACGTATCAGCGGGATTGTAGATTTTTACGACGCATGTACTGATTCTTTTTTATTTGATATAGCCGTTACATGTAATGATTGGTGCGTAGAAAATGAAACGATTAATCAACAAAAACTTAATGCATTTTTATTGGGTTACCAAAAACGCAGACCCTTACATGATGATGAGGTAATGCACTTGTCTGTTTTTCTTAGACTTGCTGCTTTACGATTTTGGCTATCCAGGCTTGAACATCAACTTAAGCCAAAGGCTGGAGAACTTACTTTATTAAAAGACCCTTTGGTATTTCGTCGCTTACTTGAGTACCACAGAGCAAATACCTTGATCGTAGACATTCAATGACACATGCTTACCAGCTCAGAAATATCGAATATGTCTATGGCAAGACTCTGGCATTATCGGTAGCAGAACTAAACATTCAGGCTCATAAAGTTACCGCCTTAATAGGCCCTAATGGTTGCGGTAAAAGCACGTTGCTTAGCTTGCTGGCATTCTTACAAAAAAACCAGCAAGGCCAAATTGATTTTTTCTCTGAAAAGGCGAGTCATAAGACTATCCCCAGATTCATTAAACGTATTGCATTTCTACCGCAAAAACCCTACATGCTTAGAGGAACAGTAACAGAAAATCTTAATTTAACCCTTAAATTTCATAACATTAAAAATAACCGCTCAGTACAAATCAACTCAGCTCTGGAAACACTGAATATTAGGCATCTCAGTCAATTACCTGCAAAAACTCTATCTGGAGGTGAACAGCAAAAAGTTGCACTGGCTCGTGCAATTATCACTAACCCCGATGTTTTATTAATGGATGAACCCTTTAGCTATCTTGACCACAACAGCGAACAGTTATTTGAACAATTTATTCGTCTGTATATCAAGAGAAGCAATAAAACCCTGATATTCAGTACCCATAATCGTTTACAAGGCATAACCATCGCTGATAATATTATTTCTTTAATTAAAGGTGAATTAGTCAATAGTCCGTTGATAAATCTATTCCATGGTTCAAGCAAAAACCTGTTATTTGATACTGGAAAAATTCAAATCATGTTGACTGATAATGCTGAAAATTATCAGCATGTTTCTATAGATCCAGATGAAATTGTGTTGTCGAGAGCCCCCCTCGTTTCCAGCATGCGAAATCAATACCAAGGCAAAGTTACTGCCATTGCAGATGAATCTGGCAAAATAAGGGTCACGGTTTTAGCCGGCGAAGTATTTCAGGTCTTGATTACGCCTCAGGCGCTAAAAGAGCTTGAAATTTCATTAGCTGATCAGCTATGGGTTAATTTCAAATCCAACTCCATTCTAGCTTTTTAAATTCAAGAATGCTCGAATAATGCCGATAAACCCATCATGAAAAAGATAAAGTTACCTAACCCCGCTGTTTTAATTGTTGGCAGCATGGGTGCCTTTTGGATAGCGGATATTATTAACCCTGGTTTTAACCCGGTCGGGGTAATGATTTTGTTCTTGATTCCTGTTTTAATTTTCGAATTTTTATATCCTCAACCCGAACTGGAACAACTACTGCAGCCCGCTCCCACAGACTCTATTGAAGAATCAATCCCAGAAGAACCCGTCTCGGGTGAACTGCTTGATGAACCTCCAATCGAGGAAACTTAGTCTACGATAAAACTCTAAGTACAAATATTCTTACAGTCCTTGTCGTCTACTGTAATAAAACATCTGCTATTCCTCCCTCCCGAGTGGTGCATATTCTGGCCCATCATGAACACTCATTCCGGTCTAATGTGAATGCTTGTTCTGATTTGAACATGGCGCTCAATATAGTAGCTGAAAATACTGAATTTATTCTATTAATAGTTGTCTATATATTTCTACATACATTGAGACTTTTGAAAAACTCTAATTTGTTTTTTTATTAATCAAAACAAACACATATTCTTTATGGTTTTAAAAAAGATGTAATTGTTGACTGACACCAATAGTTTAAATATACTTCGCGTTATATAGTTGTAATATTAAACCACACGGCTACACTTTCCTTGTCCCACCTCATTCATTCCAGGAATAAAACTATGAATCAAATGCAAGCATTAACTAACGTTAGTCGTCCTGAGCTTGGAAATACAATTCCTGTCTCAGTATTTCGAGTTTTTCGTCAATTTTCTGCCCATTATGGTGAAGATATCCTCGGTGAAAAGGGAGTCCGGTCGGTTTTCACCTATGCAGGACGCGAATTGGGTATGGATATCGGTCAACAACTTTATACTGAAGACCTTTCAGAATATTTAACACGGGTCAAAAAATATGTTTTTGATTCAAGTATTGGTATCTTGACGCTGGCTGAAGATTTAAGCACTGACGACAAAATGGTTCTTCAACTTGGAGAATGTGTAACTTGTGCAGGAATGCCAAATATTGGCCAAAAGATCTGTTTTTTTGAAGTAGGCCTGGTTGCAGGAATAGTCGAAACCTTCACTAAAAAAGAAGTCTTCGCGTATGAAACTAAATGTAATGCCAATGGTGACGATTGTTGCGAAGTGACTGTTGAATTAGATCCGGTAAAAACTTATTTCAGCTGAATCCATCGTCCTGTTTAATCTCTGTGTTTGCATTATAAATGTGGAGACTAGACAATATAATGATATTTGTTTTAGGGGGTGAGTACTTAGCTCCTCTACCTACCATATCTTGTGTTATTACCAATTATAACCCGTGGTGAATTTGCTCTGATCACGGGCCCTGTGCTAACAGCTTGCTCCAGAAGTCTGCGAAAAACCAACCTTCGAATTTTCGATATATATAGCGGGTAGTCAATACCAGACTCCAATCCTTTGAGCATCTTTTCTTGGCCCTAAATTCTAGCAACACTGTAATATTGTATCAAGAGAAGCTAAGTACTCCACCCCCTTTAGTTTATTTCGCAATTCATTTTGAAAAATCTTTTAAAAAGCGCTATAGCTAACCCCACAAACTATATTTTAGAGTAAAAACCGTACTTAGGTACATGTTCTAACAGTACATTTAATTCCTCTGTTTTATATAAAATCCTGTACCCTAAAACATGTTTTTATTTTTAAGCTAATATATTACGTTTACAATTTGACTTATATTCCATTGTGATCTACATTTAAATTGAATTCAAACTTTGCCATATTTTATCAAGACACTATCAATCCCTGCTATTTTTTTATTCGTTTACAGGGAATGATTCTATAGCAAGCGATTTGTTGATTTGCCTTCTTTTCCTTGACTAGCTAGTTATAATCAAATGTAATTACTTACAGTAAGATAAAAATCATGACTTTCATTACCGATTACGCATTTACCGAAGAACAAAATGGGCACTTTTTACGACAAATCCTACTGTTCATTTCTAAAAACAAAATCTCCCCAACACCGTTAAACTACGCTATTTGCTATGAATATATTAGCGGTAGTAATAGTCACTTAATCTCTGCCGTTGATAGACTCATCAAAGAAAAAAATACCATCGACAATGAATCTGCATTCATATTATATAAAAAATATATTTGTGACATTACCTTTGAGTCTTTCGATACAATTAATCAGCAATTACAATCACTGATCAGTCATACACGCGATACCTTAGCCGAAACCAGTCAAAAAGCTTCCGATGTGGGGGTTAATTTAGAAGAACAAGCGGCTTCAATTGCATCAGCAACAAATACCGAAGATATAACCCATGTAATCGCAGATATTGTTGCTGAAACCAAAGGATTGGCGAATGTAAGTAAAACGCTAAAATCTGATTTGGATTTGGCTAACATGGAAATGGAACAGCTACGATTAGAATTGGCACAAGTCAGAGAAGCTGCAGATACAGATGCTTTAACCGGCTTGTTAAATCGTGGCACTTTTGACAGGAGTCTAAACAGTTTATTGGAGCAACCTGATAGATCAGAAGCATGTTTATCAATGTTAGATCTGGATTATTTTAAGAAAATAAACGACAATTTTGGACATCAGGTTGGCGATAGTGTGCTTAAATTTACTGCTAAAATTTTAAAAAAATATGCAGAGCCTCACCACCTGGCAATTCGCTATGGAGGAGAAGAACTGGCTATCATTATGCCAAACACCACGCTAAAAAAAGCCTCGGAAATTTCAGAAAAAATTAGATCATCTCTGGAAAATAGTAACTTAAAGAAAAGAAACAGCAATGAATCTATAGGCAAGGTCACAGTATCGATTGGCATTTCCAGTTTAAAAAGCAATGATACCGTCGAAGACTTTATCATGCGTGCTGACAATGCTTTATACAAGGCAAAAGAAACCGGCCGCAATAGAGTGATTACAGAAGCTTTATAGGT
>VAPK010020543.1_pt1 | contig 10404 bp, 15 predicted proteins | sample 3395031 | NCBI WGS metagenome assembly VAPK01 (sample SAMN08290443, study PRJNA428436) | hydrothermal vent metagenome | isolation source: Deep-sea hydrothermal vent chimney 1 | place: Pacific Ocean: Juan De Fuca Ridge
AAATCCTCAACTGGGCCATCCAAAAAATCTTGTTCTTCTTTGCTAAGTGAACTGGGTGATAAGTCTCTTAAGCGCTTCCAATTAGGCTTTCCAGAAAATAATTCTGCATCCCACCAAACATTACCTCCATCAAGAGCCTCTTGTTCAGTTCGTGATATTTGCGGAAGATTCGCTTTGAGGAGTTTCATTGCAGGCTTGCTGATCAGTTTTTTTCTTAAATCAGGAAGATTGATGAGAGTTAATACAAGTAAAACGACTACCCAAAATATCCAGAACCAGCTATGAATAGCATCAACAAATGCGCTAATAACCAACCATGCACCAATGAGCCAAGTTGCATGGTTTATGGATAAACGCAAATACCCTATAACTCCCAGCGTAACTATGAAAAATAATAACCAAAGCATGATGCTCTCCTAAGGTGTTGATTCTATGTTTTGTTGATCTGGGTTTGCTTCCTTTTCCCAGGGTAAGTCGCGATAGCTTTCCTTCATCGCAAGAGGCCAAGCAGGAAATTTTAATATCCTAAAATAGGGCGAGTAATCAAAGTCTGTCGGAACAAATAAACGGAAATTACGCTTATGAAATTTCAAGCGGTCTTTATTATCAGTCTCTATTAAAGGAAGCATAGGATAATTAACACTTTGAAAACAACGAGCAATCATACTAGAGCAGACAATATTAGTTGGTCTACCTGCGTTATGCTGAAATAAAGAAGAGCGCCACTGACGAGGAAGAATGCCATAAGGAAACATAAATCGAGCTAAATCCAGTAGTTGTCGAATATCATAGTTCATACCTAAATGCTCAGCAGCAAAACCGACGACTTTACTTTGATCTTTAGTGCTTATTCCATCAGGGCGACAAATTCGTAAATTATCATCAACATAATCTGACAATGGGTTGACGATCGTACCAAAGCCTAGCAAAGACTCTATAACTAAGGGTTCATTCTCGCTACCTTCATAGTGGTGATTAATAATGTTCAATGTATTGCTATCAGTAATTTCACTGACTTTGCCTATATATATAGCAGCATGTGTCCAAGGAGATAAGGTAATAATTTTAATAACTTCACTAACGCGAGAGCGCCCTTCAAATAAAATAACATCAGTAGGGCGAAGCTCTTTCACCATATGTTCAAAGTTATTAATGGCCTGCATGTTCTGATTACCTTTGGGAATGTCATTGAGCCAATCAACGATGATTTCCCAGAGCCAGTTGCGCAAATTATTAAGCACTTATTTTCCTTTAGATAGTTTTAGAGTTTTTTCATGAAAGTATGGCAGTTTTTTGTTCGTTTTACTCCTGTGCAGAGTTTTCATTTAATTAGAAAGTGAATTCTTCAAGCATGATTTCGTTGTATGTATATTAGTTTAGTATATGAACGTGAATTATCTGGGATTAGATACAAGTTGAGACCTCAGCATAAGTCAGGTGACGAGTAAAAATGGTTAAAACTTCCTGATAGTCTACTTTTAGCTACTATTTATGCTTTAAATTAGAAGGGTCATCTCATTTTCTTAAGTTTTAATAAGTTCATTGTTTTTTAAAAAAAACAAAAATAAATTTTGACATTAGAGTATTACCATATTATTATATTAGCATATTCAGTTCGACAAGATCTGGATACTCCTCCATCCTCCTTTGGTGGTATTTTAGCGGCTCAAATTGAGCCGCTTTTTTTATGCATAGAAAAAATAGAGAAATTAGAGCCAATAAGGGCGTTTTTGACAAAATAAATGATGTTTTTTTAAAGTACTACTTGAATACTGCTCGGGATTCTCATAAAATTCCCCGTTCTTTGAATTACCTTGCTTTTAGTTGTTAAAAATTGGAAGTAGTGTAATTAAAAATTAATTTGATCTAAAGCACATGATCATCAAATGATGTCGATGTTCTTTAGCGTTATAATAGACCTTCATTTCTGGAGAATTGAAATGGGAATAACAGTCAGTGCAAAACCTGCTGAAGTAAAGCGTGATTGGTTCGTTGTAGATGCCGATGGGAAGACTCTTGGTCGTTTAGCAAGTGAAGTTGCCTTACGCCTACGCGGTAAGCATAAGCCAATTTATACACCTCATGTGGATACAGGCGATTATATTGTAATAATCAATGCTGAAAAAATTCACGTCACAGGTAAAAAAAGAACAGACAAAACATACTATAAGCATACTGGCTATATTGGTAATTTGAAGTCGATTACATTTGACAAGTTACTTCAAAAAGCACCAGAGCGTATTATTGAGCTTGCTGTTAAAGGCATGCTTCCAAAGAATGCCTTAGGACGTGAAATGTATAGAAAATTAAAAGTTTATGCTGGTCCAGAGCATAATCACCATGCTCAACAACCTTTAGCATTAGAGATATAACATGGCTACTACAACATATTACGCAACAGGACGACGCAAATCTTCATCTGCTCGTGTTTTCATGAGTAAAGGTACAGGTAAAATTGTTATAAACAAATTACCACTTGAAGAATATTTTGGTCGTGAAACTGCTCACATGATTTTAAAGCAACCATTAGTTAGCACTGAAACAAACGGTGAATTTGACCTAATGGTTACAGTAAAAGGTGGTGGTGATAGTGGTCAAGCAGGCGCGATACGTTTAGGTATTGCTAGAGCATTACTTAAATATGACGAAAACTTACGCGGCACATTAAAGAAAGCAGGCTTCCTGACTCGTGATGCTAGAAAAGTGGAGAGAAAGAAAGTTGGTCTTCACAAAGCACGTAGAGCAACACAGTTCTCAAAGCGTTAATTTATATTTTACTGCTTTATTGTAAAGCCATCACTTATATGTGATGGCTTTTTTTTGTAAAAATTTTGAGTATTTAATATGAGTAAACTAGAAGTATTAATTTTTGATGTTGATGGTACCTTAGCAGATACCGAAAGAGACGGTCACCGTGTTGCTTTTAATCAAGCGTTTAAAGAAGCAGGTCTTGACTGGGATTGGAGTGTAGAACTTTATGGTGAGTTGCTTCAAGTTACGGGTGGTAAAGAGCGTATTCGTCTCTATGTTGATAAATTTCTAAAAGATTTTGAATTGGATGAAGATATAACAGAATTTGCAGCAAAGTTACATAAACGTAAAACACACTTCTATCTTGAATTATTACAATCGGGTGCAATTCCGCTACGTCCAGGTGTTGAAAGACTGATTAATGAGGCGAGGGAAGCAGGGCTGAGATTAGCAATATCAACAACTACGACTCCGGCTAACGTCACCTACTTACTAACTGCAACACTAGGTAAAGAGTCAATTGATTGGTTTGAAGTCATCGCTGCAGGAGACATTGTGCCCGCAAAAAAACCAGCACCCGATATTTATACATGGGCAATGGAGCAAATGAATGTTACTCCTGATGTTTGTTTAGCGTTTGAAGACTCATTAAATGGCGTGAAATCATCATTAGCTGCTAACTTAATCACTTTAATTACGGTAAATGACTATACGCAAGATGATGACTTTAGTGGTGCGGCTTTAGTTTTAGATCAGTATGGAGAGCCAGATTCTTCCTTTGATGTATTAGAAGGCGAAGCGGGTCAGCATAAGTTTGTTGATGTTGCAATGTTGCGCGAATTGCATGCCAATAACGCTTGATAATTTATAGTCTATAATAGAAAGTATTATTAATTTAAGGAGCTATACATGCGTGTTTTACAGATTGCACTCTTATCATTTGCACTATTTTTTGTTTCATTTTCTGCTTATGGGTTAAATGGGATTCCAGAAAGCTTATCTGTTGCAGGTAAGAATTTGGTTTTAAATGGCTCTGGTACACGTAGTAAATTTATTATCTCGGTTTATCATGCGGGTTTATACCTTCAGAAGAAAAGCAAAGACGCGAATCATATTATCCAAGCAAATGAGCCTATGGCTATTCGTATGAGTATCATTTCTGGATTTGCTAGTGCTGAGAAAATGAAAAATGCCCTTAATCAAGGTTTTTCAAATGCCACGAATGGTAATACAGCTCCTATCCAGCCACAGATTGACCAATTAATTAAAGCGGCATTCTCTGGAAAAGTTTCTAAAGGTGATGTTTTTGACCTTATCTATGTTCCTTCTGGTGGCACTAAGGTTGTAAAAAATGGAAAAGCCTTAACCGTAGTTAAGGGTTTAGCATTAAAAAAAGCATTGTTTGGAATCTGGTTGTCTAAAAAACCAGCACAGTCCAGTCTTAAAGGGGAATTGTTAGGAGTTGAGTACTAAACCACCTCTTTAAATCTTCAAAATAGTGGGGGGGTGCTATTACAAATACTATTGATTTGTTATGGCACCCCCCATGTTATTACAAGATTGTCATTTTTCTTCAAGTACTAAAATTTACAACTAATAGTAGGTTGATGAAATGGTTTCCTCCCTTAAATACGGTATCAAGTGCCATAATTGGAGATGAAACTATCCTGATTAAACAGAGAAGGAGACCACTTCACCGCGCTTGCGGCACTTTGAAAAGCAATCTTCAAATAATGGCGGGGGTGCCATTAAATTTATTTTTCTAAGCAAGAAGCTTCTTAAGCAAAAGATAGTAAATCTCTTCCAAAGTATCTAGCTCATCAATCCCGATACATTCATTGATTTGGTGAATGCTGGCATTGGTGGGGCCGAGTTCCAAAACTTGTGCGCCTGTAGGTGCGATAAAGCGCCCATCTGAGGTTCCGCCGCTGGTTGATAGCTCGGTATCTATTCCTGTGCTTTCTTTAATAGCTGATACGGCGGCATCAACCAATTTCCCTTCTGATGTTAGAAAAGGCATTCCTGATAAAGCCCAGTTGATTTCGTAGTTAAGTTTATGTTTATTTAGTAATTCTTCTACTTTCTGTTGAATCTTTTCTGGTGTTATTTCAGTTGAAAAACGAAAGTTGAAGATCATCTCTAAGGTGCCGGGAATAACATTTGTTACCCCTGTTCCAGAATGTAGATTTGATACTTGAAAAGTTGTGGGTGGGAAAAAGTCATTGCCACTATCCCATTGCATAGTGGTAAGTTCAGCTAGCATTGGCGCCGTTAAATGAATCGGGTTGTCAGCTAAGTGTGGGTATGCCACATGCCCTTGCTTTCCTTTGACGGTAAGGGTACAGCCCAGTGAACCTCGCCGACCATTTTTGATCACATCGCCGACTTTGTTTGTGGAGGAGGGTTCCCCTACTAAGCACCAATCAATTTTTTCATTGCGCGCTTCTAATGTTTCAATGACTTTAACAGTTCCATATTTGGCGGGCCCTTCTTCGTCGCTGGTAATTAGGTAAGCAATGGAGCCTTTATGATCAGGAAAGTCAGTTACAAATCGTTTGCAAGCAATAGTAAAAGCAGCAATGCCGCCTTTCATATCTGCAGTACCCCGCCCATAAAACTTACCCTCTCTTTCAACAGCTTCGAAGGGATCACTGTGCCACTCTTCAATAGGCCCCGTAGGCACAACATCGGTATGCCCAGCAAAGCAGAAGAGGGGTGCTTCATTGCCCTTGCGTAGCCAGATGTTGTCGACATCTTCAAAGGGCATTTTTTCTATTTTAAAGCCTAAAGGCTCTACTTGATCAATCAGTAACTGCTGACAACCTTCGTCTTTTGGCGTTAATGAATGGCGTGAAATAAGTGCTTTGCATAGAGTTAAAGTATCGGACATAATTTATAAGGTATTTGAAATCTCGATTAGGTTTTTATCTGGGTCTCTAACATACACTGAAATGAGATCAGTTGTCGATCCAGTTCTTTTTATTGGGCCTTCAATGATAGGAACTCCGAATGAATTCAGTTCTTTAATAATGGTATCTATAGGTGTTTCACTAATTAAGCAGAGATCAATTGCCCCAGGTTTAGGGCTATTTGCCTTAGGCTCAAACTCATTTCCTGCTTGGTGTAAATTAAATTTTTGTTGACCAAACTTGAGTGCTTTTCGGTTCTTTGCAAAAGTAATGACTTTCATTCCTAGTACATCTTTGTAAAACGCACAGGTAGCCTCAATGTTTTTTACGGTGAGTACTAAATGATCGAGGTGGGTAATTTTCAATTTGAAGTTAGTTGATTAGTTCTTGATAGGTTTTTTCTGAAAACCCAACAATGACCTTATCCGCTAATTCCAAAACAGGACGTTTGATAATTGTTGGTTGATCTTCAGCTACAACCAATGCCAAAGTCTCATCCATATTTTCTTTAGTCTCATCAGGCAAGTTGCGCCAAGTCGTGCTGCGTTTATTTATCAGCTTTTCCCAGCCTAGTTCTTTGACCCATGAACGTAGCTGAATAGGGTTTAAACCATCTTCACGAAAGTCATGAAATTCATACTCTATATCATTACTTTCTAAAAACTTTTGTGACTTCTTAATCGTGTCACAGTTTTTGATTCCGTACATAATAATCATGCTAATACATTCGATAATTAAAGAAGTTATCCTATAGGAAGGAAAGCTAGAGGCCAAATGATTTTAGTTCCAGAGACCTCTAAAATAAATTGGATGGCATCCCCCCCTTTATTTGAGGATTAGAGGGAATTTGAATCAGACGCTACTAAAAGGGTCATCACACAGTAGTAGATTAATATAAGGTGCATAGGTAAAAACAGCGCCTTTTGTAATACCAAGCGTATCAATACTTTGTTTCATTTGCTCAAGCATTTCTGGATTATGAGGATCTTTTTGTAGATCCTCTAATATGGCGACAAAGGGAATCACACAATCATCTTCAACATATTTATTTATCATCTGAATAGACTCTTCTATCCTTGCTGGCTCAATTGTTCGCTTTTGTTTTGTCATATTCGTTTGCTAACTTTCTTAATTAGGTTTGAAACATCTAAGTTTATATCATTATGACATGGCATTGTTGAAACCCTTGCCATTTAAAGCAAAAAACAAGGCATTTAAGGTTATATTTTGTTAGTCTAGCCCCATTGGTACGGTGAGACCTTTGCACCAGAGATATAACGCTTATTTCTCTCTCGCAATACGCGTGCAAAGCTCTTTTAGCCGTTTTATTACAAATCCCACATTATAGGTTTTTATTATTATGATGAGTGTTGACGAAAATAAAGGAAAGGCAGAAGAGGAAGAAAAAGGAGGCATTATTAGTGTCTCTGTTAAAGAGGATGAAGAATTACTCCTCTACAGTATTCTGCCTGAAGATTTTATCAATGAAAACGGGCTGTTAAGTGTGGCAGTTGTTGGTAAATTTTTGGATAACCAAGTCGATGACAAAGGCACCGTTGTTGTTGATTCATTTGATGCGAATCCTGATTTTGTTAATTTACTACACGAATTTTTAGAAAGTTCTGGCAGGCAATCAGCTTTTTTATTAGAGCAACTGCCAACTCAAGAAGAAGGTTCATGGGTGTTCATCGTTGATCAACGCGTTAAAGATATCAATGCTGAAGCTTCACCCAAAGACATTATTGGCGGTTATAAGGTAGAAAATGGAAAGTTAGGGGAGTATGCAGGTAACCCAAGTCATGTACTCTTTTCAGAGGATGGAATATTCCAAATCGGAGTACAACTAAAGCAGGACTTAATTGATTTTATTCGTTCTAAATATGAGCAAGAGAAGGATCATACACTCAATTAGCCGTGCTTGATTTTCGTGCCCAGGTCTCCCAATTATTAAAAAAAGGGGGGGGTGCCATTTCATTCGTATTGAGTGATATGGCATCCCCCGTGTTTTTACAAGATCAACCTTCTGGTACTAATACCAAAACGGTGCAGCCCGTTTTACTTTGCGGGATATGTGCTGTTCCTTTAGGGTTATGGATGAAGCTTCCTTCCTCATAATTATTTACACCATCGTTGAAAGTGCCTGATATAACATAAATTTGTTCCGGACCAGAATCATGTGAATCAAGCCCTGGGAAGACTGCGCCAGCCTTGAACTCATATATCAATGCTTTTTTCCCCTCTGTACCTTGCCAAATCAGTTGCTCAAATATATCAGGGGCAATTTCATTGCCTTGCTCTTTTTTCCAGTTTTTGGATGTTACGCCATCAAGATTTATATTTTCAATCATTATACTCTTTCCTGTGTTTATTACGTGCACAAAGTAAATATAAGACGAAGGCTTTGCTAAGCCAATTAGTTTGTGCGCATAATAAATTTTTAGGTGGGTTTGAGGCATTGATTTGAAAACTAAAAAGTTTAATTTTTCGGAGATGGTTTGTTTTTCTTTGTATTCGACGTCAAACGCGATGATACGTGAATATAGACCAGAGCTTGCAAAATTTGGGCTGACTTATCCTCAGTTTTTAGTCATGATGAGCTTATGGAATAAAGACAATATAAATATTAAAGAACTTACATCCGAAACATTATTTGATGCCTCTACTTTGACTGCCGTATTAAAGAAGCTGAGTGATAAAGGTTTGTTGGAATGTAAACCGTCGATTACAGATAAAAGAGCCAAAGTCATTATTCTGACTAAGCTCGGAATAAGCTTAAAAGATAAAACCTCCCATATTTTTAAAAATATGGAATGCCGAGTTGAGTTGAGTAATCAGGAACAACAGAGTTTAATTGAAATATGCCATAAGATATTATCTCGTTTGTCGTAGCAGTTTTAAAACAATCTTCAAAAAAAGGTGGGGGTGCCAAATACACTAATTAAGACGGCGGGCTTAGATTTTTTTGGTGTGACTACTATCGTTAACTTCCAATTTTAAAAAAAGCCAGACATGAGCCTGGCTTTTTTGATTGTTGGCTCAAGTATCTTCATAATAGCTTATTGTTTCAAGAAGGAGTTCATCATGAAGTATGGTATAGCTTTTCTAATAAGTTTTTTGCCATAACGAAAAACAGGAAGATTTTAGCCATTTTTACTCGCCACCTGAGTTATGTTGAGGTCTCTGTATGTTGCTGGTGAACCCCGTGCTTGTGTGTCACATTCAAAAGTGTCAGACAAATTTGAATAAGTAGGATTAAAAAGAGGAGTTGATATGCCATCATTTGATGTAGTTTCAGAGGTTGATATGCACGAGTTGAAAAATGCCATTGATCAGGCTAACCGTGAAGTTGGTACTCGTTATGATTTTAAGGGTACGGAGTGTAGTTTTACCTTGAACGATGAGGAAATCATTCTGAAAGCGGAGGGTGAATTCCAGTTAAAGCAAATGCGAGATGTATTGCGTGCAAAGATGGTTAAACGGAAAATTGATTCAGGTGCTTTAGATGCTCAGAACCCAGAAGGTTCCTTAAAGAATACACGCCAGAAAATTTTATTAAAACAAGGTTTAGATGGTGATGCAGGACGTAAAGTGACTAAATTAATAAAGGCTGGTAAGTTTAAAGTACAGACTCAAATACAGGGAAATCAAGTTCGAATTACCGGTAAAAAACGCGACGATTTACAAACAGTAATGAGCATGTTGCGCGAAGAAAGTATTGGTGTTCCTATTCAATTTACTAACTTTAGGGATTAGTTAATCTTTGATGTAAATAAATACCACCCAATAAAGCCGATGAAAATGAGGGTAGGAATATAAGCTAAGATCTTTAGATGAATTCCTGTTTTCTCAGGTGTTTTTCCATGTCTATTTTCATAATGTTCTCCCCTAAAAGCCCCCATTAAAAAATACAGTAATATATATGAGCTTGGTATTAGTCCTACCATTGCCCACCAGCCTGATAATCCAGCATCTCTGTATCGTTGAGCTAGAAACTTTAAAGGTAGGAAACTTGCCATTGATAAGGCTATGAATGCGACAGGGCTTCTTTCAAATAAAGCAAGGAGTGATAGTGATTCTGTACTTAAAGCAGAGGGAAATGTGAAATAAAAAATCAGCGCAAGCAGTGCATAGCTGAGGTTTGTATAAGCGAGAAACTGTGTTCTTCCAATTCGCTTAAGATTTAAATGTATTGGTTTCATTTTGTGTTTTTATCTCTGGTAAATCTGGTAACGAGGATGCACTTAATTAATTTAATTATCCCCAAGGTAAGTTAAAGTAGCGCCATCCAGTGTTTTGTCTATGATTATTTGGCATCCTAAACGGCTATTCGGTTTACGATTAGAAAGTAAATCGAGTGCCATAGCTTCATCTTTTTCAATTTCATTGCTGTTAATAGCATCATGATCGATACGATCAAGTGAAACATGGCAGGTACGACACCACGCACGACCTAAACATTCCCCCCATTCCTCATAATCATTTTCTAAAATGATTTCCATTAAGCTTTGTAGTGGGTTATGAGTGGAAAGCTCTATTATGAATTGTTCTTCCATACTGTTGATGTAATGAATAGAAATCATGATTTACAATTGTGTAAAAACAGGGGGGGTGCCATTGAGACTCAGTCTTTTCTATCGGCTAAATTATATTGTGATTTATTCGGTATAACTTGGCGGATTCCACCTTTGGGTTGTTCTACATCACCTAAATAGCGCGGGATAACGTGTACATGCAGGTGGAAAAC
>VAPK010189176.1_pt1 | contig 10402 bp, 7 predicted proteins | sample 3395031 | NCBI WGS metagenome assembly VAPK01 (sample SAMN08290443, study PRJNA428436) | hydrothermal vent metagenome | isolation source: Deep-sea hydrothermal vent chimney 1 | place: Pacific Ocean: Juan De Fuca Ridge
ATAAAACTCTACTTCGCTGTCGGTGATGTGGGTATCCAACGGTTCTGACATGCCCGGCATCATCGCTACTTCTGGCAAGACCCAGGGCGTCGAAAATCGCCGCAACGCCGGCATTGCCCAAACCGACGATTCCTCGCGGACACTCGGACCATCGGATTCGAGAAACGCTCGCGAAAAGTCCGCTTCGACAGCAGGCCAAAGCAAGTGCAACAAACTGTCGCTTCGGGCCGGCTTGAAACTCTCGCGATTGGTAGCGAGCGTCGTGTGCCCCATCAGGTGCAAGGACTTTCGTGCACGAGTACAGGCCACATACAACAACCGAGCCAGTTCGTAACGATCTTTTTCCGCGTCCGCCAATCCGATATATCGATGCACGGGGTCTTTATCGACCTCTGAGCGCGGCCCCACCGGACTGATAATCCTGCGTTCGCCACCGTCCCTGGCGGACAAATCAAGCCACGACAACACGCGCCGGTCACCTCGCCTGGGCTGGCGACCCAGGCTGTACAGCAGCACGTGGTCGAACTGCAAACCCTTGGCGCGGTGCATCGTCATTATCTGCAACCGGGCGGGGTCGTTGCTGGAGACGCGCTCCTGATCGAGCACAGATTCAAGTTCGCCGACGTCGACGACCGTCCCGGCCCGTTCCAACTTGCCCAAGACGTCCAGGTAGCGATAGACGTTATCGATGGCGTAGTCGTCGCTTTGCGCTGCGGGGCCGCCCAGTGCAAACCAAACCCGCTCGACCAAATCGCGCAAACTTTGCGTGCATCGGGCTCCGCTCAGAAGCGTTAAAGCATCACGGGCATTTTCCAGCGCTCGCTGCGCCGGTTCCGATAAGCTGTCCAGGCGCTGTCGATCCTGCAGCAGCTCCCATACGCTACTACCGGTATCGTTCCTTACCAGCGCATGCAGGTCAGCCCAGTCCAATCCTATCCACGGCGCTCGCAAGATCGCCAGCCATGCGATTCGATCACCCGGGTGCGCCGCTGCGCGAGTGAGGGCGAGCACCTCGATGATCTCGGGAAGATCGGTCAGACGATCAATTTCGACAGCGCGATACGGGATGCCCACCGCGCGCAGCTCTGCTAACAGCTGCGGGAGCTGGGTTCTGCCGCGAACCAGCACCGCCATGTCATCGCCCGGGTTATCGGCGAGCGTCTTGGCAATCAAACGGCAGCCGGCATTGGCCTCATCCCGATTGTCGGCGCCGAATATCGGATGCACGATACAACGCCCCTGCCCCTTTAGTTGCGGAACCGGTACGGCGCTCGCGTACGATACAGCGCCACGCAACGGATCGTCTTTCCTGGCCAGGATTGAAGGGAATACGGCATTGAACCAATCGACGAGTTTTTCGCCGGATCGAAAATTTCGTCGCAGCACTAATCGCTGCAAGCGTAGCGGCCCGATTCCAAATTCCTGGGCGAGGAGAAACTGTCCAACTTCGGCGTTTCTGAACCGATACACCGACTGCATCGGATCGCCGACACAGCAAAGACTGCGGCCGTCCCCCGGTTGCCACCCGCTCGTCATCGTTTCCAGCATCCGATACTGTGCCGCTGACGTATCCTGCATTTCATCGACCAGTAAATGTTTGATCTGATAGTCCAGCAGCAATGCGATATCGCCCGGCTGCTCCGCGGTACCCAAGGCATCAGCCGCCAGCATGGCAATGTCCGTGTGATCAACGATGCCCTGCTCGGCAAACAGGCGTTTTAGTTCGGCAACGGCCAACGGCAAGAGTCGAAATAACGCCAGCAATACGGTCCATTGCTCATCGTCGTACCGGACCGGCGGCAGCGTCGTCACCGCGTGCAAACTCTCCGCCAGTTCCGGGTCGTTCGTCATGCGTGCGAGCAGCGCGAGCATGGTGCCCTTTTTTTCCTTGTCGTCCGGCGGGAAACCCTGGCGTACGTTCACCGTCTTTCGGAGTTGCCCTTTTTGCGTCAACAGCAACTCGACGACACCCTTCCATGCCTGAATTTTCCCCGCTATCGGCGCCGGTAGCTCCGTCAACGTTGCCAGGTCACAAATCGGATTTGACCCGTCACCGGACTCGCGAAGATTCGCGGCGCAATCATCGAACAGCTCAGCCAGTTCAGCGTAGCCAGCCATGCGGTCGGCGACACGCTGCAGGCCCTGCGTCACTACGAACTCAAGACCTTGCTCGAACCTCTCCCGCAGCAAATTCGCATCCGCTGCGTTCAGCAAGCCGCTACCGACAAACGGTAACCATTGATCCCGTGTCGCCAGCATTTGCGACAAATACGATGTGTACAGCTCGGTGTTGTTATCGACATGCTGCAATACTTCGATCGTTGCAGTCTGCATATCGCCGCTGTCGGTAAGCCAATCGAGCGTCGCAATCGATGCTGCCGTTCGTATCGCGCCGAGCTCCGCGCCCACGACAATGCGGGCACCCGTACCATTTTGACTAAGCGGCTGCATTTTCGCGATTGATGCGTTCAACCTGTCCAATGTCAGAATCCGCATACGCCGCGGATTACTGATCAGGTCCCATTGGCGTTGCCCGCTTCTAAGCAACGCGTCGGCGGCGAGTTGGTAGGTCTTCTGCGCATGCTCTTCGGCTGGCACGTCTCCGCTTTGGGCGCGACTGAGTGCCTGCAGAACACGCAGTTGCATTTCTGCGGCCGCCTTGCGTGTGAAGGTAATCGCGATGACCTCCTCCGGATATTCGACCACCGCGAGCAAACTCAGGTAGCGCTGAATGAGGAGTTCCGTCTTGCCGGACCCGGCGGGTGCCTGAATGATGAACGACCGGCTTACGTCCAGCGCGTCACGACGCGCCGCAAGGTCATCTTCCAGGCGTTGCTCATCCGTTGTCACGGCGCAGCTCCGTATACCGTGTAAGCAGGTTCAGTGGGCGTGCAACCTGCAAGCCCTGCTCAATATTGATGCGCACATCGCCAACCGACAGCTCCTCGCAGGCAACGGCGATCTGACCTTTGATCCGCTGCAACAACGCCGGCCACGCGTCGGTGTCAGTGTAGCCACGACCGGCGCCATCGAAGCAAATTTCCCGGCTATCTATATTGACCAAAGCCAGCGCCGATACGGTCTCCTTCGTTGCAGAGGCGTAGACGAACAACTGAATCTGCCGGGCTTCGCCGGCCGCTGTGACAAGCGTCTTTTTTGCTCCGGTCTTGTAGTCCAGTATCGCGATACTACCGTCGTCAAAGCGGTCCAAACGATCGAATCGCAAGGGCAAGCGGATATTTCCAGCGACAAACTCGTAACTGCCTTCCACGCTGGCAATTGTGAACGGGTCGCGAGCGCGATCAACCGCGACGAATTGCCGCAACAGATTGGCGATTCGATGGCGTTCCAATACCAGCAGTTGCCGTAGCACGGCGTCCGCGTTTCTCTGATGTCTCGCGAAAGCGTATGTCAGTGCTGCATCTATCCGTGCAGTAATGTCGTCATCCTGCCAACGCCGGAGGTTCTCGGACGACGGCAACTCACCGTACAGCTGCTGAAGTGCGTCATGAATCAGGTTACCCCGCAACAATGCGGGAACCCCGACGGCCTGCGCCTGGATGATTCTTGCGCTCATGCGATTTTGGACAAATGCGCTGATCGGGTCGGCAAGTTGCCGCTGCACCGCCGCCGCACCGCCGGATATTTTCTCGCCGGCCGTTACAGCAGGCACCGGCTCGCCGGTAATATTTTTCAGTACCGCACCGATCAGGGTCGTGGCATGCCAGCCCGGATCGACACCGGATTCTTGTTTCGCGACATCCAGCGGCGCTAACAGAGCACTGGCGGTTTGCTCAGCATCGTCATCGATCACCGCAAAACTGCATACCGCCGTTTCCGCAGACCCGAGCAAGCGCGAAAGTACTTGTTCAGCGTAGCGCAAAGTATCTTCCGGCGCGCAATCGGGCATGCCGTATTTTTCCTGCAGGCGGCGCGACAGTAACACCGAGGGCGCCCCCCGCGGGGGCCAGTTATTCGCTGTCAATCCAGCGACCCATACGGCATCAAACTGCGCGCCGGACGCCTCCAGTGGACCCATCAGTTGCACTGTGGCGTTGGCGCTCTCCGCCTGGAACACGGTATCGCCGGCCATCATCTGCACGCGTGCCAACGCGACGCCGGGCGCGAGCTTCGGGGCGACCAACCTCAGACGAGCAAACTCGTTCAGCAATTCTCGCCAACGGTTTATTAATTGAAATTCGGCGCTGCCCAGCACCCCTGCACCCGGCCAACCGAACTCCGTCAATGTCGCATCGATAACGACAGCCCACTCGGCTGGCGAAGCCCGCTTTGCTAACGCACGACGGCGAACGTTAAAGGCGCGCAAACGCGACAACCAGTCGCCATTGCCCTGCTCATCGTCGCGAGTACCCAGTGCCGAAATAATCATCGATGGCGACCACGCCCGGTCCGGCAATTGCCGCAACTTAAGTTCGAGGCGCCCGCGTCCGGCAACGTCCGGATTTGCCAGCAAGGGCGATCGCAACAACAGGCTCACGTCCTTCGCACCGAGATCGCTGACCAGCCAGCGCAGCAGGATCAGAGCGATGGCAATCGCGGGGTATTCGGACAGCCGACGGCCATAGGAGACATTAACGGCGTCGGCCAATGACCGATGCCCGTACTGCCAGCCCGGGACCGCTCCTTCGCGTACGCAGCGTGCGATGCCATCGGCATTAGCATCAAGACCGGTCGCAACGATTGCGATGGCCGCAGCGGGATCTCGCTCAAGCCGGCGTCGCGCCCAGGCGCCCGCGGATCGGAACTCAGCATCGGTATTTTCGAAGGCCCGTAGCGAGCGCTCACCGTTCGCGTTTGAAAGCGGTGCGAAACTGATATCCACTCCTGCGCCAACCAATGCCTTGTGAATCGCCGTGGCCAGCGGCCGCTGCCGATCAAACCCCGCAAATGTATGTTGGCCGGCGAAATGAACGCGGCCATCAGCAATAAGTCCCTGGACCCGAGCTCCGAGGCCTGCGTCGTCCATCATGTTCTGCCGCCGCAGTAACGCTGCATAGCGTCCGGCGACGGCGGCGAATGCACGCTGATCGACACTCTGGGATGAGCGCGCAACTTCGCGAATGGAAACCTGCCAGTCCGCCATTCGCTGCCAGGAGTCGCGCGACAGTTTAACCAGGCTCGTGACATTCAACTCGTTGTCGCCAATCTCCTGGCGCCAGCAGCGCTCCCAGAGCCACTGACTTTGATGGACATTAATTCGGGTTGCCACTGATTCGGTTTCGAGCGCGCCGTTAATCGTCGTCTGCAACCAATCCTGCCAGGCGAAGACTTTGGGGCTCCGCCACGCTTTCGCGCCAGAGCTTCGCCGCTGAGCGGCGTATTCACGCGTCAATATTCGCGCCAACCGGCGGTTTGCCGTGACGATCGTTCCGGAATCGTGCAGTGCCTCATTGAGCCAGTCATACATCGCCTGGCCCCGGCTAGCTGTGTTGTGCCAGACAGGCCTCGATACGGTCGAACACGACATCAATCGTATCCGTATCGGGTAGCGTGGTAATCCGAAAGTGGTCGCTGTAGGGAGTATTGAAACTGCTCCCCGGTGCAACCAATACGTGATGGTTTTCCAGCAAGTCCAGTGCGAACGCCTGATCGTCGAGTTTGCCGGCGAAGCGCTCGTCGAGACGCAAGAATGCGTACATGGCGCCCATCGGCCGCTCCAGATGCAGGAATTTGCTCGCGGCAGCGCGCTCAATGACGGCCTGCCGGGATTGATAAAGCCGCCCACCGGGCGCTACCAGCTGTTGGATACTTTGAAATCCGCCCAGTGCCGTTTGCACGGCCCATTGGCCGGGAACGTTGCTGCACAGGCGCAATGCCGACAGCAACTCCATGCCATGGATGTAATCAGTCGCACGATCCAGGTCACCGCTAAAAACACACCAACCGACTCGATAACCGCATGCCCGGTAAATCTTCGACAGTCCGGAATACGTCAGGCAAACCGTACTGTTGACCAAGGTCGATATCGGAATGAACTGCGCGTCGTCAAAAACCATCTGATCGTAGATTTCATCCGCCATCACAACCAGATCGTGCCGCTCTGCCAGATCGACGATAGTTTGCAGGGTATCCCGATCGTAGACCGCGCCACTGGGGTTATTGGGGTTTATGACGACTATCGCTCGTGTGCGAGCACCGATCAGGCTTTCGATATGCTCGATGTCCGGCATGAAGCCGTTATCCGGTGCGCATCGATAGTGCACCGCTGAGCCGCCATTCAAGGCAACCGCGGCGCTCCAAAGCGGGTAATCCGGACTCGGCACCAGAACCTCGTCGCCCGGATTGAGCAGGGCTCGCAACGACAAGTCGATCAGTTCGCTGACACCGTTGCCGATGAAAACCTCTTCGACCGTCACGCCTTCAACGCCAAGGCTTTGTGTTTGCATGACGACCGCTTCGCGGGCCGGGAAAATACCTTTTTGGTGGCAGTACGGTTCCGCCTGCGCGAGATTTTCGATCATCGCCAGCCGCATGGTTTCCGGCGTACGAAAACCGAACAAACCGGGATTGCCGATGTTCAGGGAAATGATCTCGTAGCCGCGTTTTTCGAGATCCAATGCGTGGTTTGCCAGATTCCCGCGAATTTCGTAGCGAACGTCATTTAGTACCGCGCTGCTGCGAATATGCGTTGCGGCTAAGCTGGTGGATTTCATTCCCGTCTCAACATCTTGATTCTGGCTTCAAAAAAACCCGGCCAACCTTACGGTTGGCCGGGCGGGTCCGCACGGAGATTGCGGATTGCGTGACTCAGTTGTCTGACGAATCGTCGGTGACACCCGGGTCCAGCTCTTCTACTTCTGCGCCTGCCACCTCTTGCGGCACAGAAGTTTGTTCTATTTCTGGCTCTTTCTTACCGTACTGAATCAGCAGATCCTCGTGATCCTCCGGAGTCAGCGCTCGTATCGACGTGATTCTAACGTGGTCGGCACGCCCCTGCCCGTTGAATGTAACTTCGCTGAAACCCGCACAGACGCGGCCGGTTGGCGACTCAAACGAAATACCCCACGACGACTTCAGTCCGTAAGCCCGCCGGCGCAGGGCGACGTGGTAATTGCGCCTGCCGGAGGCCTCAACAATGATATTCGCCTCATCCAGTACGCTGTATCCTCGGATACTTGATCTGAAGATGCAATCTGATCCCCTCTTCGGCGCATCAGCTGCAGCGTCATCTGTAACCTCCTTAGTCCCGGCGCATGCTAACAATGTACTCGAGGTAATGAGTGCAACTAATTGTTTAGTAAGTCTTTTTTTCATATGCGAAAAATCTCACATAGCCCAAAATCGAAGCCCCAGGAATTTGGCCTGCCTGAAAATAGCGCAACCCTTTCCGGGATTAAGTCTACGCCAAATCCGCAACGAAATAGACCCATTTTGAGCTTTCAAGCACTCGCGCGCCCGCTCCCGGCAACGGGCCGACACGCTCGATTTTGGCCTTGTTTGCTGTCAATACCTGATGGACAATACCGGGCCGCGGACCTGGTTCGCATTACCCGCTTCCAGGTACGAGGAGCACTGCATTGGAAAAAATTCTGGTCGGCTTGAAACGAGTCGTTGACTACAACGTACGTGTGCGGGTCAAGCGTGACGGCAGTGGCGTCGAGACAGATGGCGTCAAGATGAGCATCAACCCGTTCGACGAAATCGCACTGGAAGAAGCGTTACGCATCAAGGAACGTGGCGACGCCGCGGAAGTCATCGTCGTGTCGATCGGCCCGCCCGATGCTCAGCAACAACTGCGCACAGGCCTGGCCATGGGCGCTGATCGCGCCATCCTCGTCGAGACCGATATCGCATTGGATGCGCTCAGTGTCGCACGGGTCTTCAAGTCCATCAATGATCGCGAGGATGCCGGGCTGGTGATTCTGGGCAAGCAGGCGATCGACGACGACAACAATCAGACCGGTCAGATGCTGGCCGCGATCTGGGGGCGCCCGCAGGCCACCTTCGCGTCTGAAATTACATTCGAAGGCGACAAGGCAACCGTAACGCGCGAGGTCGACGCCGGATTGGAAACGATTGAAATCGAGCTACCCGCCGTCATTACCGTCGACTTGCGACTTAACGAGCCGCGTTACGTGAAACTTCCTGACATCATGAAGGCCAAGAAAAAGCCGCTGCAGCAAATACCTGTCGGCGATCTCGGCATCGAGCCCGGGCCTGAAATTCGGGAAGTGGCTTTCGAGGCACCGGCAGAGCGAGAACGAGGCGTCATGGTGGACGACGTTGCCGGCCTGGTGACTGCACTGAAAGACAAGGGATTGCTGTAATGTCAAAAATACTGATTATCGCAGAACATGACGGCGGCAGACTCAATCCAAGTACTGCTAAAACTGTCGCATGTGCCGCCGCTATTGATGGCGCTCAAATCGATGTCGCGGTGTTGGCAGCGTCCACTGCCGCTGTCGCCGCCGAGGCGGCGAAAATCGAGTCCGTGTCGCGGGTGTTGACACTCGAACGCACCGAGAACGAGCATCCGCTGGCGGCGATATACGCGCCGCAGATCGCAGCGCTAAGTGAGGGTTACAGCCACGTGTTCGGGCCGTCGACAACTTTTGGCAAGGATTTGATGCCCCAGGTCGCAGCCTTACTCGGCGTAAACCAGATCAGCGACATCATGCTGGTCAGCGGGAGCCACGCTTTCAAGCGACCGGTCTATGCGGGGAACGCCATCGTCACCGTTGAGGCGCCGCCGGAGCGCGTCGTCGTTGCAACGGTCCGCACAGCATCTTACAGAGCGGCGGCCGGCGGTAACTCGGCTCCGATTGAGAGCAGCAATGTCACCGTTGAGTTACCGACACACACGCGCTTCGTTTCCGTACAGTCGGGTGCAACGGACCGACCCGATCTGCAGACAGCGGCGAAAGTTGTGTCCGGTGGTCGGGCGTTGGGCAGCGCAGAGAATTTCGACATCATCTACAAGCTCGCTGACAAGCTCGGTGCGGGTGTGGGTGCATCCCGCGCGGCGGTCGACGCCGGTTATGTACCGAACGAAATGCAGGTCGGCCAGACGGGTAAAATCATTGCACCCGACTTGTATATCGCCATCGGTATTTCCGGAGCCATTCAGCATCTGACCGGCATCAAGGACGCCGGAACGATCGTCGCAATCAACAAGGACGAAGAAGCACCCATTTTCGAGATTGCCGATATCGGCCTCGTAGCGGACTTATTCAGCGCTATTCCTGAGTTGACCGAGGTACTTGATTAGAGGGCCTCGAGTATGGCCTCAACCTTGCTGACTTCAAACTGTCCCGGCGCCTCCACCGCGACATGAGTCGCAACGCCGTCGTCAACTACAATCGCAAACCGCTGACCGCGCACACCCATACCAAAGGCGCTCGCGTCGAATTCGAGGCCCAGTGCCTGCGAATACTCGCCGTTTCCGTCGGCAAGCATCAGCACCTTGTCTCCGACGCCGCGATCTTTACCCCAGGCATCCATGACGAACACGTCGTTAACCGCCATACACGCAACGGTATCAACGTCCTTTGTCCTTAAGGCCGCTGCCTGGTCAACGTAACCGGGCAGATGGTTCGCCGAGCAGGTTGGCGTAAACGCTCCCGGAACGGATACCAAAACAACCTTCTTGCCGGAAAACAAGTCACTCGTTGAGATCGCTCCCGGCCCAGCTTCGGTCATTGTGCTGAATGTGCCTGACGGCATTTTTTCGCCCACAGAGATAGTCATTCTTGGTACTCCCGTTTCAGAGCCTAACAATCATTTTCCGCGACATGCACGACTAAGCCGTCAAGCGCATCGGAAACTTCGATCTGGCAGGTCAGCCGGCTATTGGATTTGCGCTCAAACGCAGCGTCCAACATGCTGTCTTCCATATCGTCCATTGCCGCCAGCTTATCCGTCCAGGCTTCGTCAATATAGCTGTGGCAGGTGGCACACGCGCAGGCGCCACCGCATTCCGCGACGATTCCATCGACGTTGTTGTTAATTGCCCCCTCCATGACCGAGTAACCTGTTTCGACATCCACTTCGTGTCGAGTACCGTTGGGAGTAAGGTAGATAATTGTCGGCATATTCTTGCTATTCCATAGTCCACTGACGCGCAATAATAAGGGCGTTGACCGTTCCCGGTCAACGCCCTGAGTGGCCATACTTCGATATTACGCGCGTCCGCTCTTCGCTCTTCGCTCTTCGAGTTCCTTGCGTTTCTTTCGCGCAGCCTCTTCAGCAAGCCGGATCTGGCGATTACGCTCAAGCTCGGCATCAACCACTCGAATCCATTGGTTGGACGTGCGCTGTGAGCGCGGCGCTTTGGCGGCCTCGCGAAATGCCGTCTTGGAATCGTTGTATTTTCGAAGGTTGTACAGGCACATACCGAGGGATATCTGGATATTATCCGGGCTCTTCAGACCGCCCTTGCGAA
>VAPK010277670.1_pt1 | contig 10402 bp, 6 predicted proteins | sample 3395031 | NCBI WGS metagenome assembly VAPK01 (sample SAMN08290443, study PRJNA428436) | hydrothermal vent metagenome | isolation source: Deep-sea hydrothermal vent chimney 1 | place: Pacific Ocean: Juan De Fuca Ridge
ACAATTATTACATTTTTTGGCTTTTGGTTTTATATTTTGCAATGAATATTAAAAAAAAGTGTCACTATGGAGAGTAATGAAATTTATCAAAAGCACTATATAGCTGTTATAGGTGGTTCTATTTCAGGTTCTGAAGCTGCTAGTATTTTAGCACAAAACGGATTTAGAGTTGTGGTTTTTGATATGAATAAGTTGCCGTATGGAAAGATAGAAGATGGTTTACCAAACTGGCATATCAATTTAAGAAATAGACAAATTGCAGCAATTGATAAAAAATTAAATCATCCAAACATCAGATTTGTTCCTTGTACAAAAATAGGAAAAGACATTACATTTTTAGATTTAGTTAAAAATTGGGGGTTTTCGGCAATAATATTAGCAAATGGAGCTTGGCAAGATAGACATTTGCCAATTTCTAATATTGATAAATTTATTGATAAGGAGTTAATTTATCAAAATGCATTTATCAATTGGTTTAACCATAAGCATGAACCTGATTTTAATGGTAAAATATACTCAATTAAGGGTGATACTATTGTAATAGGTGGTGGTTTGTCATCACTTGATGTTGTAAAAGTAATTATGATAGAGAAAGTGAAACATCATTTGCTTTCTGAAAGAGGGATAGATATAGACCTATTTACTTTAGAAAAGGAAGGTGTTCAAAAAGTTTTAGATAAATTCAATGTTTCATTAGAAGATATTAAAGTTATAAAGACAAAACTTGTCTATAGAAGAACAGCTAGAGAAATGCCTTTAAAGTCACCAAAAAATAAAACGAATGAAAGTATTGAAACTGCTAAAAATGTTTCAGAGAAATTGTTAAATAAATATCTAGAGAAGTACTTATTTGAGTTTGTTCCTTTAAGTATACCTGTTAACTTTACAGAGAATGATAATAAGTTAACTGGTATTGTTTTTCAGAAAGTATCTTTAAATGAGGGTAAGATAGAACCCATTGAGCATAGTTTTTTTGAAATTAAAACAAGTATGGTCGTTTCATCTATTGGTAGTATTCCTGAAAAAGTAGAAGGGTTACAATACGAATATTCATCATTAAAAATGAGAGATGAGGCTGATTATCATGTATTTGGATATGATAATGTTTTTGCGGTTGGCAATGCTGTAACTGGAAAAGGGAATATATTAGATTCTAAAATGCATGGTAAACAAATGACGAGATTAATCATTGATAATCATTTAACTGAAGATGCTTTTGAAAAATGGTTAGACAATCATAATAATCAAATAAAAAGTGAAGTGAACGCACAGTTAACTAATATAGTAAAAGAAATATCTGAATATAAAATGCAACCAGAATCTATAATTCGAGTAATTATTGATAAAACAGATGTAATGCATAAAAAAATAAATTTTATAAATTATACAGATTGGGTTTCTAACAACTTACCAATTAGATTAGAAGATATTTAATTTCTAAATTAAAATATGAATCCTTTTAAATAACATTTTTGAAGCCAATTGAGCTATTTTTCTTTCTTGGTTTGTAATATTACTTATACATTATGCTATTATCAAGTAAATAATTTATTTATTTTTTTTACATTGCATAACCTAGAACCTAAGTTGATAAAATGGTGAAATCTAATTTCAGAAATTTTTTAAATAAATTATATAAAAATCATGCTTTATTATATAAGATAGCACTTTTTATTCTTACAACATTTGCTATTGTATACTTGTTTCCAAAAGGGGCACATTTTAAGTATGAATTTCAAAGAGGAAAACCATGGCAGTATGATAATTTATATGCTCCTTTTGATTTTGCTATCCAAAAATCTACTCAGAAGTTAGAGGAAGAAAGACGAAATACTACTTTAGATAAAAAGCTTTATTTTTCTTATAATAAAGCTATTGCAAGTAAATCAAAAGAAAACTTTAATAATAAGCTTAGTCAGAATTTACAAGATTCTATTGTAGGTAGTTTCAAAATTAAAAGGATAATAAAGTTTTCTAACGAATTAATTAATGAAATTTATAAAATAGGATATCTCAACAAAGACGATATTCATGAAGCAAAAACAAAACAATTAGTAGCCTTAAGAAAAGGAAATATTATTACTGATGTCGTTTTTGATAAATTTATTAGTATAAATAATATTGATCAAGTTTTAAACCAAAAGTTTGATAAATCTAGGTACAAATCTTTAAAGGTCCATTTGACGAAAATTGTAATAAACACTATAGAACCTAATGTGTTTTATGATAATAAATTGACTGATAAGATTATTGATGAAGAGCTGAGTAAAATTTCACAGACAGAAGGTTTGATCTCTGAGAATGAAAGAATTATATCTAAAGGAGATGTTGTTGAAGGTAATAAGTTTAGAATATTAAATTCATTACAAAAAGAATATGAATCGCAAGTATGGAATAAATCAAATTATTATTGGATAGTATTTGGCTATGTAATTCTGGTAGCGTTAGCCTTATTAATGCTATTATTATTTTTACAACAATATAGAGCTTCAATATTTGAAAATAATACAAAAGTTACCTTTATATTTTTCAATGTATTTTTAATTGTATTATTAGTAACATTAGTAGTTAAATATAGAGTGAATTATCTATATGTAGTTCCTTTGCCAATTTTACCTATTGTAATTAAAGCCTTTTTTGATGCTCGGCTAGGCTTGTTTACTCATGTATTGACGGTACTTTTATTGGGTTTTATTGTGCCTAATAGTTTTGAATTTATTTTTTTACAGATCATTGCAGGTATCATTACCATTTTAACGGTTTCTGAGTTGCATAGAAGGGCTAATTTATTTATCTCAATTAGTCAAATTACGTTGGTTTATATGGTGGCTTATTTAGCCTTTTATATCATACAAGAAGGTGATGTATTAAAGATTAATTGGCAATATTTTATTTTATTTGCTTTGAATGGCGTTTTATCATTTTTATCATTATTTTTAATATTAGTGTATGAAAAAACATTCGGTTTGGTGTCTGATGTGTCTTTATTAGAATTGTCAAACACCAATTCAAAACTATTAAGAGAACTAGCTGAGAAAGCACCAGGAACTTTCCAGCATTCTATGCAAGTTGCAAATTTAGCTGAGGCATCTGCAAATGAAATTGGAGCAAATGCAATGTTGGTACGTACGGGAGCATTGTATCATGATATAGGGAAAATGCTCAATCCAAAATATTTCACTGAGAATCAAACAACAAGTGTAAACCCGCATAATGAATTGCCTGCAAAAGATAGTGCTGAAATTATTATCAATCATGTTATAGATGGTATTGAGTTGGCAAAAAAGAATGGGTTACCTGATAGAATTATTGACTTTATTAGAACACATCATGGTACTTCATTGGTTTACTATTTTTACAAACAACAAGAAACTGATAACCCTCATGATTTAGATGTCAAAGATTTTTCTTACAAAGGCCCCATACCTTTTTCTAAGGAAACTGCTATTTTAATGATGTGTGATGCTGCTGAAGCTGCTTCAAAAAGTATAAAAGAACCAAGTGCTCAACTTATTGATGATTTAATTGAAAAGATTGTTGCAGGTCAAATGGCAAAAGGACAGTTTATGAATGCTGATATTACTTTTAAGGAGATTCAAATTATAAAAAAAGTAATTAAAAAGAAATTGAATGGTATCTACCATTTGAGGATTGAATACCCTGAGTAAAAACCTACTTTACTTGTAAATTTTCATTTCAGAATAATAATAATTTATTATATATTTGCAGTGCTATAAAAGAGATTAAACTAATGATACCCCAAGACCCAAATTTTGGAATTCTATTTGTTTACTATTAAGAGTCTAATGTGTTATAGAACAATTTAATTGTTCTATAACACAGGAAAGATACATTTTATCACCTCTTTTCTCTTTCTTTTATTAATATAAAGATAAAAAATACTTAATAAGATTTTTATGAGAATAACAAAGCTTGATGGTTTAAGAGGTATCTTCAGTTTAATGATAGTCCCTATACACTACACCTATTTTCCAGACTTTTTAAGTAGTAATTTTTTTATAAGTCAGTCTTATACTTTTGTTGATTTTTTCTTTGTATTAAGTGGTTTTGTAATTGCTTTCAATTATAATGACATGAGAACTTATAGTGATTTTTGGGTGTATATGAAAAAGAGAATTGCAAGACTATATCCTCTATTATTATTTACAGCTACTTTATTTTTTGGATATATTTTATTTAAAAATTATATGAGTGAATTTTTCGCTTCATCGGCAGATGAGATACTTACTACTCCTGAATTGTTTTTTGAATACATAGAAACATTATTATTAGTAAATTCTAATCCAATATTAGGTACAGGTTTAGGTATTAATTCACCAACTTGGTCTATTTCAGCTGAAATAACATCCTATTTAGTCTTTGGGCTTGTTTCAATATATGCCATTGGGAAAAGAAAAAACATATTACTCTTTTTAATCATTTTATTTTCAGTATTATTTTGCGTGTATAAAGGACATTTATTTGGGACAGGAGATTATGGATTTGTAAGAGGTTTAATTTCGTTTAATTTAGGGTACTTTGTGTTTTTGACTTACAATATGAAATTCAAATTAAATAATAATTTAGAATACTTAATTCCGATATTGATTGTTGTAATTTTTTATATTTTAAATACGACAGATAATGGCATGTTTGGTTTATTTGTAATTCCTACATTTTTTGCATTGTCTATTGTTACTTTGTTAAAAACGGATGGTTTACTCAGTAAGCTTCTTGATACGAAGCTTATTCAATTTTTAGGAAAAATATCATACTCTATCTATCTAAATCATTTGTTGGTAATTTCATTAACTCCTAAAATAATGTTCAGCGTACTTAAATTACCACAAAACACAAGTACAGAAATAGTGGTCTTTTTGGTATCTATATTGATTGTTATTATATATTCAAATTACACCTATAGATTTATAGAAGTAAAGGGTGGGAAATATTTAAGAAAACTACTTCTAAAATAATAATGGGTTTTATCAAGATAATAGCAGAAAAGTTTGTTTTGCAATTTCTAATTCTTCATTTGTAGGGATAATTAATACTTTTACTCTTGCTGTCGATTGTTGTATTTCTCTCAGAGAATTGTCTCTAGTTTTATTTTTTGAAGGGTCAATTTGAATGCCCAAATAATCCATTTCATTACAAATTAATTGCCTGAGTGTACTTGAATTTTCACCAATACCTGCAGTAAATAGTATTGCATCTAAACCATTCATAGCTGCTGCATACCCACCAATGTATTTTTTTATTCTATAAGCGTTCATTTCTAATGCTAATAGGCAATCTTTATTACCTTTTTCAGCTTCAGCTTCAATCTCTCTCAAGTCACTATAACCTGTTAGTCCTAGCATTCCACTTTTTTTATTGAGAAGATCGTTTACTTCATCTAAATCATATCCTAATGTGTTGACAAGATAAAATATAACAGACTGATCTATATCTCCACTTCTAGAACCCATTATAAGCCCGTTAGACGGACCAAAACCTAAGCTATGATCAATGCTTTTTCCATTTTCAATGGCAGTAATACTACATCCATTACCTAAATGAATAGAAATCATTTTTGATTTTTTAATTTGTAAATACTCAATGGCTTTTTCAGAAACATATTTATGGCTTGTGCCATGAAAGCCATATACTTGGATGTCAAGTTTATTGTAAAACTCATTCGGAATAGCATACTTAGCTGCTTTTACAGGAATGGTTTGATGAAAAGCAGTGTCAAAAACAGCGACTTGTTGGGCAGAAGAGAAAATTTGTTCAGCCAATAAAATTCCCTCTAAATTATGAGGATTGTGTAAAGGAGCCAAACTACTATAGGTTGCTATTTTCTTTTTAACTTCAGATGTTATCAATGTGGTGTCAGAAAATGAATTTCCGCCATGCACCACTCTGTGACCAACGGCATCAATTTCACTGGCTTCTTTTAGCACTCCATTTTTTGAGTTAAGTAAAAAATCAACAATCTTTTCTAGCCCATGTTTGTGGTCAGATATTTCACAAACTTCTTTTAGTTCAATGGTATTGGTTTTGTATTGTAAAATAGCATCTTTTTCTCCAATTCTCTCAACCATTCCTTGACAAATAATACTTTGTAAAGGCATTTCAATCAATTGGTATTTTATTGAAGAACTGCCAGCATTAATAATTAAAATTTTCATAGGTCTTGTGCTTGTATAGCCGTCATAATAACAGTATTATAGATGTCATCAGTAGTACAACCCCTACTTAAATCATTAACAGGCTTGTTTAGACCTTGTAATATTGGCCCGATAGCCAACGCTTTAGTCTCTCGTTGTACAGCTTTATAAGTATTATTACCAGTATTTAAATCAGGAAATATAAAAACACTTGCTTGGCCAGCAACCTCAGAATCAGGCAATTTACTTTTACCAATATTCATATCTACAGCAGCATCATATTGTATGGGCCCTTCAACTTTTAAGTCAGGTCGTAATTCTTTCACCAATTCGGTTGCTTTTCTCACGCGTTCAACGTCTTCACCCATTCCAGATGTGCCTGAAGAATAAGAAAGCATGGCAATTTTAGGCTCAATATTAAAAGCCAAACTTGTTTTAGCTGATGAAATAGCAATTTCAGCCAATTGTTCAGCCGTTGGGTTCGGATTGATGGCACAATCACCATAAACAGAAACACGGTCATCTAAACACATGAAGAATACAGATGAAACAACTGATACACCAGGCTTCGTCTTTATAAACTGTAATGCAGGTCTTATGGTGTGTTGTGTAGTGTGTACAGCTCCAGAAACCATCCCGTCAGCATGACCTTTATGCACCATCATGGTTCCGAAATAAGAAACATCTTCCATTAAATCTGTAGCCATAGCTAGGTTTACATTTTTATGCTTTCTTAATTCAAATAAGGTTTGTGCATAATCTTCAAAGAGAGAAGATTCTGTAGGGTTTATAATCGAAATTTTAGTGATATCTAACTCAATATCAAATTGATTTAATTTATTTTCAATTTGTTTTTTATCCCCCAAAAGGGTAATATCGACAACTTTAGAATCAATAAGCTGTTTTGTGGCTAAAAGGACACGCTTATCTGTGCCTTCGGGTAAAACAATATGTTTTTTATTTGATTGAGCTCTTTTTAATAAGTTGTATTGAAACATTCTAGGGGTAATTCCTTCAGCTTTAAAGGTAATTAATCGTTCAGCCAAGGTGTCAACAGGGGTGAATTTTTCAAAGTCATGGATAGAAGCAGTTATCTTAGTTATATTTTTAGCATAAATTTGAGGCTTTATAGCTCCAATTTTATTAGTAATAGCATAAGTTCCTTCTTTGACAGATATAATAGGCACAACATCAGAAAGACCTTCAATTAATTTTACAATTGATGCTTCAGGTATTAAACCTCCTGTAAGTATTATGCCAGAAATAGCTGGGTAGTTGACTGATATATTGGCTTGCAAAGCACCAAGAATAAGGTCAGCTCTATCACCAGGAGTAATGACCAAACTATTTTCTTTTAAATGCGTAAGGTAATGTCGTAATTGCATTGCTCCAACACTAAAAGTTCCAGCTTGATTGTTAATATATGATTTACCAAATAAAACCGTACCATCAAGCTCTTCAACAATCTCTTTAACGGTTGGATTTGCCAGAGTTGTATTCAGTGGAATTACATTTGTAATTACATTTTTAGGGAATTTTTCTTTTAAAGCTTTTTTAACTTCGGCTATTCTTTCAGGCAATACTTTATTTGCTGTAACCATTAAAACCTCTACACCTTTTTCTTTAAATGAATCATAAGCCATGTACAGATAATTAGACAACTCTGTTATGGTCTTATCAACACCGTTGGTAATAATAATTGTTGGTATACCTAGGTTTTTTGCTATTAAGGCATTAATATCCCATTCTATAATAGAACCTTCACCAGAAAAGTCAGTTCCTTCGACTAAGATAAAATCAAAACGATCTTCAATAGCTTTATATTTGTCAATGATTTTTCTGATAATTTCATCATCTTTATTTTCATTTTTTTTATGAATAACTTCATTTCTTGTGAAAGCATAAGCTTCATTATAGCCAAGTTCTAAATTAAAATAACTAATTAGAGTATTGATATGATTGTCAACTTTACCATCTTCATAATCAGCAATAATGGGTCTAAAATAGCCTACTTTTGCAGTCTTGCCTAAAAGCATTTGCATGAGTCCAATAGAAATGAGTGATTTACCACTTTTAGCCTCAGTTGTGGTAATATAAACAGCTTTATTCATAAGAAAAATTAAGAGTACAAATTTATGAAATTCTTAAAGTTTAATTGATGAAAATTATTAAAAAGAATTGATTTTTTAATTCAATTTGTTTGTCAAGTTTAATAATATCCTTAATATTTTTGTACTATTGTTTTATCAACTAGAATCTCTTAATATTTAAAAAATGAAAATTGTTCTTGCTCCAGATAAATTTAAAGGCTCATTGACAGGTATCGAGTTTTGTAATACTGTTGCGTCTGAAATTAAAACGATACTTCCTGAAACAGAAATTATAAAAATGCCCTTGGCGGATGGTGGAGATGGTACGATAGAAATTTTAGACTATCATTTACATGGAGAAAGAATCCGATTAACAGTAAATGATCCTTTATTTAGACAGGTTGAAGCATCTTATTTGTTTATAGAGTCATCAGCAACAGCATTTATTGAGATGGCAGAAGCTTCAGGAATGGTATTGTTATCTACAAAAGAGCAAAATTGTTTCCACACAACATCTTTAGGTACAGGCGAGTTGATAAAAGATGCCATTGATAAAGGAGCAAAAACTATTATTTTAGGAATAGGAGGTAGTGCAACCAACGATTGTGGTATTGGTATGGCTACAGCATTAGGTTATAAATTTAGAGATAAGAAAGGCAAAGAAATTATCCCCATAGGGAAGAATTTAATTGATATTGATTATGTTGATACTACAAATGTGTATCAAGAGCTGAAAGCCAATACATTCAAAGTAGCATGTGATGTTACAAATTATTTATTCGGTAAGCAAGGAGCTGCTTATGTCTATGCATCTCAGAAAGGAGCTTCAAATGAAGAAATAGACTTGTTAGATAAAGGGTTGGAACATTTTTCAAACATTGTAAATAATCATTACACTATAGATTTACAAAAAATTGAAGGAAGTGGAGCTGCTGGAGGTATGGGAGCAGGGGCTCTTACTTTTTTGAATGCAGAATTACTTTCAGGAATAGATTTGGTTAAAGAACTTATAGATTTTGACAATCAAATTCAAGATGCAGATTGGATAATTACAGGTGAAGGTAAATTAGATGAACAAACACTTTCTGGTAAGACAATATTTGGTGTGCTTACCTCTGCTAAAAAATATAACATTCCAGTTGCTGCTTTATGCGGTAATATAGGCTTATCAGAAGAGGCTTTAACTAATTTTGGTATTACATACTCCTCTTCAATTTTAGAGCAAGCAAAGAATATTGATGATGCAATGCAAAATAGTAATGCCTACCTTTCTAGTATGTCTAAAAAATTTGCCAAAAGTATTTGCAAATAATCTTTCATAGCTTGCTCTTTTAGTTGTGCGAATATAAATTAGATTCATGCGAATATAAATTCAAGTATTCTATTTAGTTACTTCTCTATTACTTTTGTTAATGTAAAACAATTAAAAATTGAGAAGTAAAGATAAGTTTTTAAAACGATTAAAAGGAATTGCAACGCACATCATGAACACCTATTTGAAAAATAGAAAGGATGTGAATAAACACTTATCAAACATGTTGAAAGGGAAAATTGCTACGAAAAACATGAATTTGTATTGTTTATAATAATACATATTTATAAAAAAAACCTTTCTCTCCTGAGAGAATTAACAATGCTATAATTGATTTAGTAGGTTAGTTAGTTGAAAAATTGCCCACAACCCAGTAATATTGAGTGTGGGCAGTTTTCATTTTATACTTTATTTATATAGATTGCCTTTAATTTTAAAGGCAAAGTTAACTAGCTTTGTTCTTGTAACAATTCTATGTTTAATATGACAACAATGAAACAAATTATATACTTAATCATACTTATAGTAATATTGGGATTTACAACTTCAAAAAACAACATTAATTCTAATGAGCCAAGCTCTCAAAGTATTGATACTACCTTTGTTTTTGAAGGAAGTAATGTAAAAGTAATTGTTAAAAAAGGAAAACTCATTCTAGCAGAAAAGGAATATTTTTTAGATAACGAAATAGTTTTAGATACGCTAACAATGGAAAGAACTAAATTTATCCTTGAAAGCCCTGGAGCTTTAGGGGGTAAATGGATAGAATATTATAAAAATGGACAAGTTAAAGCTAAAGGTCAAACAAAAAGTGACTTTGGTTGTTGGATGGATAGTGGTTTATTTGA
>VAPK010378793.1_pt1 | contig 10402 bp, 11 predicted proteins | sample 3395031 | NCBI WGS metagenome assembly VAPK01 (sample SAMN08290443, study PRJNA428436) | hydrothermal vent metagenome | isolation source: Deep-sea hydrothermal vent chimney 1 | place: Pacific Ocean: Juan De Fuca Ridge
GAATTTTCGAAGAGAAGGAATCAAATAAGTTAGCCTTATACTTTACTTATAAATGGACATTAAAAAATAAACGAAAAGTGGAATTTGATGTTGTTGATATTATTGAATTCGATTCTCTAAATAAAATTAGTAAACTGAAAATTATATACGATACCATTCTTGCCAGAGAATTAGTTGACCTATTAGAAAAATAAAGCCCGCGTACAACAAAATGCTAGACTCTTACATCAACCTTTGTATTCTAACATATTGTAATAATATAATTGTTTTAGCATCTTTAATAATTCCATCTGCAATCATTGATAATGCTTTGTTTATATCAATTTCCAATACTTCAATTTCTTCTGATTCTGTTGCTAATCCCCCACCATCATTTACTTTCATTTCATCAGAATATTCTGCAATAAAATAATGTATTATTTCAGTAACCGCACCAGGAGATGTATATATTTCAAATACTTTTACAGGTGTATCTATTTTATAACCTGTTTCTTCTTCAGCTTCTTTTTTAATACATGTCAAAGGGTCGTCACCATCAAGTAGTCCGGCACAAACTTCAATCATCATACCATTTTCATTACCATTCAAATATGTTGGCATTCTAAATTGTTGAGTAAGAATTACTGTTTTTTTTATTGGATTGTATAATAAAATTGCTGCACCATTTCCTCTATCATAACATTCTCTATTTTGATTTTGCCAATTTCCATTTTTCAATTGAAAATTAAAATTTACTTTATCAAGCTTATACCAGTCATTAGAAAGGTTTTTAATTTTTTTTATCTTGACTTTTGGGTTATTCATTTTTTATCATATATATATGTGGAATACCATCTTCAATATATTCGTCTCCTACTTGTTTAAAACCAAAAGACTCATAAAACTTTTCAAGATGGGTTTGTGCGCCTATTTTTATTACAGTTTTACCAAATAGTTGTTGCATCTCTTTTATGGTTTGTTCAATCAATTTATATCCTAACTTTTGATTACGGAAATCTTGATGTACCACCACTCTACCAAAAGCTGTTTCTTTATAATAATCGCCTGGTTTAAAAATTCTGGTATAGGCAACTATTTTGTTGCTTTGGTCAATCCCAAAAAGGTGAAATGCTTTTTTATCTTTAGTATCTAATTCTGGATAAGGACAATTTTGTTCTACTACAAAAACATCAATCCGTAATTGTAGAATGTCATGAAATTCATCTAAGGTTAAATCCTTATATTTTTTTAAAACCCACTGCATTAATTAATCTTGAATAATAATCTCTTTACTTTCTTTTCTGTCATATTCCGGTTGAAAGGTACAATGATTAATTTTAAATTTATCTAACAGTGTTGTTTCTAATTCTTTAGATATACTATCAAATTTAGAGATCTGTATATCATCTTTAAATTCTATATGAGCTTCAAAATGACAATCGTGTTCATTTAACTGCCAAATATGTATATGATGTATATTTCTGACAGCTTTGTTTTTAGAAAGCTCAACAATAATATCATTAATCTTAATATGATCTGGTGCAAAATTCATTAAAATTTTTAACGAGTCTCTAAAAATACCCCAGCTCATTGATAAAAGATAAATAGATATCATAATAGTTAATACCGCATCAATCCAATAAATTTGAAAGTATTTCATTAACAATCCACCAATTAATACTGCAACAGAAGTTAACATATCAGTTAAAAGATGCAAGTAAGCAGATTTCATATTCATATTATGAGATGCATCTTTTTTGAGTAATAGTACGCTAAATCCGTTAAATAGAATGCCTAAGGCAGCTAACCATATTACTAAATTAGTATCTATAATTTGAGGATTATTAAAACGTTTAATAGCTTCAATAGCTAAAAAAACAGCAATTACAATTAACGTTGCAGCATTTATAAAAGCTGCTATAATTTCAGCACGTTTATAACCAAATGTTTTTTCTAATGTTTGTTCCTTTTTATTTGTTAGCAGATTAGCTACATAGCTAATTATCAAAGAAATGACATCAGATAAATTATGTACAGCATCAGATACCAATGCTAAACTACCAGAAATGATTCCACCAATAATTTGGGCTACGGTAATTAATATGTTTAAAATAATAGAAATTAGTAAATTTCTTCCTGACAATTCATGATGATGATGTGAATGATTGTGACTCATATTACTATTTTAGTATTACAAAAATACATATCTTAACTATGCAACTTTGTTGCAAACATTACAAACCCCTTTAATTATTAATTCTGTAGAATGAATTTTAAAAGGATTAGTTAATTTAATTTCTGGTATAGAAATGGAATTTATACAGGTAGTTTCTTTACATCTTTCACAATAAAAATGTGGATGAATATCAGTATGTTTTTGAGAATTACAAGTGGTATTACATAATGCATATTTAGCACTTGAAGTACCATCATTAATTTGATGGACTAATCCTTTTTCTACAAATGTTTTTAAAGTTCTATAAAGTGTTGTTCTATCAGAAAAATGAAATTCTTTTTCTAAATCATGTAAACCAATTGCTTTATACTGCTTTAGAAAAAATTGCAAGACAAGAATTCGTATAGCAGTTACTTGAATTTTTTTTGAATTTAAAAGTGAGGTTACCTTTATATTATAAAGCATTCTAACAACATTTTGTAGCTATTTTTTTTACTCTGTTTTGATGACGCCCTCCTTCAAAATCAGTACTTAAAAAAATATCAACAAAACCCAGTGCTTGATGTATTGAAACAAAACGTGCAGGAATACTCAAAATATTTGCATTATTATGTTGTCTGGCTAATGTAACTAATTCATTATTCCAACATAAAGCAGCTCTAATATCTTGATGTTTATTAGCTGTCATTTGAGCACCGTTTCCACTTCCACAAATAATAATGCCAAAAGTTGCTTTTCCTTTTTCAACAGCTTCAGCGACAGGGTGTATAAAATCTGGATAATCCACGCTATTAGTAGCGTCTGTTCCTGAATTCAATACAGTATACCCTTTCTCTTGAAGGCTTTGCATTATTTGTAATTTATAATCAGTCCCTGCATGGTCATTACCTATAGCAATAGTCATTTTTATTATTTTTAAGATTATATTTTCAAATTTACTACTTAAGGTGAGTTCTAAAAATTCATTTGCATCAAAATTTTCAGAGTTTTTCAAAGACAATTAAAATTTATGAAGTACTATCTAGATAATACGATAAAATTTTAAGAAGTATTGTGGGAAACTCTGGAAACCTTCTAGGGAACAAAGATAACAAATAATCTGCTTCGTTATATTTTGTTTTAAATAACTAAGGCTATTCAAAAAAAATAATGCCTAACATCTCATTCATCTTCTTTGTTTTTTGAAAGAAATGAATTTTTAGAACCCACCTTAACTATGATTATTAACAAAATAATTATCATTTGTTAATTAGTTTTAGTAAAGATTTAAAAATTAAATAGTTAGTAGATACTTATAAATGTTTATATTTTTATAAATAGTATTCATAAAAATAATTGTGTATTTATTTAAAAATAGTAAGGAGAATATAATATCTATTTTCCTAAAAAAATTATAGTTATTTTCTGTATAATTATGAACATTTAAAATAGATGTTTTCAACTAAAAATTAAAAAAATTTATTAAAAATTTTAGTTAATAAGTATTATTAACAGGTTGTTAATTACTAGTATTAAATTTCTGATTATCAAATTAGTTAGCAATAAAATTTATAGTTATTAATTGTTTATTTGTTTTTAAAAACTTAAAAACAAAATAAATTTCACATTTTTTATACGTGCTATTAACAGTATATAATAATCATTATTACTTTTTAAAAATTTTAAAATAAATACTTGTAATTATAATAAATGTTAATAAAAAAAATTAGATAACCTGATAAGTTTTATACAAAATAGAATTTGAAGATGAATATACTAAATGTACTTTTTCTACCTTTTTAAAGGTATTATTAATACTTTTATAAGTAATATATATTCCTACAAAAAATAAGAGAAGAAAAGCTATAATAATTTTTTTAAAATACTTCATTTTAGTCATGTAGTTTTTTATAAAGACGACATAGACTAAAATTAGTTACATCTATTTTAAGTTTTTTTTAACAAAATTTATATAAAATGTTGTAAATTAGCCTGCTAAACTATGATTAAGAACTTAAAATTCCCTATGTTATGAAAAAAAATTACATTTTATTTTTATTAGCATTTTGTACTTATTTTGTACAAAGTCAAACAATTACGACAATTGCCGGAACAGGATCTTCTGGATTTTCAGGAGACGGTGGTCTAGCAACAACTGCACAATTAAATTTACCATTTAATCTTACTTTTGATAAATATGACAATATGTTTATCGCTGATACTTATAACAATAGTATTAGAAAAATTGATTCTAAATCAGGTATCATATCAACAGTAGTAGGAACTGCAGATAAAAAACAAATTAGTGAACTTAAAACACCAACAAGTTTAACTTTTGATAATTACAATAATTTATTTATTGCTGATTTAGCAAATCTTCGTATTAGAAAAGTTAATTTAGAAACAGGTAGCTCAATAACACTGGTTGGTGAAAAATCAGAAACAGAATTTCCAAATATAAATGCTTCCTTAGGTGGTCCTTTTAGTGTTGTTTTTGATAAAGCAGGAAATTTATATATTTCTAATAATGGTGATAGCAAAGTAAGTAAAGTAGAATTTTCTACAGGTGAAATTACAACTATTGCAGGTACTCAAGAAACAGGCTATTCTGGTGATGGTAATGCTGCAAAAATTGCACAATTATCAAGTCCTACAGGTTTAGCTTTAGATAGTAAAGGAAATTTATTTATAGCTGATAGTGGTAATGAACGTATTAGAATGGTTAATTTGTCTACCGGAATTATAACTACTGTAGCCGGAACAGGTGAAAGAGGGTTTACTAAAGATGGTGGATTAGCAATATATGCACAATTAGCTAATCCTATTGGATTAGCAGTAGATAGTCAAGATAATTTATTTTTTGTTGATAGAGGAAATAATAAAGTAAGAAAAATTGATATGTCTACTGGTACTATAAATACAGTTGCAGGAACAGGAGAAGCTGGTTTTTCTGGTGATGGAGAGTTGGCAAAAGATGCAAAATTAGCAAATCCAACAGGCTTAGCATTTAATAAAGAAGGAGATTTGTTTATTGTAGATAGAGGTAATAATAGAATTAGAAAAATTTCAGGATTATCTGATGCTAAATATATAAGAGAATATTCTTTAGAAGAAAGTTTATCTATCTATCCTAATCCAAGTACTGATAAAATTAATATTGAATTAAAATATAATGTAGAATTAAAAAAAGCATTATTATTTGATATTACAGGTAAGCAAGTAAAAGTGATAATGAATGATAACACAATGAATGTTTCAAGATTACCTAGAGGTATTTATGTGTTAAAATTAAATACATCTAAAGGAAGTTTTGAGCAAAAAGTAGTTCTAGAATAGATTTAGAATATTTAATAAAAATATAATTTAAGCCTCAATTTAATTGAGGCTTTTTTATTATACAATAGCTTAATTATTAGTACTTTTATAAATAATAAAAAGAATTAAAATAATTGCATGTCTAAAAAAAGATACCAACAAAAAAGAAAAGGTAGTACCGTTAAAGATTTATCTTCTAAAGTTTTAAAAACCTTAAATAGAAACTCACAACAATCGTTTAATTATAAACAAATAGCTGCTAAAATTAATATTACTGATGCTAATGGTAAGCAACAAATTATTAAACAGCTAGAAGAATTAAAACACAAACAACGCATCAAAGAAACTTCAAAAGGTAAATATAAAATTATACAAAACGAACATTACTATGAAGGAATTTTAGATGTCACCTCTAATAAAAATGCTTATTTTATTTCTGATGATTTAGAACGCGATGCTTTTATACCTACTATAAACTTAAATAAAGGTTTAGATGGCGATAAGGTTAAAGTTTATGTATATAGAAGACGTAATAATGATAGATATGAAGGAGAAGTAATTGAAATTTTAGAAAGAGCAAAAACAGAGTTTGTAGGTGTATTACAAATGAATAAAAATTTTGGCTTTGTAGTTCCAGATAATCCAAAAATGTATGCTGATATTTTTATACCAAAACAAAAAATTGATGGTGCAGAACACGGCGATAAAGTACTAGCAGAAATTATTGATTGGCCAGAAAATTCTAAAAACCCCTTTGGTAAAATAACTACGGTTTTAGGAAAGCCCGGAGAACATAATACTGAGATCCATTCTATATTATTAGAATTTGGGTTACCTTATAAATTTGAAGAAAAAGTTGAAAGAGATGCTGAACAATTACCTATAGCAATTACGAATGAAGAAATTGCTAAACGTAGAGATATGCGTACTACAACTACCTTTACTATTGACCCAAAAGATGCTAAAGATTTTGATGATGCACTCTCTTTTACACCATTAGAAAATGGTAATTATGAAATAGGTATTCATATTGCAGATGTTTCTCATTATCTACAACCAAATACTATTTTAGATGAAGAAGCTTACAATAGAGCAACATCAGTATATTTAGTAGACAGAGTAGTACCTATGCTACCGGAAGTATTGTCTAATGGTGTATGTTCTTTACGACCAAATGAAGAAAAATTAACATTTTCTGCTGTATTTGAAATGAATGATAAAGCACAAATTATCAATCAATGGTTTGGCAGAACGGTAACTTATTCTGATCAACGGTTTGCTTATGGAGAAGCACAACATATTATTGAAACAAAACAAGATACAATACCTTTAGATATTTCTTTGACTGGTGAAAGCTATAAAGTAGATCAAAAAATTATAGCAGCTACGTTGAAATTAGATGAGTTAGCTAAGAAGCTAAGAAAAAACAGATTACAGCAAGGCGCAATCACTTTTGATAGAGTAGAAGTAAAATTTAATTTAGATGAAAATCATATTCCAACAGGGGTATATTTTAAAGAATCTAAAGATGCTAATAAGTTAATAGAAGAGTTTATGTTATTAGCAAACAGAAAAGTAGCTGAATTTATTGGTAAAAATAAAAACGGAACACCAACAAAAAATACTTTTATCTATAGAATTCATGATGAACCGGATATTGAAAAATTAGCCGGTTTACAACAAATCATCAGTAAATTTGGATATAAAATTAATACACAAACCAGAGAAACCACATCTGACTCATTAAATAAATTATTAAAAGATGTTCATGGCAAAGGAGAAGCTAATATGATAGAGACACTAACTATCCGTTCTATGAGTAAAGCAATTTACACTACAGATAATATTGGTCATTACGGATTAGCTTTTGATTATTATAGCCATTTTACTTCACCTATCCGTCGTTACCCAGATGTGATGACACATCGTTTATTACAACATTATTTAGATGGCGGAAAATCACCACAATCAGCATTGTATGAAGAAAAATGCCAACATTCATCAGAAAGAGAAATGATGGCAGCAAAAGCAGAGCGATCTTCTATTAAATACATGCAAGTTAAATACATGCAAGATCATCAAGATCAGGAGTTTAAAGGTGTAATTTCAGGCGTAACAGAATGGGGTATTTATGTAGAGATTATAGAAAATAAATGTGAAGGAATGGTGCGTATAAGAGATATTAAAGATGATTATTATATTTATGAAGAAAAACAATATGCTTTAGTAGGTCAGGCAACAAAAAAAGTATTACAATTAGGAGGTGAAGTAATAGTTAAAGTTAAAAAAACAGATTTAGAAAGAAAACATTTAGATTTTGAATTAATTAATAATTAAAACTCACATTGAGGCATAAAATTTGTAAGCAGTATGTCATAATAAATCTAAATAAATTAAAAACGAACTAGTTATGAATAAATTAAAATTAGTAATCCTTTTTTTAGGATGTACAACATTTTTGTATGCACAAGACAGATCACAAAATTTAGGTGATTTTAATGAACTTAAAATTTTTAACGGATTAAGTGTCGATATTGTAAGATCTGATCAAGCTAAAATTGAAATTACAGGTGAAAAGACTAATGATGTTACTGTAAAAAATGTAAATGGAAAATTGAAATTATCCTTAAAATTTCCGGAGAACTTTAATCCTGATAAAGTTAGTATTAAAGTTTATTATAGTCAAGACCTAAGCATATTAGATGCTAATGAGGGGTCAGCTATTTTTTCTGATGAAATTATAGACCAGGTAAACTTAACCGTAAAAACACAAGAAGGAGCTTATATACGTGTACCGGTTGATGTTAAATATCTTACAATTAAAGCAGTCTCTGGTGCTAGTATTAAGATTAGAGGAAAAGCAACAAACCAAGAAATAACTGTAACCACAGGAGGGGTTTATGAAGGCTATGAACTCACAACAGAAAATACTGAAATAACAGCATCATCAGGTGCTAAAGCTGAAGTGAGTGTATCTGGTCTATTAGATGCAAGCGTACGCTTTGGAGGGACAATTTATTATAAAGGAAACCCTGAAAAAGTCAATTCTAAAAAGGTAATGGGCGGCACTATTAAAAATAAAGGGTAATTAATTATAATCTGAATAAGTAATTACTACCTTTGCTTAAGTAAAATTAATAAAGATGATAACAGCAACAATATTTTTAGGATTTGTAGGACCATGGCAATGGATTATCATTGGTTTGGCCATATTACTTCTGTTTGGGGGTAAAAAATTACCTGAGTTAATGAAAGGTTTAGGTACAGGGATTAAAGAATTTAAAAGCGCTACCAAAGACGAAGATAAAGACGAAGAAGAAGAAAAAAAAGAGTCATAATTTTATCATTAGATAACGTTAAGTCATCTTATGAATAAAAATACAAAAAACCCCTACAAATATATATTTGTAGGGGTTTAATTTTGGACTTTTTATCCTTATGATTATTTATCTTTTTTCTTACCAGATGATAAATTCATTTTATTAGCAGCAACCATTCCTGTAACCACATCAGTTAACATATTACTTGCAGTATTTGGATTGTTAGGTAGTAAAATTAAGTTAGAATCAGATTTAGAACCAATACTCTGTAAGGTATCATAATGTTGGGTTACAATAATTAAGGCAGAAGCTTCTTGAGAATTAATACCTGCTCTATTTAATATAACCATACTTTCTTCTAAACCTCGTGCAATTTCTCTTCGCTGATCAGCAATACCTTGACCTTGTAAACGTTTACTTTCAGCTTCCGCTTTCGCACGCTCAACAATTAAGATACGTTGTGCATCTCCTTCGTGTTGTGCAGCAGTTTTTTCACGTTCTGCAGCATTAATTCTATTCATTGCAATTTTCACATTTTCATCTGGGTCAATATCAGTTACCAAGGCCTTGATAATATCATAACCATAATCAAGCATCGCTTGTTTTAAATCACGCTGAATGGCTAGTGCAATTTCTTCTTTCTTTTCAAACACATCATCTAATACCATTTTAGGAACTTCAGCACGTACTACATCAAAAATAAATGCTGTAATTTGCTCATGCGGGTTTTGAAGTTTATAAAAGGCATCTTCTACATGGTCTTTTCTAATTAAAAATTGTACCGAAATTTTTAAATGTACAAATACATCATCTTTAGTTTTTGTTTCAACGATTACATCTAATTGTTGAATTTTTAAACTGATACGACCGGCAATTCTATCTACTAGTGGAATTTTAAAATTAAGTCCAGCTTGGCGAATACTTTGAAGCTTACCAAAACGCTCAATAACTACTGAGGTTTGTTGTTTCACAATAAATAATCCGGAAAGGATAATAAATATGACGGGAATTACCCATATAAATTCTAACATAATTTTTTAGTTTTAAGATTAACGATTAGTTGTAAAGATACTAAATAAAGCGTCTATTTACAAGACGTAATTTTAATAAAATGTTACAAAAAAAGAAACGTTCAGTTAAAAAACTATTGTATAAAAAGTTTTTTTGTAATACTGCCTTTATCAGAGTTTAGCCTTAAAAAGTATAGACCACTTTTAAGAGAATTGATATTCAAGCTTTTTTTATTAGCTATATTATTAAACACCTTTACTTTCTTACCGGTTGTAGCATAAATTTCAGCACTTTTGAGGATATTATTTCCTGAATTATTAATAAAAACCTTTTCTCTGCAAGGATTAGGATGTATAGAAATAGAACGTTGTAATTCTGTACCATTAACAGAAAGTACTTGGCTTAAAGTAAAAACAAAGGTCGCTATAATTTGATCAGAAAAAGGAAAAGTATTTTGTAAACTACTTATATTTTCTGGTGGATTGGTATCTGAATCAGGAGAAATATATGTAGTTCCATTGTCAGTACCTGTGTCAGTAACATATACTTCAATAGAAATAGACGTTTTCCAATTTCCTGAATCATCAGTTAACTTAACACTATGAATTTCAGCAAGCCAGTC
>VAPK010479348.1_pt1 | contig 10401 bp, 9 predicted proteins | sample 3395031 | NCBI WGS metagenome assembly VAPK01 (sample SAMN08290443, study PRJNA428436) | hydrothermal vent metagenome | isolation source: Deep-sea hydrothermal vent chimney 1 | place: Pacific Ocean: Juan De Fuca Ridge
GCCCACCAATCCAAAGCATGCTAAACCTCGTAGATTTCGAATGCCTGACGAACAAAATAAGACCAAAGTATGAGGTTGCGACAAAAGGGGAATGCACCCCCATTGCACTGATCGGCGAAACCTGTTGTGCTGCAGCAATATTCCCAAAAAATATCTGTCATTTACGTATTCTACAGCAGATATTATCTATTGACAACATCATGTTTTTCTGGTTGGCAATGACGAATGGATCTTTTTTCAAATGGAAGTCAACCTGTTTTCAATTTATTTTTGGTCAAAACCGCTACCCATGAACAGATGATCCCCTGATTCACTGTCTACTCAAAAACCAGATCCCCCTGGAGAGTGCCCATGAAAAAGTATGCCTGTTTGATTGCCGCCTTTACGGTTTTGGTTGTTTTCCAGACTGCCGATGCTCAAGTTCCGCTGACGGGCTATTTTATTGCCAGATCGGAATGCCCTGCATATCAGTCCTTTCGCCGTCAGACCAACCCGGGCAACGTTACGACCCGCGTTGATCAGGCCTATGATATTCTGGCAAAGAACAAACCGGCCGGATCACATTATCTGATCAGGATGGATACACAACCCGAACGGCGCTGGGTTGCCACCAGTTGCGGCGAGCATGTTGTTCCCGTCGACAGCTTCGTCCCCGGGCCGGGTCCGGTTACTCCAGTCACTCCGGTTACTCCGGTTACACCAGACGGCAACCGCTATATTCTTGCCGTCAGCTGGCAGCCTGGATTTTGTGAACTCCATTCTTCTAAACCGGAGTGCGCCACCCAGACTGAAGACCGCTTTGATGCCTCACACTTTACCCTGCACGGCCTGTGGCCCCAGCCTCGCAACACCATGTACTGTTACGTCGGCCCTGATGCTGTGGCTAATGATAGAAACAAGCGATGGTCCGCCCTGCCGGAACCGGTTTTGTCTGCGGCCACACGAACAGAACTCAACAAGGTCATGCCGGGTACCCAATCCTTTCTTGAGCGCCATGAGTGGATAAAACACGGAACCTGCTATCAGGGTGAATCAGCCGATAAATACTTCCAGGACGCCCTGAACCTCATGGGGCAACTCAATGGGCCCGATTCTGCGGTGCGCAAACTGTTTGTCGAGAATATCGGCAGGGAGATTACATCCTCTCAGATTGGGGATGCCTTTGACGAGTCATTCGGCGACGGGGCAAGTGATAAAATTAAAATTACCTGCAAAAGGGATGGAGACCGCAAGCTTATTACCGAAATCACCATCGGCTTGCAGGGCGACCTGGATGAAATCTCCATGAGCGACGCGATCTTTGCCGCCCCCAATGCAAATAATATTGGATGTTCCCGCGGGGTTGTCGACCCTGTCGGCCTGCAGTAACCTAAGAGTTTAACTCCTTTCTGAAAGAGAGGCGGATCTTTGTCTGAAGACCGGTTACAGCCACCGAGCTGTCAAGGATAAAGATCCGACCCCCCGCATGCGGTATGGCCACCCCCTAACATGGTGTTGTCAAGGGTAAAGATCTGACCCCTAACAGACTAACATAGGCTTCCCATAGAACTGACAGCTGAACCTTCAAAGATATTTTTATATAATATCGGCAAGTTGACCTTACCATCCCCATACGGGTTTATTTTTAATGTCGCCACCCACCTACAACAAAAACCTTATATTTTCAACAAGATAGATCATGGTCGGACGGAGCTGTCCTTATTAACAGACGTTCATGGCCGGCAAAACCCTCCGTCCAGATATAACATACTGAAATTAATGAATAAGCAAAAATGGCACACAAGATGCTATGTAAGGAGAAAAGGCATGATTCGCGAATAGACAATGTCTTTTGTTGTTTTGGCCAACAACACAACAAACTATTTTTTCATTTTAAGGAGATACACAATGCTTAAAAAAGTAATTCCGACGATTATGTTTTCACTGTTTGCTGTTGCAGCTTTTGCAAGTGCACCGGCATTTGGCGATCTTGACACCAATAAAGACGGTGCCATTTCAAAAAGCGAAGCTGCGACTGCCGGCATCAGCGAAGAACTGTTCACCAAAGCAGATGCTGATATGAACGGTATGCTCAGTGAAGATGAATATGCGACACTGGTCACCAATAAATAAAACCAAGCCCGATATTCCCGCAGGCATCCACGCATCTGCTGCCTGCGGGAATTACAGCGGTAAAAAAAATCGGTCTGATTAATCTTTTCAGCTTTTTCGGTCATCCTGGCCCCTGTTTAACAGTCAAGCACCAGATTTTAATTCAGGTATCATATAAACTGGAGAAGCACCAGATTAATCAGGCCGATACAGAACCCGAGCAACGCACCGAATAAATTGATATATTTAAACTGTTCCTCCATTATCGAAAGAAGAAGTCTTTCAAGTCTCAACAGATCAAGCGAGTCCACCTTGTCGGTAACCAGCTGACTGATATTGAGCGACCGAACCAGTCCGGGAACCTCTTTCAACAGCATTCGGTTTGCGGTCAGGACAATATAATCGGTAATACCGCTGCGGACCCCCTTGGGCATCAGACGGGCAAGAATGCCGACCGGCTGCCGGGCCAGGGAATCGATCATGGAGTCAACCATGCGGCCGATCAATCGGCGGCTGCCCTCGGAACGAAATATTGCCAGCAATTCTTTATGTACCGTTGCCTGCATCTGTTGTCCATTCTCACCGGAAAACAACCGGCCTGCGATATCGGCCATGGAGCGGTGCCCATGATCCACCATGTCCTCAAGGCTCCTGCGGATCAGCAGAGACATGGTTTCAATGGTGCCCCTGGTTCGCAAGGCACCGAGCAGCTGCACCGACAATGAACGACAAATCGTTTCGAGCTGCCCTTCTTCAAGGCGGTCAAGGATATCGGCGACCGGTGTCTGCATGAGCTTATGAACCTGCTCCTGCAAAACAACGATAAACCGTTCCTGCACCTCCGGACTCTGCAGCCACTGTTCCAGTTCATCCTCATGCTCGACAAGATATTCCCGGATCTTTCCATCCAGAGAGTCCATGTCGATAAAGCCTTTGGCCATGGCGGCCATAGGTCCAAGGGAGCTCAGAAAATGATCTATCCCTCCGATAACGGCCCCGATGATTTTGTCACGAATCCGTGGTTCGGCAAGCACTTTAGCCAGCCCTTGAAGAAGTTCCGGGGTCTGATTTTTTAATGTTACCTGGATAAAATCGATAAACGGCTCGGGCAGCAGATCCTGGACGTTTTTGCCGCTTTGTCCGGCCCCATGCAGCCGTTCACCAAGATAGCCGGTCAGCCAGTCTTCAACGCCCGGGCCCTCCAAAAGTCCTTGCAGCAGTTCATCTATAATGCCATACGCCTGCTGCCGCTGCTCCATGGAAAAAAAAGCATTCAATTCCCGGCTGCCGTAATGCTCAAGTTGCCGGGCCAGAACATCTTCCAAAACCCCGGCAAAGGTCTCACTGTGCAGATACCTGCGAACTCCGGCTTTCATCTGATATTTCAGGGTCCGCAGCCCCACCTTTGCATAGGCCCGGAACCGCCTGGGAACGATGTCGAGCACCGGGCCCAGGTCACTGTCCAAAACTTCGCCGACCCTGGTATCGACAAGGGCGTGCAGGTGTTCCTGGAACGGTTCCATGGAGAGCGCGGTTCCGATATCACGGGCCGTCAGCAGATGCTCGCCGACCATGACACCCATGTTTTCGGCAAGGTCATGCCGTTTTGAGGGAATGACCCCGGGTGTCATGGGCACACGAATGCCCAGCACATGCCATGGCTTCAGGGGCCGAAACAACATGCGAATGGCGATCTTATTGGTCAGATAGCCGATAAAAGCGCCGATAAGCGGCGGACCGGCATAGGTAAAAAAAACAGGATTCATGAAGTTCAGGTTTCAGTTATCAGATTTAAAAATTCAGGTTGATGACCATCGAAGTTACAAAACATGAGGTTTGTCTATTTCAGCAACTCCAGCAAATCAGCAGGGGCCCGGATTAAATGCTTGGCTCCTGAATCCAACAACTCCTGCTCGGTTCGAAATCCCCACAGAACACCGACCGCGCACATACCGGCCCGGCCTGCGGTGTACATGTCGATAGAGGTGTCCCCCAAATACAAAAACTGTTCCGGGGCAATATTCAGAAATTCGGCAGCTTCAAAGGCTCCGGCCGGATCAGGCTTTTTCGGAATGCCCTCACGTTGACCAAGTACCGGGGCAAATAAAAAATCTCCAAGTAGCCGCTCAACACAGAGCTCGGTAAAGTCCTGCGGTTTATTGGAGAGGATCGCCAGCTGCATCCCGGCATCAACCAACCCCCTCAGCATTTCGTCAACGCCTTCATAGGGTCTGGATTTCACATGCCAGTTGTTGCTGTAATGACGTTTGAAGGCCTCGGCAGTGTCAAGGATGATTCTTTTATTGCGTCTGTCATCAGGGACAATACGCTCAATCAGGGTCATCATGCCGTCACCGACAAAATACCTGTAGGCATCAACAGGATGCACCGGCATCCCCATTTCAGCAAGTGCATGATTGGCGGAATCTGCCAGATCTTCCAGGGTATCAAGCAACGTTCCATCAAGATCGAACAGGACGGCTTTATAGATCATTCTTTTTCCTCTTTTACGGACAAGATGGATGGACCTCGGAGACTTTAAGGCACAACCTTCCGCTCGTCCAGTAGAAATGTACTTGAACCCACGTCGCCTCGTTCTCCAGCCTGACGGTTTCCCTTGGAAAACTGTATTTTTTAGAGTAAATAGAACAGGTTTACAGATTTTTTTTATTTTTTGTAATTATTCAGGAGAGTACATTTATTTGGTAACACCACCGGCCGTAATGGTTTAGGTGTGTTCCTGAACAGTTACCATTTTTATCTTAGGGCTCGCTCAAAAAGAACTTCGCATTCTGAGGTGCACTCTGAACATTTAGAAAAGCGATCTTCAATTATGCAATCAGATCACTTCTCTACATGTCCACATTACACTTCATCTCTACTAAGTTATTTTTGAGCGAGCCCCTTAACATCCTGAATTAAATATTTTAGGAGGATGGCAACGATGACCAAAGTAATCGCCATGGCCGGCAAGGGCGGCACCGGAAAAACAACAACCTCCGCCCTGCTCCTCAACTATCTTATTCACCGCAAAATGACACCGGTACTGGCCGTTGATGCCGACGCCAATGCCAATCTCAATGAACTGCTGGAGCTCGACATCACAGCTACACTTGGTGAAATCCGCAAGGAAATCAAGGGTGATATCCCGTCGGGGATGAGCCGTGATCAGTTTATGGAGATGAAAATACACCAGTCCCTGATCGAGGAGTCCGGCTTTGACTTGATGGTCATGGGCCAGCCCGACGGCCCGGGTTGCTACTGTGCAGCCAACCAGTATCTGGCCATGACCATGGATAAACTTGCGGAAAATTACAAGTATATCATTGTCGATAATGAGGCGGGCATGGAGCATTTGAGCCGGATGAACCTGAGCACGATCGATTATCTGCTGATCATCTCGGATCCATCGGCCCGGGGAATTCTCACCGCCCGCAGGATTGCCGACATTACCGGTCCGCTGCAGCTTGACGTCAAAGAACGGCACCTCATTGTCAATCGGGCACCCGACCCGATTCCACCAGCCCTGCAGGAAAAAATCGACGAGGCGGTTGCCGAGGCTGCGGATATGCCCCTTGCTGGTATTATTTCTTCAAGTGATGAACTGATCAACCAGGAACTCAGCGGAGCTTCCTATTTGCAGCTCCCTGAAAATTCCAAGGTTATCCAACAGTCCTTTGCCATCTTCGACCATATCTTTGCATAAACGACATCCATGACCCAGACGAGCCGAAAAAACCGGGTAATGGTCGAGTTGATCAAGGTCGGCAAGTTCTATCCACCGGATGTTGAGGCCCTGACCGAAGTCTCTCTGAGCGTTGCCAGGGGCGAGATGCTCTTTCTGACCGGAAAGAGTGGTGCCGGCAAAACCACCCTCCTCCGACTGCTCTGCAAAATTGAACAACCGGATAAGGGGCTGGTCGAGATCGACGGCCTGGATCTGGGCAAACTTTCCCGCCATAAAGTCCAGCAGCTGCGCCGTAGAATCGGTATGGCCTATCAGGATTTCAAACTGCTGCCCGAACGGACGGTGGCCCGCAACATCGCCCTGGCCATGGAGGTCACCTATCAAAAAAAATCGTTTATCCGCAGGCAGACCAAAACCCTGCTGGATCAGCTCGGCCTGAAATCAAAGGCCCATGCCAAGACGGCCGACCTTTCACGAGGCGAGCAGCAGCGGGTTTCCATAGCCCGTGCCCTGGCCAATAATCCAGACCTTATCCTGGCCGATGAACCCACAGGCAACCTGGACGCCGAGACCACCGGCCGGGTCATGGAGCTCTTTAATGAACAGCTGCACCGGGGGGCAACCATCCTGATTGCCACCCATGATCCAAGCATCTTTGCCGACTCCGACCACCGGGTTCTTGAACTCAAAGACGGACAAATTATCGACACGAGGGAAGAGCACGGATCAAAAGGAGAAGAAGCATGAGCTTTTTCTTTGCCGTTCTGGGCCAGACCATCCGCAACCTGTTTCGGACCTGGAGTTCCCAGTTCCTGACCCTGGTGACCATCACCCTGTCGGTATTGATCTTTGCCTTTTTCTCTCTTATCTACACAAATCTGCTCAATATCGGTAAACAGTTCGGTGATGATCTCCGCCTGATCGCCTACCTGGATGAAGAACCGGTTCCTGCTCTGCAGGAGGAATACCGCCGGAAAATCCTCAAATTCGACGCGGTCGACAAAATTGTTTTTGTCAGCAGTAAAGAGGCCTACCATCGCTTCCAGAAACAACTGGATACCGATCGTGACGTCCTGACCGACATGCCTGAAGACTTTCTGCCGCCGTCGATTGAGGTCTATCCGGTCCGGTCGCTGGACTCTCTGACCCGAATCAAGCGTTTTTCCGATTACCTTCAGACCCTGCCCGGCGTACTCAAAGTCCAGTATGGACGTGAGTGGATTGAACGTTTTTATTCCTTTGTTCAGCTCATGCGAATTGTCGTTATCCTTTCCGGAACCCTGCTGATCATGACGACCACCTTCACCGTGGCCCATACCATCCGCCTGACCCTGGTTTCAAGGGCGGAAGAACTGGAACTGCTTCGACTGCTTGGAGCCTCGGGTACTTATATCCGCATGCCCTATTTTCTTGAAGGCGGCCTCCAGGGGTTAATGGGCTCAGCCTGCGGTCTGGCGGCACTCTATGTTTTATTCAACTGGATAAAACTGCAGTTTACCGGCTCCGCCCTGTTCAGCATATTTCCCTTTACCTTTTTTCCGCTGCCGATCGTCGTTGCAATTATCGGGCTCTCCACCCTGCTCTGTGCCGCAGGCAGTTTTTCTTCCACCAGAAAAATTGTACAGGTATGAGTACCAGGCCGTTTTCCCGGCATATTTTTTTATACTGCCTTCTCCTGCCCGCTCTGGCAATTCCGTTTTCTGGATCTTCCCATGCTGCAGACCAGGATCAAGCCGCGCCCATTCAACGCCATAAAATCAATATCGGTAAACTGCGCCAGGAAATCCGGATTCACCTGGACAAGATACGAAAAAGCGGTGAACAGGAAGTCGGCCTTCTTGATGAACTCAAACAGATCGACGACAAGCTGGCTAAGCAGAAACAGAAACTGGCCACCCTGCACAAACGATTGCAATCCCAGAAAGAGCTTCTGGCCATCAAGGAACAGGATCAACAGCAGGCTGAACGCGTTAAAGAAAACGTCCGCCACCATCTTGAAAAGCGGCTGCGTTCCTTCTACCTGATGGGAAAAACCGGCGTTTTGAATATAACGTTTTCCAACAAAAGCCTTCCTGATCTCATGCTCTTCAATGACTCGTTCAAGCGGCTGCTGGAATATGATCAGTCGGTCATCGACATGTACCGCGACACCATCGCCCAGCTCCGGCAGGCAAAAAAGGCCCAGGAACTTGAGAAAAACCTGCTGGAAGGCTTTATCCGCCAGGCCGGAAAAGAAAAACAGGCCCTGGATGACATCCGAAACGAAAAAAATCAACTGCTGACCAAAATCAGAAGTAAAAAAGGCCTGTATGAACAGGCTGTCCGGGAGATGCAGCGGGCTGAACTTGCCCTGACCAAAACCCTGACCGAACTTAAACAGAAAGAGGAGAATCTGGTTCGCGGCTTTGTTCTCAACAAGGGTAAGATGGCCGGACCTGCTATCGGCAGCCTGACCGTTCATTTCGGCGACCCGCAGGACAACGGGCCCAGTAACGGCATAACCATTGAAACGGCCGAGGATGAGCCGGTTTACTCCATTTACGGGGGCAAAGTTATTTTTGCAGGCTACAAACAGGGCTACGGCAACATGGTCATTCTTGATCACGGCCTGCAATACTACACAATTACAGCCCGGCTCGACACAATTCTGGTCAAGGAGGGCGACCAGGTACGGATCCGTGAACAGATAGGAACAACAGGTGATATCGCCACCCTGTTTTCCAAGGGGTTATATTTCGAAATACGCCATGGGGGTGAACCGCTTGATCCCCTGCCCTGGCTGCAGCCGAACTGCTACCCGAAGCAGATACCGCTTCCCCTGCCTGCTATCCCGACCATGCCCGAAAATGCTCTTCAGATCAGACTGGGAAGTGCACCGTCGGAATAAAGTCGCCCTGAACCGCTTGATTTAAAACTGTTCAATCCCCGTATAACCTGCTATAATACCGGTAATTGTTGTCTGTAAACAGCAAAAGTACTGGCGCTCAATAAAAATACTGAAATTTACCTCTGCCAACCGGCACTCTTTTTACTCTGTTCATATAGATATGCGTACACTCCTCCTTCAAAGACAGCCCATGAAAAAGCTTTCATTTATCCTTTTTGTCCTCTTTTGCACGCTCCCGTTTTCCCTGCACGCAGAAGATCTTGATGAGCAACAGCAGACATATAAAGATCTCGAAACCTTTGCCAATGTTCTTACCTTGCTGCAGCAGCACTACGTCGACAAGATTGACACCAACGCAGTCATGATCGGGGCAATCAACGGCATGTTGACCTCGCTGGATCCCCACTCTTCCTACCTGCCACCCGATGACTTTAAAGAACTGCAGGAGGAAACCAAGGGCAGCTTCAGCGGAATCGGGGTTGAGATTACCATCCGGGACGGCATCCTGACCGCCGTGTCCCCCATTGAAGGGACCCCTGCTTTTCAGCAGGGCATTGAAGCCGGAGATCAAATCATTCGCATAGACGGAGAATCCACCAAGGATCTCGGCCTGATGGAAGCTGTGAAGAAACTACGGGGTAAAAAGGGCACCGAGGTTATAATTACCATTCATCGTCCAGGCATGCAGGAACTCAAAGATTTCACCCTGGTTCGTGATGTTATCCCCCTGCATTCGGTAAAATCCATGGAACTTGGCCCCGGACTGCTCTATGTACGGATCACCAACTTCCAGGCAACTACCACCAGAGATGTACGCAAAGTCTTGAACAAGGAGTTGAAGAAACAACCGCTGGCCGGAGTCGTCCTTGACCTGCGCAACAACCCGGGCGGGCTTCTCGATCAGGCCGTCAAGGTATCGGACATCTTTCTTGATGAAGGGGTCATTGTTTCTACCCGGGGCCGCAATCCGGACCAGGACATGATCTTTGAGGCCCATCGCAACAGTGATGCATTCACCTTTCCCATGGTGGTCCTGGTCAACGGCGGTTCAGCCAGCGCCTCGGAAATCGTTGCCGGGGCCCTGCAGGATCATGGTCGGGCTATTGTTCTGGGCACCGAAACCTTCGGCAAAGGCTCGGTCCAGACCATCATCCCCATGCCCAACGGGGCCGGAATCCGCCTGACCACGGCCCGCTATTACACACCAAGCGGTGATTCCATCCAGGAAACCGGCATTACTCCGGATATGATTGTCCCCTTCCAGGAACCGGCCAGAGTGGCAACAGACAAGAAAAAACTATGGAACATCAGGGAAAAAGATCTTCCCAAACACCTGACCAACGGCGACACCATAAAAGTCGATGCCCGAAACAAGCCCAAGCAGATCAATAAAGATCAACAGAAAATCAAGCAGCGGCTTGCCCGGGACAATCAGCTGCGGACCGCCCTTATCATCCTGAAGAGCCTGAACATCGCAAGCCAAGCCCCAAAAGAAAAAAGCAGGAAATAGCTTCCCGGACCGGTTTGCCGGGCTCTTAAGACGGTTGTCCGGCGTTTATTTTTTTAGTGTTGCCCATGCCCGGGCTGCAAGCCATTGCATATTTACCCAGGTTTTGGCCCAAAGTTCAGACTCCAGCACAAAAATCCGAAAACCAGATCCAGGCCATAGAGATTTCAAAACAGGTAATTGCACCGGTGCCAAGAGAAGTATGCTTACCTGCCTCAACCGGTTCCA
>VAPK010385650.1_pt1 | contig 10399 bp, 9 predicted proteins | sample 3395031 | NCBI WGS metagenome assembly VAPK01 (sample SAMN08290443, study PRJNA428436) | hydrothermal vent metagenome | isolation source: Deep-sea hydrothermal vent chimney 1 | place: Pacific Ocean: Juan De Fuca Ridge
CTTGCGGTTTTTTTCAAGGTGAAGCCTCCTCTATCTTCAAAATCGGTAAACGGACGCTAAAAAGGGTCCGATAACTTTAGAAAAAATTGCACTTTACGGCTATTTTTTCTTCCTTGTGAAACTTTTCGTAACCTTTTTGTGCTTTTTTTGTCTTTTATTAAAAATTAATTTACATCTCTCTCTTAATGTGACTATAATGAAATAAACCGTTATACAGGGGGATTTCATGAAAAGGTCATTGATTTTACATCTCTTTCTGGGAAGTCTGATCTTCTCTCAGGCATCCGATGTTCAACCGCAACAATGGATAGCGGATCTCCAGACGATGATCGCTCTAGATACGCAAAAAGAGAACTCGATCGGGGGTATCGACATAGACCGAAACGGTATCAGGGACGATGTGGAGCGCTATGTCAGACTCAAATACAAACACGACCCCTTTCAAAGAGATCTTTTTCTCGATGCCGCCCAAAAAATACAGAAGATCATCACGCTGCCGAAAACGGCACCTAAGAAGCTTCATGAAGAGTTGGACAGAGAACTCCTTCTGCTCTATACGTGCAGAGATTATATCCTCTATCGCAACGAAAATACCAATATCGAAAAAGAGTTGGTGGACAAAACCCTTTTCAAAGCGAAAGTGCTCAATACCAAAGAACGCTTCAACGCATATGTCCAGCATAAACAGATGCTTCCGAAATCTTTTTACGATTTGACGGAAGATGCACTAAAAATGGGAAAAATTCGTTGTCAAGAGCGCTATAGCCGCTATCACAACGACGACGCAAAACCTCCGAAAGTGACACTCAACACTCAATGATTCCCGGTGCCTGTCGACCCCTCAGGCACCCTCTGTTATACTTTTTGTATGAAAAGATTGATCATATACGGCGATATTCACGGTTGCCTGGATGAATTCAAAGACCTACGAAAGCGCATCGCCCCCGAAAACGACGATATCGAAGTCTCCGTAGGAGATATCCTCAACAAAGGCCCCCACTCCCTTGCGACACTTCGGTTCGTTCGCGAACACGGGATTTTGACGGTGATGGGAAACAACGAAGAGAAGATGATCAAATACTACAAAAAATTTCAAAAAGAGAACACACCGTTTTTAAAGAAAATCACGGAAAACGAAAAAGAGACTCTGATCGGGATGGGTCCCGAGGATTTCAAATTTCTCTCACGCCTCCCCTACTTTCTGAAATTCGATACGCTAACGGTCGTACATGGCGGCATCCCCAACGACCTCGATCTGAGCAAGCCCCTCACCAAAGAGGCGAAAAAGGCGCTGACGCTCTATCGTTTTCTGGATAGAAACTACCGAATGATTCCTTATGGCGATTTCGAACACCGTTACGTCTTCTGGAGCGATATATACGACGGTCATGAGGGATTCGTCGTCTTCGGGCACCACCCGTTCGAACAGCCCAAGATAAGCCCGCATGCGATCGGTATCGATACAGGCTGCGTCTACGGAGGAGCGTTGACCGCAATCATCTACGAGATGCGGGAGAAGAGGGTACGACTCGAAAGCTACCGTTTCGAGCAGGTTCCCGCCAAAAAGCGGTATTGGCCCTAACGCTCCATCTCCTCTATCGTCACCTCTACGCTTTTGACGAGAGATTCTATGCGGTATCCCCCCTCCAGCAAAAAAGCGATCGGCTTTCCTTCCGAAAAGGCAAAAATCTTTCGAAGCATCGCCCTAAGTCCCTCGAAAGTGATACGCGCCGTACTGATCGTTTCGTCTTTCATCAGATCGTATCCGGCCGAAACCAGCACGATGTCAAAATCGAAATCGTCGGGCAATCGATCGTAGAGGGCCACGAACTCTTCGTCCTCGATGTCGTCATGATAGGGGATGTTTCGATTGTATCCGTACCCCTTCCCTTCTCCCTTCTCCTCTTCGCTTCCCGTGAAATAGGGGTAGTTGTTGCGCTCGTGCGTACTGAAATAAAACACCGTATCGTCGCGGTAGAAGATGTCCTGCGTTCCGTTGCCGTGGTGAACGTCAAAATCGATGATCATCACCTTTTCGTATCCGGCATCCTGGGCGTAGCGCGCCATCATCGCAACATTGTTGAAGATGCAAAACCCCTGCCCCATCTGGATTTCGGCGTGGTGTCCGGGCGGACGGATATTCAAAAACGCGCGTTTTATCGACCCCTCCCTGAAGGCGTCGATCACGTTTTTGGTGCTTGTCGCCGCTTCCAGCGCCACTTCGTAACTGTGAGGGCTCAAAACCGTATCGTGATTTAGGATCATTCTCACGCCGTTTTCGTATCCCGTCTCCACCCAATCGACGTAGGTAGGCTCATGGATGCGATAGAGATCCTCTTTCGGACCCTTTCTGGTGAAAATCGGCGTAAATTCGAAACGCGCATTCACCATCGCGTCGATCGATTCGGTACGCCGGCGGTTTTCGATATGGTCTCCCGTATCATGAAGACTGAAGTCTGGATCGTAGAGATAGCCGAACATTTTGACTCCTTTGTAATATAGTAACACATTTTTTCAAAAATAAAATTTTTATTATTTTCGTTAAAAATAAACTATTTTAATTTATAAAATTATTTTACTTTTTCCAAATAAAATCGAACTTTTTTCCTTGACAACTTAAAAAAAACAGAGTAAAATCAACAAACTTTTATTTTAAGGAATCTGATTAATGTACAAAATTTTTTCTCTCTTTTCTACGGTGTTTTTGATGTTTGTCTTCACAGGATGTGGTGGTTCTGCAAATCTCCAAGAATACAGACATACTCCTCCCGTAGCCATAGCGAAGAAAAACATATCGGGGAAAAATATCCGTACCGGTCAAACCGTTATCCTGGATGCGTCTGAAAGCTACGATCCCGAAAATCATCCCCTCACTTACAAATGGTTTGACACGAACAATCAACTTATCGGCGAAAGTAAACGTATCACGTGGACAGCTCCAGATCAAGAGGGGGTTTATCAGTTTTTTCTGGAAGTAACCGATGAGGAAGGACTGACGGACAAAACGGAAATTTCACTCACTGTCATCACTTCCGACCGATTTGCCGCCATTCAAAAATTGATCCAAAACAGTCAAAATGGAATTTCTCAGGATGTGACTTACATCTGTGTGGGAGACAGTATTCGATCTAGAGGAGAAGCATTCAAGGGGTATTACGTATTCGATACAATTGAAAACGAACTCGACCGATATGGGGTAACTTCGATTCTGCTCGCCCATTCAGGCGAAAAAGCCGCATATTTCGATCTAATTCCTTCGGAAGAATTTGATGCGATAGAGAGAAATTACGGAAACGATGGGTATCCGACCGATTTCGACACGGCCGGTTGGCCAAAATGGACGGATTTGGTATCGGATCGTTATGTAAAAAACGATGGAAACACGACAATCGTCGACATTTCTCTGGGGATCAACGATTTGCTCTATACCGACGGAGAGACAATAGAAAGAAGGGCGCAAAGAGTCAAAAACAATCTAAAAGACGCCATACAAAAGATATGGGAAAAAAAACCTTACGTACATTTTATGTTGACCGTACCATACAGAGGATATGATGACAATGCTTCGCCAAACAGTGCTGTAAACATTCGATTGGAAAAAGAGGCTCTGGCATTGGAAAATGCTTATATATCGCTTTCCGACGAGTTGAATATTCCTATAGTCGACATTCCGGCGAGATTTATGTCGGAAGATCCGGAGGAAAATCCCGATTGGATCCATTGGTATCGCCATACTATCGAAACCAATCCTCCCGAAGAGGATACGGCACATGTCCATTTGAAAATCGAATATCAAAAAGATATCGCAAACTACATTCTCGAAAAAATTCTACCCGAAAACTAATCTTTTCTGATCTTTTTCAGCCACTCCGATAGGGTTTTTTCAAACCCTATCTCGGAGCTTTCGTAAAACTTCAGCGCTTTCGGCAGGTAGCGCTGCTTCGCCCACCCTCCGAAATCGTGTGGATAGAGATACCCTCCGGGCGAAGGACTCTTCAGATGATCGGGCACTTCGAGTCGCGGATGGGTGCGGATATACTTTTGTACGGCGTTGATCGCCTTGTAGGCGCTGTTGGATTTGGGGGAAGAGGCGAGATAGATCACGCACTGCGAAAGGATAATGCGACTTTCGGGATAGCCTATCGACGAGACGGCCGTCATCGTGCCGACGGCGAGAGTGAGCGCGTTGGGGTTGGCGTTGCCGATGTCTTCGCTGGCGAGTATCACCAGGCGTCTGGCGATGAATTCGGGCGTTTCTCCCCCATCGATCAGGCGCCCCAGCCAGTAGAGCGCGGCGTCGACGTCGCTTCCGCGGATACTTTTGATCATCGCGCTGATAAGATTGTAGTGGGTGTCGTCGCTGCTGACGCCGTCTTTGAGCATCACGGGCCTGAGCGATTTGAGCAGATCGAGGGTGAGGTGGGTATCGACTTTGAGCGCGTATTCGAGCAGATTCAAAAAGGCCCTCGTATCTCCGGCGCTCGAATCGATCAGATAGCGTTCGGCATCCGTTTCGATCGTGAAATCGACCTGCGCCCGCACCCGCTCCAGCAACTGCTCCAGCGCCTCTTTGCCCAGTGGCTTGAACTCAAAGAGCATCGAACGCGAACGGATACCGGAAGTGAGCGTGAAGTAGGGATTTTCGGTCGATGCGCCCAGTATGATCGCTTCGTTGTTTTCCATGGGGATCAGCAACACCTCCTGCTGCGTGCGGCTGAGCCGGTGCACCTCGTCGACGAAGATCACCGGTTTGATCAGGCTCTGTCTGTATTGCGAAAAGATTTTCCGAAACGTTTCGACCTTCAGACTCGTCGCGTCGAGTTCGAAAAAGGGCGCATCAAGTTCGAGCGCTACGATTCTCGCCAGTGTGGTCTTTCCCGTACCGGGCGGACCGTAGAAGAAGGCATGCGGAATCTCTTTTCGTTTCAACAATTTGTAAAAAGCGCTTCGGGGTGAAGTCAGATGGGGTTGGCCCAGGATCTCCTCGATCTTTTTGGGGCGAAACAGACGACTAAAGCTTTCCACGTCGCTCTTTTTTCAACCCGTCCAGAAACGTATGCAGGCTGTGGTATTCGCTTTTGGAGAGAAACCGCACTTTGCCGGGCGGCAGCGTATCGAGACTGATACCGCCGAATTCCACGCGTTTGAGATCGACCACCTCCGCATCGAAATGGGCGAAAAAGCGTCTAAGCTCTCTATTTTTCCCCTCGGCGATGGCTACCTTGAGTTTGGTATAGCCGCCCCCCTCTTTCCGGATGCTATACCAAAGAAACGGAGCGAACTCCATCGCGGTGATCGCGCTTTTGGGATGGGCGCCTTTGGTGGCGTTTTCGATCCGGATACCCTCTTTCATCGCTGCAATCATCTCTTCCGTGACCGCACCTCTGATCTTGAGATAGTAGACCCGCTCCAGAGGACTCGTCATCAGCGCCGTGGCGACTTCGGGCGCATCGGTCAACAACACCAACCCTTCGCTCGCGTAATCGAGTCTTCCGACGGGAATGAAATGGCGGTATCTTTCGGGGAGGGTATCGTAGATCGTTTTGCGTCCCCGATCATCTTTTTTTGTGACAAGTTCACCCTTTCGTTTATGATATACGATCACAGTGAAATCGGTTTTTGGGTGGACCGGGCGTCCTTTGAGATAGACCTTTTCTCCTCCGTATACGCGCGTGGCGAGATCGGTGACGACTTTGCCTCCGATTTTGACATGCCCCTCCTTGATCAGCGTATCCGCCTCCCGGCGGGAGTATCGGGTGTTGTGAGAGAGGTATTTGTTCAGACGCATACCTTCGTTTTGCCCTTTTCTCATTTGATTCCCGCCTCCACGAGATCATGAATATGCAAAATCCCCCTGATTCGTCTCTCTTCGTCGGTGATGACCAGATGCTGGAGCTTGTAGGATTCGATAATCCCGAGTGCGTCACTGGCCAGCACATTCTCGTCACTGATATATTTGGGGTCGGTACTCGCATATGCGATCGCCGGGGTCTCCAGTGAAAAATCCTCTCTCATCAGCGCGCGCCTGAGATCGCCGTCACTGAGCACTCCCTCCAGACGCCCCTTTTCGTCCGCGATCAATACGTTTCCGAGCCTTCCCTCGCTCATCACGACGATCGCCTCTCTCAGGGGCGTTTGAGGGCCGACAATCGGAAGGTTACGGGTGCGCATCATATCTTTGATCTTCACGAAGAGCCGCTTACCCAGGCTTCCTCCCGGATGAAAGGAGGCGAAATCCTCCTTTTTGAAGTCGCGCTTTCTCATCAGACATACCGCCAGCGCGTCTCCCAACGCCATCGTTACGGTGGTGGAGGAAGTCGGAGCGGCATTCAGAGGACATGCCTCCTTCTCCACCGCGATGGAGAGAAAGATATCGGCATGTTTTCCCAGCGTACTCTCGGCGCTTTTGGCCATCGCGATCAGAGGGATATCGAAACGCTTGATATGGGGAATAATTCTGGTCAACTCTTCACTCTCGCCGCTGTAACTGATCGCAAGCACCGCATCCTCCGCTCCGATCATTCCCAAATCCCCATGCATCGCCTCGGTAGGATGCAAAAAGAAGCTGCTCGTCCCCGTACTGGCGAACGTCGCGGCGATCTTGCTGCCGACCAGGCCGCTTTTGCCCACGCCGGTGACGATCAATTTGCCTCGGATCCCGTCTATCAGTTCGACCGCGCTTTCGATTTCGTCGCCAAGACGTGAAGCGGCCCGCTGAAGCTCGGTCGCTTCGGTACGCAACACCTCTCGTGCGATACGAACATAATCCACACCCCTCTCCTACATCAGAAATATCGTCGGTACGATCGTGGGATACTTCTTCATCTTTCTGAAAATGTGTTTGCGTACCACCTGTCTGATCGCATTTTCGATGCCCTTCTGATCGGTGAAGAGCTCGGGTTTTGCGTTGATCAAAAATTGGTCGAGGATCTGCATCATCTCCTCGCTGAAAGCCTTGTCCTGCCGATCCGGCACGATACCGTAAGTCTTGACGATCGGCTTGCCGATGAGTTTTTTGGTCTGTTGATCGATCTGCGCGACGATCATGACCACTCCCGCTTCGGCGAGATTCTGCCTGTCTATGACTACATCGTCGTCGATCTGTTTGTTGATCTGGTTGTCGATATAGGTCTTGCCGGCTTTTACGCTTCCGACTTTTTTCAGATATTTCGGCGTCAGCTCCACCTGATCTCCGTCGCTCATCAAAAAGATATTTCTAGGATCCACCCCGCAGGCGATTCCCGTCTCTTTATGTTTGTGAATGTGGTTGTATTCGCCGTGTACGGGCAGAAAAAATTTCGGCTTGACGAGCCGAAGCATCAGTTTCTGCTCCTCCATGGCGGCATGTCCGCTCACATGGATTTCGCTGAAATCCTGATACGCCACGCTCGCTCCCGCCTGGATCAGATAGTTGAGCACGCGTGAAACGCTCGCTTCGTTGCCCGGGATCGCCTTAGCGGAGATGATGATCTGGTCGCTCGGCTTGATCTTGATATGGCGGTGTTCGTCCGTCGCCATCCGATAAAGAGCGCTCATCGTCTCCCCCTGGCTTCCGGTCGTGACGATCAAAACGTCCCTATCGTTGTACTTGTTGACTTCATGTGCGTCGATGAAGATCTTTTTGTCCAGATCGATATACCCCAACTCCCGCGCGATATCGAGATTGCGCTCCATCGATCGTCCTATCACGCACACTTTTCGATTGTATTTTATTCCATGTTTGATCGCCTGATAGACGCGGTGAATATTGGACGAGAAAGTCGACATGATCACGCGTCCTTTCGCTTTGGCGAAGATCTGATCGAATGTCGGACCTACGGAGCTTTCGCTTTTGGTGATCCCCTGTCTGTAGGAGTTGGTGCTGTCGCTGAGCAGACAGAGCACCCCTTTTTCTCCATAGTGCGCAAAGCGGTGCAGATCCGTCGGATAACCGTCTATCGGCGTATGATCGATTTTGAAATCGCCCGTATGGATTATCGTTCCCGCTTCGGTCGTGATCGCCAGCGACGAAGCGTCGATGATCGAGTGGGTCACATGGATCCATTCGACTTCGAAATCCCCGATTTTGTAGGTTTTACGCTTTTCGACCGGCCTGAAGTAGCTTTTTTCCTTCTTGAGTCCGTGTTCGTCGAATTTGTTCGAAATCATCCCCAGCGGAAGCGGTGTGGCGTAGATCGGATATTTGAATTGTTTGAAAAAGTAGGGTACCGCTCCGATATGGTCTTCGTGCGCATGGGTAATGACGATTCCGTCGATTTTATCCTTGATGCGTTTGATATAGCTGAAATCCGGTACCAGGATATCGACACCATGCATATCTTCCGAAGGGAAACTCATCCCGATATCGATGATGATGGCACTCGTATTGGTCTCCATAACCATGAAGTTCCCGCCGATCTCTCCCAATCCGCCAAGAGGCGTGATCTTGATTTTGGCATTGGTGTTGGTGTTGATTTTGCTATAGGAGGCAAGACGCTCTTTTTGTATCTTTTTGTTCGCTTCGATCGTCTTTTTGACCTCCACTTCCCACGCCTGGTTTCCCAGTTTTGCCGAAAATTTGGGCGGTCGTTTGCGCGAATTTCTGTTTTTGGTTTCTTTTTTCTCTCCGTTTTGGTTTCTGTTTTTGTTTCCTTGCTGTCTGTTTTGTTGTTTTCTGGGTTGTTGATTTCTAGCGGATTGCCGCTCCTCTTTCGGAGCTCGTTTATCGTTGTCTGACATCTGTTTCCTTTTATTTTAATCTATCGAATAAAAGGTGATAATTTTTGACAGAGAGTTGATGCGGTCTTGCCTGCCGGGCTATTTCAAGCTCTTCGAAGATCCCGATCAACCTCTCTTTCGGATATCTCCCGGAGAGGTTTTTCAGCAACTGTTTGCGCGGTGCGCGGAACGCTTCACGCAAAAAATCTTCGAAAAGGGCGAAATCCGTTTCGCTTTCGAAACATCCCGCCCCTTTTTCACCCGCGACGAAATTTTTGAATTTCGTCATTTTCAGCACGGCCGAAGTCACTTTCGGCGGCGGAACGAAAGCGTCCGGAGCCACTTCGAAAAGAATTTCGATATCGGCAACGCTACCTGCGAGCACGGAGAGTGCGGAGAAGCTTTTGTGCCCCTCTTTCGCCGCAAACTTTTCCGCGACCTCTTTTTGAATCATAATCAGCAAAGAGCGGCAATTTCTATCCGCCAACGCTTTTAGAACGATACGGGTCGCGACATAATAGGGGAGATTGGCTACCAGATGGTAGGAACGCTCCGAAAGGGAGTCCCCTTCCCATCTGCGCAATACGTCGCCGCAATGCAGCTTGAATCTCTCGTCCGCTATCGCTTCGGCAAACTCCCGTCGCAGGTAACGACATAACTCTAAGTCGATTTCGAAAGCTGTAACTCTCTTTTTGTCCGAAAGCAGCTTTCGTGTTAAATCACCTAACCCAGGTCCAATTTCGACGATTTTGAGATCGTCTTTGGGCATCGATTGGATGATTTTTTGCGTAATCGACTCATCTTTCAGAAAATTCTGACCGAATTTTTTCTTCGCCTCTATCAATATGAGCCTTTTATGAAAATCTAATTATACTCAAATGTACTTATAATCAGTTTAATTTTAGATAAAAATGACGATTTAATATAAAGGGGGTGCCATGCAGCGATCCATTGTCGTCATCGGTGGTGCGAATATCGAATATATCCTCAAATGCGACCATCCGATAGAGCGCGGCTCCAAAAATTTCGTCGACGTGGAGGAGCATTACGGAGGTAGCGGCGTAAACTATACGCTACGTCTGCTGAGTGCCGGATATGCGGTCTATCCTCTTCTTTTTCTGGGCAACGACAGTATCGGCCACCGAATCCGATCCTTGCTTCTGGATCGCCTCTCTTCGCATATGGCCCGGCATCGTCGCTTCATCGAAAGCGACGCCTTTTTCGTTCCGGGTTTGACGACTCCCAGATCGACCATCATCGTAGAAGGCTACCATCGTACGATACTCTCGCAGGATCTCAACGATCGTAATCTCTTCAGGCCTTTTATCGAAAACCGTCTCGAGCGAACTCTCGATGCGGACTCGGTCATCATCGGCCATATCCACAACGACCGCCCTATCGGAGCGTGCGACCCCTCTTCGCTCAGCACAAGTTATGCGATTTCCTATTTTCGCGAACGCAACGCACTGATATATCTCAACATGGGTGCCACCCAGCTTGGTTACGGTTTCGAATTTTGGAAACCCTATCTCGAGCAGCTCGATTTCATTCAACAGAATTATCTCGAATTCAGACGACTTTTCGGAAGCGACGATTATGTTCCTACCCTCAGCCAAATTATCCGACAACTTTCGATGCTGAAAATCAACGCGATCATCACACTCGACAAATTCGGTGCGCTCGCGATTTTGAAAAACGAACC
>VAPK010125867.1_pt1 | contig 10398 bp, 13 predicted proteins | sample 3395031 | NCBI WGS metagenome assembly VAPK01 (sample SAMN08290443, study PRJNA428436) | hydrothermal vent metagenome | isolation source: Deep-sea hydrothermal vent chimney 1 | place: Pacific Ocean: Juan De Fuca Ridge
AAAAATCGGAACATATATGAAATCAATATTATTGTTATTATTTAAGTCTATTTTAAATTATTTTATTTACTATTAACAATTTATACAGATAAAAGGTTGTAAATTAACAGTTTTTTCAATGACTGATTATGGGCTAATCAACACCTATACCTGTTATAGCCTATATTTTTAGGGGCTTTCATCCAGATAACACCCCCATTTAAGAATGACAGCCTTGTTATAATTAATGAATAAATTAAATTTCAATGATGCCAACGCAACATCCATTGAACTACAACCTAAATACCCCAACTTTTCAGTCTAAGTTATCTAAATCGAAGCTATCCAGCAGCTTAGGTATTTACATAGGTATTAGTTGCGTAGTAATTTCTTTATTTCTACCCGCCTTGTTTTCATCAACAGGAGAAATTAATGGTTTTTGGGTATTAGCTACGGGATGGCTGGGCTTATTTTTTTCACATTTTTCATGGTTTGCTAATCTTCTAAATACAATAGCAATACTCTCTATGAATAAGCGCCCTATTTATGCCTACTTTCTTAGTATTTTAGCCTTTGTACTTGCAACACAAACTTTTTGGTTAAGAGAAATACCATCAGACATTTACCAAGGAAGAATATATATAAAAGAGCTAGGCTTAGGATTTTATATTTGGTATTTAGCGCAATTTATTTTTTTAGTTACAATTACTATTGGAATGCTTAGAAAGCAATCCGAGAGAGTATTAAGGAGGTAGAAGCTACCTCCTTAAACAAAATTAAAATTCGCCAGTAGCGCCTGCTTCCATTAAACGAAGCATTACATTTTTTACTGCATTTGCCTCTTTTAACAAATCATCAGGAAGTGTTTTACCGCCATGAATCATTAGATCCATATCAAGCGCATATAGCCACAATTTACCCTTCTTATCTTCAATCATTGCTATACGACACGGTAAGTAAGCTGAAAAAGCATCTGAATACTCAATCATTTTCATTGCAGTTAATGGATTACAATATTGATAAATCGTTAATAAGCGTTGTTTTTTGCCTGTTTTACCCTCAACTTCTTTTGAAAGTGGCAAAATCCCGACTGCTTTGATATTAACTTCTGTTGCAACAGAACTCATTGCCTCAGCAGCATCTTCAGCACTAACACCTTCATCAATCGGCCTTTTCCAAACCGTAGCATCTGCTGAGTTACCTGTTTCTTTAAGCTTCGTCCACATATTGGAGTAAAGCGTTTTGGCTTCTGGATCAAGTCCATTCAATGCATTTAAGTCACCACCAAATTTGTTATAGGCATAACCACCAGCAATAATCGCAATTAAGCCAATTATGGCTAAAATATTTCTAATAAATCCCATTTTTTACCTCCCAGTAAAATGAAATAGTTAATAATTTACTCTCTAAAATAAAAAGATCTGATTAATTACTTAATCAGATCTGTTATTTTAACTAACTAGGGCAAAATTTACCAAGTAGTATCAATATTCTTCATAAGACCAAAACTCTTAACAAATGGGCCAGCCATTTTAGGATTTTTCATCATTGCGCCATAGTCGCCTTCTTTAAACTTAAGCTTACCACTAGCATAAGCCATTCCAAGACCTGCCATGCCGATACCTTTACTTACCCATTTTTTCCAGTCTTTCGGATTAGCACGCATATCCCAATCTAAAGTTTCACCATCATAATCACCCGCGCTAACACATTCGCCATTTTCTACAACAAATACACCACGAGGACTTTCTTCATCTTTATACCCACAAGCAATAACAGAATTAAAACCAATGGCAGCAAGCTTATCTTTTACTCCTGGGTCGTTATTCCACTCATCTTTTAAAGCATTCATCCATTCTGCACAAAATAATTCTGACATACTATATTCTCCATAACGTTAAGATAAACTCTGAAATTTTGGACTAGGAATAGTTAGAACTGTGTTTTAACATTTTAATTTTTATATTAAAAACAATGGGTATTCAACAAGTAATATAGTTCGCCTATAACCTAGGGGGTATCAGAGGACACTATCATTCTATACAAAAACTACTGTAAATTCATAGCTTAATTATAAAATATTGAATAAATTTTGATCCTTAGCTCATTTTATGATTAAAAACACGCAATTATCTTGTTCAATTAAAAAAAATAGTGCAGTCTCTACCTCTTTCGTATTATCGCTATGGAGATATATCTATGCCCGCAGGACTTTTTATCGCAATTATTTGCTCGTTAGCCGCACTTGCATATGGCTATTATTCAATACGTTGGGTGTTAGCCAAACCCCAAGGCAATGAAAAAATGGTTAAGATCGCATCAGCCATTCAAGAAGGCTCTGTTGCCTATTTTAAACGCCAATATAGTGCAATTGGCTATGTTGGAGTTGCCCTAACTATCGTTCTTTACTTCGTATTAGATGGCATGACCGCATTTGGTTTTGCTGTTGGTGCAGTTCTATCTAGCCTAGCAGGCTTTATTGGAATGTACGTCTCGGTCAGAGCTAATGTCCGTACTGCCGAAGCTGCTAAAGAAGGACTTGACCCCGCAATGCAAGTTGCCTTTAGGGGAGGCGCCATAACCGGACTACTGGTTGTTGGTCTAGGGTTATTTGGCGTTACAGCGTTCTTATACCTACTTGGTTTAACAACACCTGATGGTGAAACACTGCAACTAGCCCCGATGATTGGTCTAGCTTTTGGTGGCTCACTTATCTCAATTTTTGCACGTCTAGGTGGAGGTATCTTTACCAAAGGTGCTGACGTAGGTGCAGATTTAGTAGGTAAAATCGAAGCTGGAATTCCAGAAGATGACCCACGTAACCCTGCAACAATCGCAGATAATGTTGGAGATAATGTTGGTGATTGTGCTGGTATGGCAGCAGATTTATTTGAAACCTACGCCGTAACCATTGTTGCCACAATGATGTTAGGTGCTCTAACTTTTGGAATCGGCAGCAACGCACTAATTTACCCACTTGTTTTAGGCGCCGTTTCTATTCTTGCATCAATCGTAGGTACTTTCTTTGTTAAAGTAGGAGCAGATAAAAATGTAATGAAAGGTCTTTATAAAGGACTAATCGTCTCAGCCGTACTTGCCGCTATAGCCTTTATCCCCGTTACTTACTGGTTAATGGATGGACTAAGTTCACTTGATGGCACCGTTTATAATGCAACTTCAATTTACTATAGTTCATTGATTGGTTTATTGGTTACTGCATTACTCGTTGTTATTACAGACTATTACACCTCAACTTCCTTTAAACCGGTAGTTAACCTTGCAAAAGCATCAACCACAGGACATGGAACAAATGTCATTGCTGGTCTTGCGCTTTCAATGCGTTCAACAGCCGCGCCTTTATTAGTAATATGCTTTGGTATTTGGTCGTCACATGAATTTGCAGGCTTATACGGGATCGCAATCGCAGCAACCTCAATGCTTTCTATGACAGGTATTATTGTAGCCATGGATGCATTTGGTCCTGTAACTGATAATGCAGGTGGCATTGCTGAAATGGCAGATTTACCCGCAGAAATCAGAGAGATCACAGATGCCCTAGATGCAGTGGGAAATACCACAAAAGCCGTAACAAAAGGTTATGCAATCGGTTCTGCAGCACTAGCAGCTTTAGTATTATTTGCTGACTTCACCCACGGACTAGCTGAGCATACAGGGCAACACTTAACCTTTGACCTATCAAATCACATGGTCATTATTGGCTTATTCATCGGTGGAATGATCCCTTACCTATTTGGTGCAATGGCGATGGAAGCGGTTGGTCGTGCAGCTGGCGCAGTCGTAGTTGAAGTACGTCGTCAGTTCAAAGAAAAGCCAGGCATTATGGATTACACAGAAGAGCCAGATTATTCTAGAGCAGTAGATATATTAACTAAGTCTGCAATCAAAGAAATGATCATACCTTCATTGTTGCCTATATTTATCCCGCTTATTGTTGGATTAACATTAGGTGCTCAAGCATTAGGTGGTCTTTTATTAGGTACTATAATCACTGGCTTGTTTGTTGCAATATCAATGACAACAGGTGGTGGCGCTTGGGACAATGCTAAGAAATACATCGAAGATGGTAATTTGGGCGGCAAAGGCTCAGAAGCACACAAAGCAGCCATAACAGGTGATACTGTAGGTGACCCGTACAAAGATACAGCAGGCCCTGCAATCAACCCATTAATTAAAATCATTAACATTATTGCATTACTAATGATTCCTTTACTTGGGTAAGAGCTTGGCTAAAAGCTTGTTAGATTGAGTTAAGCTCAATCTTTAAAAAACAGGGGGGGTGCCATTTAGCATCTCCCTTTTTTTATGACTGGATTTTATGACTATCAATGAATAAAAATACTAATACAATCTGGATAATAGGCTGCGGTGATATTGGTCGGCGCGTTGCTCGGCTGTACCCAAGCCAAACTATTCAAGCCCTTGTCAAAACAAAAAACTCTGCTGAACTTAATAGTAAAGCAGATTTAAAATCTCATATTATTGATCTGGATACAGATTACGCTTTACCAAAATCTGATCTAGAAAATGCACAGATATTTTATTTTTCACCACCACCAACAGAAGGCAAACTAGACACTCGCCTCCATAAATTCACAGAAGAAATAAAAGATCATGTGCAACGAATCGTATTAATAAGTACCACAGGCGTGTATGGAGACAGCCAAGGGAAATGGATTGATGAACACACAGACGTAAACCCCATCGCTGATCGCGCACACAGAAGACTATCCGCAGAATCAACACTGAAAAAATGGGCTAAGAGTTACCAAAAAGAATATATGATCTTACGCGTCCCCGGGATTTACGCAGCAGATCGCCTCCCATTAACGCGACTCAAAAAAGGCTTAGCCGTCGTCAACTCAGCAGAAGCAGGTTGGACCAATCGCATTCATGCCGATGATTTAGCACAGGCATGTAAAGCAGCGATGCAATGCGAACAAGCCAATCAAATAATAAATATCTGCGATGGCAATCCTAGCACCATGACTGATTATTTCAATGCAGTCGCCGACTACGCTAGTCTGCCTCGACCACCACAGATCAGCATGCAAGAAGCGGTGCAAACTTTAAGCTCAGGAATGGTATCGTACTTAAAAGAGTCACGCCGAATACGAAATAACAAGATGTTAGAAGTGCTGAAAATATCGCTGAAATATCCTACGCTGGAGAGTACGTTGAGGCATAACTAAATGCCTAGATTTTATCCCGCACCCTTCGACAGCCCCTCAGGGAGCTAGTCTGTAGAGCAGCACCTTATATGGCACCCCCCCCTTTTTTTGATAATTGTAAATCCTTCGCTTTAGTCACACTCTCAGCATCAACCGTAATCTCTTTACCCGCAGGAATAGTAATTCCTGGAGTAGTCAAAGTTCCACCAAACACTTTTGACTTCTGTTTCAGCAAAGCCCCCAAAAATCGACCTTGATAATCCTTAACACCCTGCTCCGTTCCAATTTTTATCGGTTTATCATCGGGACGATAATCCATCATAATACTGGCAAAGGCACCGCTTTGTTTTTGAAAGTAGGAAAACTGGTATGGCCCATGAATTAAAAAAACATGGCTTTCAACTAAACTTCTATACAACACCAGATCATGCATTAACCACGAATGATCATCGACACAAGAATATTCAACCTTAGCCCCATCATGCAGTTGAACATGATCACCCAAGACACTAAATCGCACCACACAATGCGCGCCAATACGACAACCTTCACCAATAACAGAACCTTCAATAACAGCAGTCGGATGAATGTCAGCAGTCTTGTGGATTTTATTCCAAGCCAGCGCAATACGCTGTTTATAGTTTACTTTTCTTCGGCTAATAACACCCCGCAACCAGCTCAAAGGTGATTTTTGTATCTGCTGATTTAACGATGAAAATATACCAATCTGGTTTGCAAACAAACAATCATGTTCACAACTATAAGGCATCAATAAACCTAGAGGTGTGCTGTTAATATCGGCTTTAGTTAATGCCAATGGATAATCTATTTTTGTACTTAATTCATTAATCGTTGCGAGTAATGTATCCGTGGTGCCTTGATCCGTAGCACCCTTTCTATTCGCTTTAATCGGCAGTGTTACTAATCCATCAGCATCAAGATAATGATTATGACTGTAATAATCTCGAATCGCGGCATCACTCAGCTGCAACTTAAATTCAAGCCGATTAGCATTACCCTTGTAAGAAGACACTAGTTGAACAATGACATTTAAACCTGCCAAATCAAATAACAGCTTATCCGCCAGTGTGACTTCCCAATCGAATGTTTTTTGATTAATTATGGCAAGCGAAGATTGCTGTGCCTGTTCAACATCTTGACATAGAAAGCGTCGATTTTTTAAAGCATCGCAAAGCGCTAACTGCTGAAAACTCATCGCTTAAGAAAACTGTTATACAGCTTCAAAGCGTGAATGCGTATTGCCACGTTTAATGATTTGATAAACACCTGTGGCAACAATTAAAATTGCTATCCACTGATAAAAGCCAATACCAAAATAGACATCTGCCACTTCAGCGCGCAAATACTCCAAACCAAAACGCATCACGCCATAGAGTGCAAAAACAATAAACAAGCGTTTGCCTGCATATAGATTTTTCGCATGTAATCGCTGGATAAAATAGAAAATCGCAAACAAGCCAACAGCCTCAATCGCCTGTACAGGAATACGTGAAACACCATCACCAAAATCATAGCCCCAAGAAGCTTCCTTGCCATAACAACAGTGCTGGAAAATACAGCCTATTCTGCCAATCGCCATCATCGCAATAGCACCACGCGCAAAACCATCACTAGTATCAATGTGAGTTTTAGTTATTTTTTTATAGATCGCGACAAAAATAAAGGATGATAAAATTCCACCCATAACCGTCTTCGGTGTAATCGGTGTTGACCAAGCCAAGCCCTCAACAATACCACCTGAGAAAAATGCAGGAATAGCAGAGCCAACCAATGCGCCAATAAATGCCACCGTTAAAAGTGAAATAGTCTGAATCTGGCTAAAGCCCCATTTTGCGGAATCTTTACGGATAAACCAACCACCAACGAGCATTGCCACAATAACAAAGAACTGATAAACCATGCGGCTACCAGAGCCTATGATAAGTGCGTGATTATGTAAGTCGCTTTCCATATTGCTTAAAACCGTAACGGAGAACAGGCAATCAATAACGACGCAATGATGCCAAAAACGAGATACAGCGGCATCAGCCAGAAACCTTCAACTTTTTTATTTATTAAGGATTTTTCCTTTTCATTATTCAATGAAAGATCATCTTTTTTTAACATATTTCAATTTCCTTACTGAGTAAACTAAAATGGATTAACCTAAAATAGGATTGCCAGCGCAAACAATTAATGCCGCCGCTATTAAACCAAAAAAAAGATACAACAGCGTCAACCCGCAACCTTTACCGCTACTATCATCAGAAGATTCTGTTTTTTTATTTATCGGTGGTAGCTCGTCTTTTTTTGCCATAATTAAAGTTGCAAAGTATTTACAGAGTCAGTCTCCCTTTAAATATACTTCTTAATTACGCACCCATGCAAACAACAAAAGCGGCAGCAAACAGTAAAACACCTAAGCCAAGTATGCCGAGAAATATATAAAATAGTACCAAAATTATTGACGTAATCACTGAACCAGCAACAACTGCAGTATCTTTTGGTTGCGGGTTATAAGGATTGGTTTCTTCCTCAGCTTTAGGAACCTGATTACTATAAGACTTCTCATCCAGCTTATTCTTTGGCGCTTTTTGGTCTGTGGGCTTTTTATCTGTCACTGCTTCCTCCAATGAAAACATGGCTCAATTAAATGAGCATGATGAATCCGATCACTTTTATTATCTAATTCTATCTTATCCCAGCTTAACCACGGCTGATTATGATGCTCCCAGTGTAAACCATTATTGAAAAATAAGGAATTATAGCGGCGACTTTCATATGTACATATCGGTTTACTCGCGATTGGTGGATGCTGTCCATAATTATGCAAAGCAGAAAAAGCCCAGCCAAAATACACCAGTAATAAATACAAAATAAAATATTTAAAGCCTATCAAAGCCAGCAAAATAAAAAAGAAAAGTAAGGCAATTTTTTGCACAGGAATACGCGCTTTAATTTCCACAACATCACCCAACTTAGGATCAAACGGCTCAAGCTCCTTCATCGCTGCATTTAATTGGCGTATCCAACCGAAGAAATAAGACGCGACTGAATAGCCCTGTAACTCACCATCTTTTAAAAACCAAGTCGTTGAAAAATCCTTCAAGCTATTGCAGTGTGTATGGTGATTATAGTGATGCACGCGATAACCATCAAAAGGCAAACCCAACAAAAGGCTATTAATAATATTTACCAGCGGCGGATATTTAGAGCGCACATGCACACACTCATGAAAGAAAACATGAATACTAAAACTCAGAAAAACCGCAGCAACTAACATAAAAATAAAAGAGAGGAATACTGAGCTACTCCATAAACTTAAAACAAAAAAACCAATCTCCAGAACTGGAAATACAGCCAGCCCCCAAGGAAAGGCTTTGTTTGTTTTCGTTAGCATTTAATCTTGCAGTGCTGCAAAAGCTTTATCTAAATCAGCCATTAAATCATCCGCCTGTTCCAAGCCAAAACATAATCGTACCAACCCCGTGTCAATGCCCATCTCCACTTTTTCAGCATCACAAAGTGACGCATGACTGCCAGACCAAGGCTGCGCCACCATAGAGCTGACGCACGCCATTCCCGTCCCCGTATCAAACAGACTCAGCGCATGCTTAAATTGATCATAAGATTGTTGATAATCATCCTTAAAATCAAAGAACAAAATACCGCCGTACTGCCTTAACTGATCCCTATCTGTTTCAGGGAAATAGACTTTCTTAATTTCATCCCTAGCCACTAAATAATCATAAAGTATTTCAGTAATACGAACATGCTCACGCATCCGAATCGGAAAAGTATGCAAACTACGGCGTAATAACCAAGCACTATTCGGATCAAGAATCGCCCCAGAATAAAACCGTGTTTCTAATAATTGTGCAGCCAGACTCTCATCATCCACCGCAATAAAACCACCCATCACATCACTATGGCCCGAAATATATTTCGTCGCACTCGCCAATGAAATATGCGCACCACAAGCCAAAGGATTTTGAAATAACGAAGTCGCCCAAGTATTATCAACCACCACCAACGCCTTCGCATTCTTGCGCGCAGTAATCTCAGCCACCTCTTTAATCGGAATCGTCTTTAAAAAAGGATTGGTCGGCGTTTCAAACAACACCATAGAAACATCATCAGGAATCGCCTCGCGCTGCTGCGGATCAGACAAATCCATAATACTTAACTTCAAGCCAATCTGCTCAACATAACGCTGAAACAACTTATAACTACAACCATAAATAAACTGATTAATCAGCAAATGATCACCCGGTCTCAACTGCTGTAAAACCAGCATAATCGCCGACATCCCCGTCGTCGTGCTAATCGCAAATTTTGACCCCTCAAGAATCGCCAAAGCCCCCTCAAGCTCGACACTATTCGGGTTACTTTTACGCGTATAAAAATAAGGAGACTCCGCATTAAACGCACTATTTTGATAAATAGGCGTAGCCACAGGATGCGTCACAGCATTATCAATACGGTGATGCAAAGCCTCTGTTTCGGGATGTTTATTGCTCATGGATAAATTCATTTGAAAACTAAAAGCACATTATACCCAATTGTCTAAAAAAGGGGGGGATGCCATACTTAGAGAATGAAAAAAGAAATTAGCTTACAAGACGAATTAACAGAGTTTTTACTTTATACAACAAGCAACGGCTCTGTGAGAGTTGAGACTTTATTACACAATGAAAACTTATGGCTCCCATAAAAACGAATAGCTGAGCTTTTTGGCGTGCAGCGCCCAGCAATAACGAAGCATTTAGCCATATCTTTCAAGACGGAGAATTAAATGAAGATACAGTATGTTCCATTTTGGAACATACTGCGGAAGATGGCAAAACATACAAAACAAAATATTACAATTTAGATGCCATATTGTCTGTAGGCTACCGCGTCAATTCGCGCCAAGCTACCCAATTTAGAATTTGGGCAACAAGCACTCTAAAAGAATATATCATCAAAGGCTTTGCAATGGATGATGACCGTCTTAAAAATGGTCGCCACTTTGGCAAAGATTACTTTAAAGAACTGCTGAATCGAGTTCGCTCCATTCGCGCCAGTGAACGCCGCATCTACCAACAAATTACCAATATATTTGCCGAGTGTTGTGAAGACTATGACAACAATGTCTACAAAATTTTACCAAACACAAAGCCTTAGATTTTATGTTTGATTCCGTAAAACAACTGAGCGTAGAACATGCAGAGCATGGCATAAAACAAGA